>Ga0070728_10006278_pt1 | contig 11328 bp, 8 predicted proteins | sample tdDd471_FD_66723 | JGI IMG/M metagenome (GOLD analysis project Ga0070728, IMG submission 66723) | Marine sediment microbial communities from the Atlantic coast under amendment with organic carbon and nitrate - tdDd47.1 | ecosystem: Environmental > Aquatic > Marine > Coastal > Sediment | place...
GTGTGGCGCGATCTCGGGCGTGTCGGCCAGCATCCGGCCGGTGATGGAAGCGGCGCAGGCCTTCAACGCGTGTGGTGTCCCGGCAAACACCAGTTCACCACCCCGGCAGCCGCTCTCGGGCCCCAGATCGACGACGTGGTCGGCGAAGCGCAGCACCATCTCGTGGTGTTCGCTCACCACGACGGTGCCTCCGGCCCGCACCAGCCGGTCCAGCGCGCGCAGCAGCACGGCCACGTCGGCGGCGTGCAGCCCGGTGGTGGGCTCGTCGAGGAGGTAGAGCGTGTCGCGCACCTGAGGTCGGCTCAACTCGGCCGCCAGTTTGACCCGCTGCGCCTCGCCGCCCGACAGCGTGGTCGACGGCTGACCCAGCGTGATGTAGCCCAGGCCCAGCTCCACCAGCACCTCGAGGTGGCGCGCGAGCTTGGGCTCGTCGGCGAAAACCTGCGCGGCCTCGGCGATGGGTAGATCGAGAACGTCACTCACCGTCAGTCCCCGATGCCGGACGCGGAGGATGGTCTCGTCGAACCGCCGGCCGCCGCAGGCCTCGCAGGCGATCTCCACGTCGCCCAGGAAGTGCATGCCCAGCCGCTTGACGCCCGCGCCCTCGCACACGGCGCAGCGACCACCCTTGTTGTTGAAGGAAAAGACGCCCTTCTTGAGCCCCAGTTCGCGGGCCAGGGGCTCGGCGGCGAAGAGTGCTCGCAGGTGGTCGAACAGACCGGTGTAGGTGGCGGGGTTGCTGCGGGGCGTGCGCCCGATGGGGGCCTGGTCGATGGTGATGAGCTTGGCAAACTGTTCGCCGGCGGCGTCGGCCAGTTCGCCGAGCAGGGTCGACTTGCCGGCCCCCGATACGCCGCTCACCACGGTGAGGGCCTCGCGGGGAATGTCCACGGTGAGGTGCTGCAGGTTGTGACGGTGGGCGTCGGCGACGGTGAAGACGCCCCGGGCCTCGGCGCGGGGGGACGCGTCCGGAATGGCCAGTTCGCCCCTGAGATAGGCGGCCGTCGGGCTGGTGACCGAGCTGTTGGCCAGCAGATCCCGCGGCGGTCCGGCGAACAGCACCTCGCCACCATCGCGCCCCGCGCCCGGTCCCAGGTCGATGAGCCAGTCGGCGGCCAGCATGGTCTGCCGGTCGTGCTCCACGGCGATCACCGTGTTGCCCTGGTCCACCAGCCGGCGCAGGATACGCAACAGCCGTTGCTGGTCGCGGGGGTGCAGGCCCATGGAGGGCTCGTCGAACACGTAGGTGAGGCCGCGCAGGCCGCTGCCCACCATGGAGGCCAGGCGGATGCGCTGGGCCTCGCCGCCGGACAGCGAGGGCGCGTCGCGGTGCAGGGTGAGATAGCCCAGGCCGAGATCCCGCAGCAGGGACGCGCGTTGCAGAAGTTCGGTGACGACGACGGCGGCCACCGGCTGGTCGCTGGTGTCCAGTGCCTCGAAGAATGTTGCCAGCTCGTCGACGGTCATGGCGCCGAATTCCGGCAGACTGCGACCGGCGAAGGTCACGCTCCGCGCCCGCTCGTTCAACCGCGTGCCGCCGCAGGCGGTGCACGGCCCGGTGCGCACGAACCGCAGGATGTTCTTGTTGCGGTCGCGCTTCAGGATCTGCTCCATCACCGGCACGATGCCGCCGTAGAACCCCGTCTGGCGCGGGCGGGCCGTGATGCCGCTCCACTTCATGCGGCTCTCGAGGGTGTGCTTGCCGAAGGGGATCTCCAGGCGGTCGCTGCCGTACAGCACGACGTGGCGTTGCTCGGCGGTGAGGTCGCGCCAGGGGATGTCGACATCGAAGCCGTGGGCCTCGCACACCTGGTTCAGCACGTCCATGGTCACCTGGGAGTAGATGATGTAGCCGCTGTCCGTGGTGATGACCAGGGCGCCCTGGCGCAAGGTCTTCGCGGGGTCGTCGATGAGCTTCTCGGGGTCGATGGCGTCCTCGACACCCAGGCCGCGGCAGGCCGGGCAGGCGCCGGTGCTGTTGAAGCTGAGGTCTCTGCGGTGAACGGGCTGGTCGTCCGGGGCCCGGCCCAGGCGGGCCAGCAGCAGGCGCAGGTGGTCGTTCAGCTCGCTGAGGGTACCCACGGTGGAGCGAGGGCTCCGCACCGAGGTCTTCTGGTCCAGGGCGATGGCGGGGCTCAGGTGGTCGATGCTCTCGACGTCGGCCTGGCCCAGCTTGCCCAGGAGTTGCCGGGCGCGCGCCGAGAACGACTCCAGGTAGCGGCGTTGCCCCTCGCGGCAGATGGTGTCGAAGGCCAGGGACGACTTGCCGCTGCCCGACACCCCGGTGACCACCACCAGCCGGTGATGGGGCACCTCGAGATCGGTGCCGCGGAGATTGTGGGCGCGGGCGCCGCGGATGCGGATGGGCTTGAGCATGGGGGCAGGTTAGGCGCCGTGGGCGGCCGCGTCCAGGCGGAGGTTCGGCGGGGCCGACGATCGCTCTTCGCGAATCCGCCGGAACATGCGATATTGGGAACGATTCACCGACACGTCCGCTGATCCCGACCCGGAGGCCCCGATGACCATCCGTACCCTCACCGCCATGGCCCTGCTGTTGGCCCTGTTCCTCGCCGCTTGCGGCAATGATGTCGAGACCACCAAGAACGCTCAGGCCACCGCCGAGCAGGCCCCGGCCGCCGCTGCCCCGGCCGCCGCCGTCATCACCGGCCCGGTGGCCGAGACCATGAATGCCGCCAACTACACCTACGTGCGCGTCGAGCACGAGGGCGAGTCGGTATGGGCGGCCGGACCGCAGACCGAGATGGCCGTGGGCGACGAGGTCACCATCAGCACCCAGATGCCCATGCCCGGCTTCAAGAGCGAGGCCCTCGACCGCACCTTCGACGTGCTCTACTTCGTGAGCGGTTTCACCGCCGAGATCACCGACGGCCACGGCGGCATGGGCGGTATGGGCGGCATGCCCGCCGCAGAGCACCCCAAGCCCGAGCCCGCGGCCGACCTCGACCTGTCCGATGTCGCCCGTCTCGAGGGTGGCCGCACCGTGGCCGAGATCCACGCCGAGGCCGCCGATCTCGCCGGGCAGACCGTGCGCTTCCAGGGCAAGGTCGTGAAGTACAACGGCGGCATCATGGGCCGCAACTGGGTGCACGTGCGTGACGGTTCGGGCGCCGAGGGCACCGACGACCTCACCGTCACCACCGATGGCTTCGCCCAGGTGGGCGACCTGGTGGTGGTGGAAGGCACCCTGGCCACCGACCGCGACTTCGGCGCCGGCTACAAGTACGCCGTCATCGTGGAGCAGGCCACGGTGACCAAGCAGTAATCGCCCTTCGTTTGGCGAGGATGTGAGTAGGGGCCCTTCGGGGCCCCTTTGACGTTTCGGCTGTCGTGGGCATCCGACGATCGGGCTTGACGTGGGTACGTGAGTACGTATATAGTAAGAAACGTACCCGCACCGAAAGAGCCGTCATGTCTCCGAGCGACGAGATCCTCTGTTCCGCCCAGCGCCTGTTCGCCCGCCACGGGTTGAAGAAGGTCACCACCGACGACATTGCGCGCGAGGCGCACGTGTCCAAATCGACCATCTACGCGCGGTACCAGAACAAGCAGGATATTCTGCGCGCCGTGGTGCAGATGGAGATGGAGGAACTGTGGCACAAGATCGTCGATGCGGTGGAGGAGCAGCCGACGGTTGAAGCCAAGTTGCGGGCGCACCTGCTCACCAAGATCGGGAGTGTGCGCGAGCTCATCAACCTCCACCAGATCACCAGTGAGTCTCTGGCCGAACACTGGGAACACGCCGGCCGCCTGCGGGACGAATTCGTGGTCCGGGAAGCGGCGATCATCGGCGAGATCCTGGCCACCGGAGTTCGCCGAGAGGGGCTGGAGATCGCCGACATCGAGACCACGGCCCTCCTCATGGCCGCCTCGCTGCGTTCGCTGGAAGACCCCTGGGCCATGGCCCCATTGAAGCTCTCGCTCGAGGAGCAGGTCGACGCCATGCTCTGCATCATCCTGAACGGTTTACGTCCCCGCCCGCGGTCCCGTTGATCGCCATTGAACGGAGTGTGCCATGAAAGCCCTCCTCGTCCATCCTGACTATCCCGACACCTTCTGGAGCTTCAAGGACGCCCTGAAGCTGGTGAACAAGAGTGCCAGCGAGCCGCCTCTGGGCCTGCTCACCGTGGCGGCCATGCTTCCGGAAACCTGGCAGTTGAAGCTCGTGGACATGAAGGTCACCGCCCTGACCGACGACGATCTGCGCTGGGCCGACCTCGTCTTCATCGGCGCCATGACCATCCAGCTCGCCTCGGCCCGGGAGGTGATCCAGCGAGCCTGCCGCTGGGGAGCCACCGTGGTGGCCGGTGGGCCGTTGTTCACCACCTGCCCTGATGATTTCCCCGACGTCGATCACTTCGTCCTGGGCGAGGCCGAAGCCACGCTGCCGCGTTTCCTGTCCGACCTCGCCGCCGGTACGCTCGAGCCACGATATGAGGCGACGCACCCGCCCAACCTCAAGCGTTCTCCCATCCCGCGTTACGACCTCATCGACATCAACCAGTACGCCACCATGGATCTGCAGTACTCGCGCGGCTGTCCCTACGACTGCGAATTCTGCGAGATCACCGCCCTCTTCGGCCACAAGGTGCGCACCAAGACCACGGCCCAGATCCTGGGCGAGCTCCAGGCCATCCATGACCGCGGCTGGCGTGGCACCGTCTTCTTCGTGGACGACAATTTCATCGGCAACAAGGTCCGTCTGCGCCAGGACGTGCTGCCGGCCCTGGTGGAGTTCATGAAGGCGCGCCGCTACCCCTTCCCGCTCACCACCCAGCTCTCGGTCGATCTGGCCGACGACCCCGACCTCATGGCGCTCATGGTCGAGGCGGGCTTCGCCGGGGTCTTCGTGGGTATCGAGACCCCCGATCCGGCCGGTCTGGCCGAGTGCGGCAAGGACCAGAACATCGATCGTAACCTCCTGCACTCGGTGCGGCGGATCCAGGCGGCGGGGCTGGAGGTGAAGGCCGGCTTCATCATCGGCTTCGACAGCGACCGTCCCACCATCTTCGAGCAGATGAGCCGCTTCATCCGTGAGAGCGGCATCGTCACCGCCATGGTCGGCCTGCTCAACGCCCCGCGCGGCACGCGCCTCCACGAGCGGCTGGCGGCCGAGGGGCGTCTGCGCACCGAGGTCACCGGCGACAACACCGACGGCTCGCTCAACTTCGAACCGCGCATGGAGCGAACGTCGCTCCTGGCCGGCTACAGCCGGGTTTTGCGCAACGTCTATGCCGTGGGGCCCTATTACGACCGCGTGCGTGGGTTCCTGGGCCGATTCGCCGGAGCCGTTCCGCGACGTCGTGTGGGGCGCTTGCAGCCGGGCGACATCGCCAGCCTGATGCGTTCGGTGTACGCGCTGGGCATCCGGGGGCAGGGGCGGCGCCAGTACTGGAGGCTGTTCTGGGAGACCCTGCTGCGTCGGCCCCGGATGTTCTCTCTGGCCATGACCTACGCCGTCTACGGCCATCACTTCCGCCGTGTCTACCGGCACCATCTCCAGGCCGACGGGCCCGCCTGATCACCGGTCCGGGCGGCCCGGCCTTTTCAACCATACCGCCGACGGAGTCTCTGCGAGCGGTATAGCAGCGCCGCCACCAGCGATAACAACGCCACGGCTCCCAGGATCATCATCAGCCGGCCGGCGGGTTGTCCGGCCGCGTTGCGCGCACTGACCAGGACCACCGTGGTCCGCACCCATTCCGCCGCCCCCAGGACGAGGACGGCCTGCAGCGTCCACGCCGACCAGCGCCGACGGACGAACACCAGGGCCAGCAGAATCAGGCTCAGGATCGACAGGGGCAGATGCCCGGCGCGTGAGAAATGAGCGGCCAGGAGCAGCAGACTCAGCACGGTGGGTGTGAGCAGGATCGCGGTCATGGACTACCTCGTGCGGAAGACGTGAAGGGGACGTCAGGCCCGAACAATAGCTCCTGACGGCCGTCTGCACCTTGACTCCAATCAAGGAATTTGGCCTCATGGCGCCCATCTGGCCCCGAAAATGCGGTATCATGAATAGGCCCGATCAACACGTGGAGCCGCCAACCACCCCGGGAGAACATCATGTTCCACATCATGACGAAGAATCTCTTCGCCCTCCTCGTCGTGACGCTTCTCGTTGCAACTCCGGCCGCGGCCATCGTTGCAGATCACACGTCCGCCGATCAGCTCTCGTCCATTCCCGACGCCTATTTCCAGCAGATCCGTGACAACGTCAACATCTTCTACGGGCACACCAGCCACGGCAGTCAAATCGTGTCCGGACTGAACCAGCTGGAGGACGACGACCCTGCCCTTTACGACCGCATGTCGATCTACGAGATCAGCGACGATCTCGGTCACAACGGCGACACGTCCTGGGTGCAGCCCACCCGCTCCTACCTCGAGGCGCATCCTGAATGCAACGTGGCCATGTGGTCGTGGTGCGGGGGCTGCAGCGACAACAGCGAGGCGGGCATCGCCACCTACCTGGAAGCCATGACCATTCTCGAAAATGATTTCCCCGGCGTGCTGTTCATCTACATGACCGGCCACCTCGACGGCGGTGGCGTCGAAGGCAACCTCTATCGCTCCAACAACCAGATCCGTGAGTATTGCCTGGCGCACGACAAGGTGCTCTTCGACTTCGCCGACATCGAGAGCTGGGACCCCGACGGCAACTACTATCCCGACGAGAGCGACGGCTGCGCCTGGTGCTCCCAGTGGTGCGCGTCGAACCCCTGCCCCAGCTGCTCCTGCGCCCACTCCCACTGCTTCAACTGCTACCGCAAGGGCATGGCCTTCTGGTGGTTGATGGCGCGCCTGCAGGGCTGGAACTCGACGGTGGATGTGGCCGACGGCGTGCCGGGCGTAGCCCCGGTGCTGGAGCCGGCCTACCCCAACCCGTTCAACCCGGTCACCACGTTGCGTTACAGCCTGTCCCAGGATGCGACGGTGCGCCTGTCGGTGCTGGACGCCCGTGGACTCGAGGTGGCCGAATTGGCGACCGGGCCGCGCACGGCCGGCGACCACAGCGTGGTGTGGCACGGTCGCGACCAGGCCGGGCGGGTGGTGCCCTCCGGCGTGTACGTGGTGCGGCTGGAGGCGGGACGGTCGGTGAAGACCCAGCGACTGACGTTGCTGAAGTGACCCGGAGGTGGGCGACCGATCACTGGGGACGGTCGCCCGCCACCACCTTGTCCACGAAGGCCCGCATCTCGTACATCTCGCCGGTGGTCAGCCCCTGTCCGATGAACGCCGCTCCGTAGACGAACCCCGCCAGGGCCAGAGCCGCGGGCGCGGCGAGCATGGGCCACGGCGCCTCGTCCACGGTCATCTTCGCGAAGCCGTACATGAGCCCCGCCAGCCCCAGCAAGCCCAGCACTCCATACACCGCCAAAAAACCGGTCCACACGTTGGGCTGGGGGCTGAACCGTCCGCGCAGGGAGGGTTGTCCTTCGTGGTCGATGACCTCCAGGTTCAGCACCGGTGAAAGCAGCGATCGGCGGGCCTGCGGCAACGCGAGCATGGCGTGACCCGTGACCACCTGGCCGGATAGCGGTGCGTCGGGAGTGTCCAGGGCCCGGCGAAGGGCTTCGAGCACCGTCTGGCCGTCGTGGGCGAGGGCGATGACGAACTCGGGGCGCATGTGGGGGCGGTGGAGCATGTCGACTCCCGGACTGAGAAGAGGCGGCGCGGGTCTGCGATAGAAGCTAGACCCGCGCCGCCTCTTCCGCCGCTGTCCGTCGCGGCTAGTAGCTTCCGACTTGAACCAGGCGTCCTCGCCGCCACACCCGTTCCGCACGTCCCCACACCTCCGCGCCCTCGAACACGCTCACCGAACCGGGATGCAGGTCGTCCTCGCCGCGGATGACGCCCTGCCACCGGGGATCCCACAGCACCAGGTCGGCGTCGGCGCCCACGTCCAGGCTGCCCTTGCGTGGGAACAGGCCGAAGATCTCTGCCGCCCGTTGCGACACCAGGCGCACCCACGCACTCGGCGTCATGAGTCTCGAGGCCACCAGCAGGGTGTGGGTCAGCGACAATCGGTGCTGCACGCCGGCCGCACCGCCCGGAATCCGGGTGAAGTCGTCGCGGCCGCGGGCCTTCTGCTCGTCGGTGAACGCACAATGGTCGGTGGCCAGGGTGTCGAAGGCGCCGGTGGTCACCGCCACACCGAGGGCCGTCAGCTGCTCGTCCGAGCGCAGGGGGGGGCTGATCACCGCCCGTGCGGCCGATGCGAAGTCGCCGTCGTACACCGTGTCATCCAGCCAGAGGTACTGGGGGCAGGTCTCGGCCAGAACCTCCTGACCGCGGGCTCGGGCGGCCTCGATGACCGCCACCGACTCCCGACACGACACATGCACGACGTAGGGCCGACAACCCGCGCGGGCCGCCAGCTCCAGCGCCCGGGTCACGGCCGCGGCCTCCACGGCGGGCGGTCGCGAGCGTGGGTGTGCCGACGGGGCGGTCTCGCCCGCCGCCAGCAACGCCTGTTGCCCGCGGGTGACCTCGGCGCCCACCTCGCAATGCAGCAACACGGTGAGGTCCAGCTCGGCGGCCACCTCCATGGCGGCCAGCAGCGCGTCGTCGTCCAGGCCGATGGTCTCCAGGTAGGCCAGGTAGAGCTTCAGCGACCGCAGGCCGAACTGCGCCACGGCACGGCGCAGATCGTCGGCGGCGCCGTCGTGCCAGGAGGTGACGCTGCCGTGCAGGAGCACGTCGCAGTTCGCCGACGCGGTCTCGGCCAGCCGCGCTTCCGTTGCGGCCACCAGCGACTGTCCCCGGGCCGGGGTGACGAAGTCGATCACCGTGGTGGTGCCGCCGGCCAGGGCGGCCCGCGAACCCGAGGCGAAATCGTCGGCCGTCACCTGGTCGCCCACGGGCAGGGCGAAGTGAACGTGAGGGTCGAGGCCGCCGGGTATCAGCCAGCGGCCCCGACCGTCGATCACCTCGCAGCCGAGTTCAGCCACCGGTGCATCGGGCGGCAGCACCTCGACGATGCGACCATCCGCCACGCGCAGGCTCGCCGATCGCTCCTCGCGACCGTCGACCAGCAACGCTCCGGTGACGACGAACTCGCTCATGCTACAGCCCCTTCAGCACGCCCGTCTCCGCGTTGAACTCGTCGATCATCTCGTCCCAGCGCGCGGGCTGGTTGAAGATGCGCGGCCACAGCTCGCGGTCGTACCAGAGCTGCTCCAGGTCGTGCACGTCCATCTCCTGCTGCTCCACCCAGGTGTAGTACTTCAGGTTGTGGATGGCGCGGCGGTCGGGGTGGGTGAGCTCGCGGAAGCTGTCGGTGGTCTGCCCGTGCAGGCCGCGCTCCAGGTCGCGACCGGCGGCCAGCTCGGTGTAGGCGCCGAACTCCTCGTTCATCTCCGTCAGACGCGAGCCGTACATGTCCATGCTGTCGGTGGCCACGGTGAGGATGACGTCGTCGCCGGTCAGCTCGAACCACTGGGCGGTCTTGATGGCGGCCAGCACGTTGCCCACCGACGAGATGCCCAGCAACGACAGGGCATCGATGGTGGCCTGGGGCACGCCCTCGGCCTTCAGCAGCTCATGCCCGGCGGGCTCGTTGAACAGGCGCAGCAGGCGCATGCAATGGTCGTCGTCGATGGCGGCCACGGCGTCGGTGTTGCGGACGTTGTGGATCCAGGGTACGTGCTTGTCGCCGATACCCTCGATGCGGTGACCGCCGAAGCCGTTCAGCAGCAGCGTGGGGCACTGCAGGGCCTCCGACGCCACCACCTTCATCTGCGGCGCCAGGGTGCGCAGGTAGTCGCCCGCCGCGATGGTGCCCGCCGACCCGGTGGCCGACACGTAGGCGGCCAGGTTGCCGCCGACGGCGGCCATGACCTCTTCCATAGCCGACCCGGTGCAGTGGTAGTGCCACACCGCGTTGCCCCACTCGGCGAACTGGTTGAAGATCACCACATCCTCGCGGGTGCGGCGCAGCTCCCAGCACTTGTCGTAGATCTCCTTCACGTTGCTCTCGCAGCCCGGCGTGGCGATGACCTCGGCGCCGATCTCTTCGAGCCAGGTGAAGCGCTCGCGGCTCATCTCCTCGGGCAGGATGGCCACGGCCGTGCAGTCCATGAGGTAGCTGTCGAAGGCGCCGCCGCGGCAGTAGTTGCCCGTCGACGGCCACACGGCCTTGTGGTAGGTGGGATCGAAGCCGCCGGACACGATGGTGGGCGCCAGGCAACCGTAGGCCGCGCCCACCTTGTGCGCGCCGGTGGGGAACCACTTGCCCACCAGGGCGACGATGCGCGCCTCGACGCCGGTGATGGCCGGCGGCAGCTCGATGTAGTTGGGGCCCCCGTAGCCGCCGCCCGAGTCCACGGGCTGGTTCTTCCAGGTGATGCGGAAGAGGTTCATGGGATCGAGGTCCCAGAGGCCGATGTCGGCCAGCCGCGCCCGGATCTTCTCCGGCACCTGGGAGGGGTCCTTCATCTGGGCGAAGGTGGGCAGCACGATGCCCCGGTCACGGTAGCGTTCGACGGCGTGGGCGCGGGCCTCGGGGTTGATGACGGAGTCGATGATGGAGATCATGGTTGTCCTTTCCAGGGCGCCTGTTCCAGGGCGCTCCAGAGTCGTCGGGCCTGCTCGCGGCACGCGTCCAGGGTGATGGTTTCGTCGATGGAAGTGATGACGCCGTCGTCCAGCGCCACGCGGCCGTCGGTGATGACGGTGCGCACGTGGCGGGCGTCGAGGCCGTACATGGCGTGACCGGGCAGGTTGTCTGCGGTCAACGGTGTGGGCGGCCGGTAGTTCATGAGCACCAGGTCGTTGCGTCGAGCGGCCGCGCCGTGGTGTGATTCCAGGTAGTGCTGGTTGTTCCACAGGGTCTGCAACACGTCGCCGGGCGACACGCCCTCGGCCTGGCCGTCGAGGTAAGCGGCCTGGGCGCTGCGCAGCATGTCGCCGTGCATGCCGTCGGTGCCAAGGAGCAGCCGTGCAGGATCGAACCCCTGACGTGAGAAACGGCCCACGGCGTTGTTCTGATTGCTCTCGGTGTTCTGCACCACCCAGGCCGACGACCGGCGCACCAGCGCCCGTTCCTCGTCGCTCAGGTGCAGACCGTGGCCCAGGATGGTGCCCGGCTGATCGAGGACACCGGCGCCGTGCAGGCGCTCCACCACCCGGCAACCGTGGTCGGCCAGGCAGCGCTCCTGATCCACGGGATCCTCGGCCACGTGCAGGTGCAGTCCCACACCGTGCCGACCGGCCAGTTCGACGGCGTCACGCAGCAACGCATCGCCTACGGTGAACGAGGCGTGCAGCCCCACCAGACCGGGGCGGCCGGACGCCAGGTACGCATCGGTC
>Ga0070728_10006280_pt1 | contig 11326 bp, 11 predicted proteins | sample tdDd471_FD_66723 | JGI IMG/M metagenome (GOLD analysis project Ga0070728, IMG submission 66723) | Marine sediment microbial communities from the Atlantic coast under amendment with organic carbon and nitrate - tdDd47.1 | ecosystem: Environmental > Aquatic > Marine > Coastal > Sediment | place...
AACTGTAACATTATCAACTGTAACGGCATCGTCTAGACTTTTATCACTCAGACTTTTACTACCGGCATCCTCTTCCCCGAACAAAGCTTTTATTTTCCGTAGCAAATCACTCTCGGCAACCGTATGAGTAGGCTTCACAACAGAGCTTTCTGCCAGATCAAATTGAGCCAATTTTTTGCCATCCGTGACACCATCGCGTTCCAAACGCAGCACACGCATTTTGCCATCTTCACCACTTTTTGCATCTGTAAGAAAATGAGCGCTTAACTCTTTCTTATTTTTACGGCGCCGAACATTGACCTCTTCACGCGCTTTTAAATGCGCCTGAGTGGGATCCATTGCCCCGCCCTGCTCAATCAAATTCCAATTCCCTTTAGCCTCTAGCAAAGCCTTACTATCAACCTTAGTAGGTTTGCGCATATATCGAGAGCTATAGCTACGTTTTTTCGCCGCTTTAGGCTCGCCAACATCCTGCGCCTTTGGTGTGCTCATCTCCCCGATATTCTGTTGTATATTCGTAACAAATTCAGGCAAATCAACGCCTTCTACACAAGCACTTAAACCAAAGCAAGCCACGCAAAACACAACCACGCGCAACGCCCTGGTAACACCTGAAGCGACGCGGTATAATTGCTGAGCGATATAGTTGAACCGAAAAGATGTGGCTCGTGACATAACAAAGTACTCTTATAATATAACGTGATTGCGTAAAGGCGATCCTAGAGACAATACAGCACTAGTACAAGGTTATTCAGACGCTCTTGAACATTCAACCACAGGCACTACCAGAGGCTTTTTTTTTGCTTTTTTCTTTGAAGAATTAACAAGCGGGGCAAAAAACTTACGCAAGAACCAAACATATCGCGCCGGTCTACAAGACAAAATAATATGTGCACCCAACATAGCAATCCAGCCCAGTGTCAAAACTATTTCCGGCACACCGAGCACATAAGCCCCGTAACCAACCCCTCCCATAAGAGCAACAACCCCCACAATAAACGGAGTAGCATAGCAAACAGGAACTCCCGCACTTACAAAGTGATGATGGAAATGTCCACGATCGGGCGCAAAAGGATCTTGTCCATTACGTATACGACGATAGAACTGTGCGCATGTATCAAAAATCGGAAAACCGATAATCCATGCAACAACGATTGGCTCTAACGGTGCACTCGGCCCCCTAGCTAAATGCACGGAGAACCACGCAACAGCCAACCCAATAGATGTACTCCCCGCGTCCCCCAAAAACAAACTCGCCTGACGACGCCAAGGATTGCGCAAATTAAAAACAAGAAAACCAAGAATAACCGCAATTAACAAACCCAAAACTTGCGCATGCGCATACCAACCTGCACATATGGCCGCCAGCATGAACATCGCAAAAAACACGCTCGAAATACCACCAAGCAGCCCATCTATCCCATCCATCAAATTCATGGCGTTAATCAAAAGAACAATTGCCACTAATGTTAGCGGATAAGACATAAATCCCGTCCACACCACGCCAAAGCCAAATAAATCCCCCAGATAAGCAGCCTGAACATTTCCACCAAAAGCAATTATACAAGCGGCAACTAACTGCAATACAAATTTAATTTTGGCCGGTATATAAAACTGGTCATCCAGCGCTCCGCCCATAAGCAAAACAATCAACCCCACATAAAGAGCCCAGTACTTTTGCAAATCTACAACACCTGAAAAAACACCCCAGAGCATAAAAACCGAAAAGATAATAATGCCGCCAATAGGAGGAATAGCCTTTTGATGCCTTTTGCGCCCATCGGGTTTATCGACAATACCGGAAATCCGCGCGAGTTTGCGCAAAGGTAACACAAGTACCACGACCAACATAAAGGCGACAATTGGAGGCAAAAATAAAGGCATACACCACCCTGATCCCAAATTTTATTTTAGATTTTCTATTTAAGAAGACTATTTAGGTATATAAACAAAATATCTAATAAAAGCCATAGGCTAGCACAGAAAATAAACCTTTAATCCTTATAAAACTGATGAAATATACTCGTGTATCGTATTGAAAAAACCTTCTAAATGCCCACCAATAGCCATAACAGTCACCATAATAACTGTGCTTATAAAGGCAATAATCAATCCATATTCAACCGCTGTAGCAGCTGTTTCTTGCCGCTTATAACACAAAAATAAAAACTGCATATTCTTTAAATAGCGCACCATACGATTCACCTTCCCCGTATTAAAAACGTTCGACTCTCAAAGAATACCATGGATTTCAGATAAGTTAAAACGACTATATAACTACTATATACAACTCTACCAAAAACGCTCGGCAGACATTTGTTTTGTTACATCATCTGATACAACATCCTCATTTTTAACAATCTTTTTGGCCAAAATAATAGCCGAAGAAAGCGAGCTAATAAACCCGTGCGAGCCATGCCCTGATGAAACATAAATTCGGTCAGTTAATTGACCAATAACGGGGAAATGGTCTCTGACCGCACTCCGCACCCCTGCTTTACTATCGACAACTTCATACTTTTCTGCCAAAGCAGGAAACCGCTCACAAAGATTTTTAATATTCGTCACATCATCTTCAGGCAATATATTCGTATGCTTTAACCATGGCTGAAACGTCGCACCAATATACTGCACACCATTCAAAGAAGGTGAAATATGACCGCCATAATTCACTGTTGCTTTAACTTTAGCCGAAGCCGCACTTTCGCGTATATATGTCACCTGCCCGCGCACAGGAGTAATCGGCAAATGCGCAGCCTCCTTGAAATTCTTCACCTTCGTACCACAAGCCAAAACAGTTGCATCCCCGGACAAGGCTGAAACATCTTCAACCCATTGATTAAGTTTTACCTCCACGCCTTTGATTAATCTGGAACAAATCCGCGCAGGCGATAGCACTCCGGCGCGTTTCAAATACATCCCCTCATGCTCCACCTCTACCCCGGCAATATCAGACGCCTCTTGAGAACTAACAAGGCGCAAATCATCCTCCCCCCAACCATTAGCATTCCAACTTGCCACGCACTTCCGATAACGCTTAGCCTTCCGCTCATTAGCCAACAATTGCAATGTCCCGCACTGATCCCAACGAAAATCCAAACCTTCTTCTGCGAACTCATCAAACAAACGCAGCGCCTCGAAATACCCCATAGAGTAATACTTGGCATTCGCGTCCCACTGCGCGCAATAACGCGGATTATACGTAGAGCAATCATGCTCTGGCGCCTCGCCTTCATATAAAGACGGCCCAGCCTCATATATCACAGGCTCCCCGCCCTCTTGGCTGATCATATACGCCAAAGCACAGCCCGCTATCCCGCCACCAATAATATTCACACGCATTATTTTTCTTTCCATCTTTTTTTACCCGTCATTGCGAGGAGCGTTAGCGACGCGGCAATCCAGTACCACTAGGAAAAACTCTGGATTGCTTCGCTTATACCCAAAGGGCACAGGTGCTCGCGGGTGACGAGACGTTATTCATACACACCTACAACCATCTCACGCTTCCGCCCAAAACCTGCCACTTTCTTCACATCAAACCCAACAGCCACCAATCCACGCCGAACAAACCCCGCCACCGTAAACGTAGCCATATGTGCACCCTCCGCGCTCAACCGCGCCATATTCTCAAAAACAGTCTCACTCCACATATCGGGATTACTCGAAGGCTTAAACCCATCTAAAAACCAGCAATCAACCGAGACATCCAACTTTGGCATTTCCTCATTCACATCACCAATAATCAAGGTGAGCGTCACACCCTCCATCACTTCAAACGATCCACCCTCAACCAAATAAACCGCCAGCAAAGCCTCAAGCTCTACTGATAGCTCACCCCAACACGCCAAATAACGCGCAATATCCTCCCGCGCCAACGGATATTTCTCAAACGAAATAAAATGCAATTCCCGCGGCCTACTCTCCACCGCGCTATCCCGCCACAACTTAAGCGCCGCCAGAAAGTTCAACCCCGTCCCAAATCCAGTCTCACATATAGTAAAATCCTCCCGCCCCTCCCACGTATCAGGCAAGCCATTACTCTGCAAAAACACATGGCGCGTCTCCGCTAAACCATCTTGCGCAGAAAAATATACATCATCGAACTGTTCAGACCTTGGCACATCACTCATTTTGCCTTTATATAACAAGTAACGCGTTTTTATCTACAGTAAATAAGGTTAAACATGACAAATCCCCTTCTCGAAAAATCCACACTTCCCAATCAAGCTCCAGCTTTTGATAAAATCAAAATCGAGCATTATCTGCCCGCAATCGAAGAAGGAATAAAGCGCGCCCGTACCAATATTGATGCGATTAAAAGCACTTCCGAAGCGCCTACATTTAAAAACACAATTGTCGCCCTTGAAACAGCCAGCGAAGATTTAGGCCAAGCCGCCTCCGTCTTTTATAATCAGCTCTCAAGCATGGGAGGCGACGAACTCCACGATCTTGCCACCCGGATAGGCCCTATAAACGCAGCCTTTTCCAATGACGTCATGCTGGATGAGGCCCTCTTCGCCCGCGTTAAAACCGTTTATAACCAACGTGAAGATCTGGACTTAAACATTGAAGAATACACCATGCTTGATGACACCTATCGCGGTTTTGTCCGCAGTGGTGCGCTACTGGGTGACTCGTCCAAAACCCGTTTCCGCGAAATAGCCCAAGAGCTCTCCACCCTCTCTCCGGCCTTCATGCAAAACACAATCAAATCAGCGGAAGGCTTCGAACTCATTATAGAAGATGAAGCCGACCTTTCCGGCCTCCCGACAAGCGCCCGCGAATCCGCAGCCCATGCAGCCACAGAAAAAGGCCATGAAGGCAAATGGCTGTTTAATCTGGATTACCCCAGCTTCGGCCCCTTCATGCAATATGCCGACAACCGGGATCTTCGCGAAAAAGTCTGGCGCGCCTTTTCCTCACGTGCATGGAATGATGAATACGATAATTCAAATAATATAAAACGTATTGTATCTCTTAGAAAAGAGCGCTCAGCCCTACTTGGCTTCGAAACTCATGCGCACTATGTTCTTGAAGAGCGCATGACCAAGGCCCCTAAAACCGTAGCGACTTTCCTTAATAAATTGAAAAAAACCTACAAACCAGCTGCACAAAAAGACCTCGAAACACTCAAAGCTTTTGCGAGCGAACACCTCCGTCATTGCAAAGAAGCACCAAGAAGCAAATCGAGCGAAGTACCGGAAGGTACAAGTGACAATTTGTTCGTAAAAGAAGACCTCAAACCTTGGGACGTCGGCTATTACGCAGAGAAACTCAAACAAAAGCTGTTTGAATTCACATCTGAAGATTTCCGCCCCTATTACCAGCTCGATAAAGTACTGAATGGCTGCTTTGGCCACTTCGAAAAACTCTTTGGCCTTGAATTTAGACCCGTCACAGATGGCAGCTATCCAGTCTGGCACAAAGATGTAAAAGCCTTCGAAGTCTATAACAAAGACGACAATAGCTTCATTGGAACTCTTTACGGAGATTTTCATCCTAGAACCGGCAAGAACCAAGGCGCATGGATGACAAGCTACCGCGAACAAGGCTTATTCCACGGAAGAATAGAACGCCCCGTTATTGCGATCGTTTGCAACTTCACAAAGCCCACGGACACTAGGCCCGCGCTATTAACCCACGGCGAGCTCACAACGCTTTATCATGAAATGGGACACGCAGTGCATGGGCTGCTCTCAGATGTCACCTACCGCGCTAACGCAGGAACATCCGTGCTTTGGGACTTTGTCGAGCTTCCTTCCCAGCTTCAGGAAAACTGGTGCTACGAAAAAGAAGTCCTCGACACCTTCGCCGCTCATTACGAAACGGGAGAAAAAATCCCTGCCGCACTAATAGAAAAACTCCGCAAAGCCAAAAACTTTATGACAGGATGGGCCGGACTGCGCCAAATGGGTCTCGGCACACTAGACATGGCATGGCACACCCATCCAAATCCCGAAGAAATAAAAGACGTAGCCGAGTTTGAAGACGAAGCAACAAAAGATACAGCGCTCTTCCCGCGTTTGGCCGGGCCAACATCTACATCTTTCGGGCACATCTTCGCTGGCGGCTATAGCGCAGGATACTACAGCTATAAATGGGCCGAAGTCCTCGACGCCGACGCGTTTGAGCTATTCCTTGAAAAAGGCCTATACAACCAGGAAGTAGCGGGGAGCTATAAAAACAACATCCTAACGCGCGGCGGCAGCGAAAAACCCGACGTACTATACAAACGCTTCCGCGGCCGCGACGCCGACCCTGATGCATTGCTTAGACGCGAAGGATTACTAGATAAAGAGAGCTAAAACAATATGGCGATTTGGTTTAAGAAGTTATTGTTACTCATTACCTGCTTATCCTTTATAGGAACAGCAAAAGCTGAATCGCCACATGCCCCATACCTTGGCTTTACCCCATGCCCCTCGGACTTAACATTCGAAGCCCTCGACCAAGCCTATGCGTTCATTGAAAAAAACGGCAACATCATTTCTCATCACTTTGATAATGGTGTGCCATGGCAAGAAGCTCTTGATAAGACACAATACCCGAAACACTTACGGGAAGATTGGAAGTGGCGCTTAAGCAAAACCCCGAAACAACACAAAATTTTTCTATCCGTAACACCGCTGAACTTTAACCGGGATAGCAAATCCCCATACTGGGGAGAAAACAGCGACAACCTCCCCCTACCCAAATCATGGCAGAACAAACCTCTCAACCATCCGAACGTAAAAAAAGCTTTTTTAAACTACACATTAAAAGCTGTTAAAACTTTTAAACCGGATTTCCTCGCCATAGGTATTGAAGCCAATATTCTAATAACGCACCGCCCTGATCTTTGGGACAGCTATCTAGAATTAAACAAACACGTCTATTTAAACGTAAAAAAACAATACCCAGACCTCCCCATATTCACTACCGTGCAATATGAACACCTACGCGGAATTGAAGACACCTCCAAAAAGAACGCGCACCTACAAATCCCAGCTGTAAAACAACTACTGAAACACAGCGATTACATGGCGCTAAGCACCTATAGATACGGAGACCTCCACCCCAATCTTCCAACAGAGGATTTCTTTGATCTTGCTTTTACCTTCATGAAGCCTATCGCCATAGCCGAGTGTGGTGCGATATCACAAACGACTAAGGTAATGGGCATAACACTTACCTCTGATGAAAAAAATCAGGACGAGTTTATAAAAATGATTTTAAAAAATGCCCAAAGACACAATTTCAAGTTTGTTATAAACTGGGTTCCGATAGACTTTGATCCCTTGGTAAAAAAGCTTCCTAAAGAAGCAAGAGAAATCGCTAAGGCATGGGTTCATACAGGTTTATTTACCTACGATGGAAAAGAGAAAAGAGCTTTGACCACATGGCAAAGTTATCTAAATAAATAAACAAAGTAACGGCACAAAGAACATGACCGACACAGAAAAACAAAAGAACGAACAAACCACTTCGCAAGCCGAATATCTAGATAAAGACGGTAAGCCCATTCCTTTCTTAAAACAAAAAGAAAAGGCACAACAAAAACAAGGATTTAAAATCGGCGTTCCCTCATTTTTAGGATTTATTGCTGTTTTAATATTATTAGCATCCCTCACGCCCTTTTATTCAATATTAATGCGCATCACCCCGGCTTCCGTGCAAAAAGCAATACTTAAGCCCCTATACCGTAATATTTCTTTAGGCACACAACCTCAAAATTACAATCAACCAATTAAAATGCCCATCCCTGAACCAGGCACTCTACCGATATTGGGTTTTGACACAGGAATATGCTTCTCCTTTTATTCCACACAAGACAATCCCGACCCAAATTACATAGATGCAAAACGTCTAAAAGCAGCAAGTCGTGGCAAAAATATCGCTGAAATCATCGCTATAGGAAAACAAGATAAATATGAGTACCACCTAGAAAGCACCAGCTACAGAGAAACAATTGATAAAGACAATAAAATCATATCAGTCATTTGCCAAAAGCTTGGTCGCGCCTATGGCAGCACACCCAAAAACATAAATGAATTATATATCCGGCCTATTGAACCATTTAAGGCAAAAAAAACCGTGTGGAATAGTGTTAAACACCTATACGATGATTATTCCTCACCTGCAGAACCCGCAAATAAATAAGACCTTAAACAACCCCGTAAACTACAACGCGCCACGCTTACGCCCTTCAAACAAAAAAGGTGCCCTAACCTTTAAAACTTAGGGCCCCTTATTTAAAATATCATAACAATGCTTGGTAAAAAAATTACAAAAAGCGTCCTAACCTTTTCTTATCCAGCATGTTAATTGCTTTTTTTGTCATTGGCGCTTCAAAACCTGCACAACGCAATGTCTCTAAACGGTTTTTCAAATATGACGCCCCAATGCAAAACTTATCGCGTCCAGCCTTATTCACATTCGCAGAAACCTTATGATAAACCACGCGGTATCCGCTAGGATCTTCATCCAATTCGCACGTTTCAAGAACAACGTCGTTCACGTCGTTTTCCCAATTTGCGATAACCGGAATATGGCCTTTACGAGACCTAGATAGATGATTGCTTATAAACATGGATAGATCCTCCCATAAATCTTATAATGTTTTGTTTTTTAAATTTTTTGGTTGAGCATCCAGCTTCTTGATTTTAGCGCCGCGTCTCTCCCCCACATGCACTAATAAACACTCCAAGAAAACCCAACTAAACACTTCGCACAACTTGTATATTATTACGCATTATTTGTGCCGGATGCTTATATTCTACAAAATTAACACAAAAATTCAAGGTTTTCCCACATTACAGGCATTAGAAAAACCAAACATCTTTATTTAACAATGCGTTATTTTACTAATATTTGTACAAAAAACCTACATACACTGAATTAATCCATCACAAAAGCGAGAAAAGAATCGATATAAGCTGCTTTTAACAACAGCACATTCAAACGCTTTACAATACCACTATACAGATTAATATTACTGCTCGACAGGCATGACTTTATCGGCACTTTTAGGCAAAAGAAGATCCTCCAACTCGGGAATATTATCTTTCGGTAATGTTGCAGGATCAACACCATTAAGCAAATAAGAAGCATCCTTAAGCTTGCGCATAACTTCCAACCGCCCCATCATAAATTCCAGATCTTCGCAAGATGGATGGTCTTTTTCAAGCCACGCAAGAAAATCCTGCAGCTCTTTATCCATCACATCGACGAGCGCTCCCTTTTGCGCAATTGTAACGCTCTCATCCAGATCAAAACGATCCAGATAGTCCGAAGACATAGAACTTGGTTCATCACTGCAATAGGCATTATAAGCATCAGCCTTTGTTGCGTATTTTACAGCCATCTTCATCAAATCAATGCGCGTCTTTTCTTCCTGCGCTTGGAGCTGCCCAGCAAAAACTACCACTCCCAAAAACACCAATGAACCAACGAATTTCTTCATAAAAACCCTACCTTATTTCTCAGCCGCGCGTCTTAAACGATCATTTATAGCCACGCCCACGCCTTTGTCTGGAATATCCATCACAGCAATTGCCTTATGCTCTGGCCTATCAAGTTTATGCAACATAGCAAATAAATTCGCCGCTGCCTCGTATAAATCGCCATCCTTACTCAAATGAGCCACAGAGCCTTCCGGCAAAGCATCGATAGCTCGCTCACCACTGCCGCGCATTCCCATAAACTGCGCAGAGCCAAAGGTCAAAAGAGCTTCGCCTTCTTCCACATCAACAGCTTTCAATCGCACAGGCGTAGCTGGAGCATAATGCCGCAATATCTGCCCCGGAGATCTTACCTCTCCACTTTCCTTGTTACCAAGATCATAGCCAACTTCGCAACCCAGAACCTCTGATAACTCTTCCGCCGTTACCGCTCCCGGACGCAAGACACACGGCTTATCCCCCGTACAATCAAACACCGTCGACTCCAAACCAACCTTACTAACCCCATCAGCTAAAATTAAATCCACCCCATCGCCCAAACTTTGTGCAACATGCGCTGGTGTTGTTGTGCTAAGCGTTCCTGATCTATTCGCACTTGGCGCAGCAATCGGCACTCCGCACGCTTTAATAAACGCCCGTGCCGTATTATGCGAAGGCACACGCACCGCCACAGTAGAAAGTCCCGCACTCACCAAATCAGATAAGCCGCTACCCCCGCGAACACGCAAAATCAACGTCAACGGCCCCGGCCAAAATGCCTGCGCGACCGCTAAATCCTGCTCACTCATATAAGCAATCTCTTGCGCCGCCTCAATGTCGTTAACATGCACAATTAGCGGATTAAACTGCGGCCGACCTTTGGCTTCGAATATACGCGCCACAGCTTTCCCATCTCGCGCATTAGCCGCCAAACCATAAACTGTCTCGGTTGGCATACCAACCAGCCCGCCATTTCTCACAATAGCAGCAGCCTGCTCAATAGCCTCAGTACTCACACTAATAATTCGCGTCATTATTCTCTCATCTAAAACTATATAAGGCCGCCACTATAGTGTTTCTGCAAAACTTTGTAAAATATGAATAGTGATTAGTATTGACCCAAGCCAAACTTTGGTGTTGATTGAAAGGCATATGACAAAATTAATGCACATTAGTTTACTTCCCCTATTTCTAGGCACATTACTGCTTGAGCCTATGGCCGCACATGCCTGCTCATGCCGTGGGGCCACAGATATAACATCGCGCTTTATCCGCGCTCAAGATGTAGTAATCGCCGAAGTCACAAATACAAAACTTATCAAAACAGTTCATAAAGAACATGATTTCGAATACATAGTAGCCAACATCGAAGTCATAGAAGACTTAAAGCGCAGCCCTAACGATAGACCTCTAACCAAAGTAATAGACCTTGTGCCGGAATCCGGCAATTGCTCTATAGCACTTGTCTCGGGCATGGAATATGTTTTCTTCGTTGACAACTATCATTATGAAGACGAAGAAAACGAAATGGGTTGGATAAAACAAGATCATTACGTCGGCAGATGCACAGGCTCGCGCGCTATCAACATCTACAGCGTTAATTTCGACGAAGAACATGCAAAACTCAAAGAACTAGCCCAAATGAACAAACGCGGCGAACTGGACACTAAAATCGCCCGAGCCGATTGCGACACGCTCATGCCAAGTAGTTTTAAACTGAATGATTGATTATCCCGAAACCTACCAAACATTAACTGGGCGTCACTTTTTAAGCTGCCGCCGGGGAAAGATGTAAACCCTCCTCTTCCAGAGCATTTCCATTTCCCATTACATATTCATGATGATCAACAATCTTATCGAAATCAGACGTATATTCTTTGCTTGTGATTTCAGCTTCATCAACC
>Ga0070728_10006287_pt1 | contig 11322 bp, 11 predicted proteins | sample tdDd471_FD_66723 | JGI IMG/M metagenome (GOLD analysis project Ga0070728, IMG submission 66723) | Marine sediment microbial communities from the Atlantic coast under amendment with organic carbon and nitrate - tdDd47.1 | ecosystem: Environmental > Aquatic > Marine > Coastal > Sediment | place...
TGGTAAAAACGAGAATCCAGACCTGCAGCGCCGAGAAACTCGAGATTGCTCACCAGCCGGCCGAAGATCAGGCGCACGACGAAGGCGGTCGCAAACACGATGACCGCATCGGGCAGAGCAGGAGGCCAAACAGCTCGGCGAGATAGCATCCGATACCTCCAGACGGGCGAGCGGACCTATTGAACCGCATCGACCTGTCCCGGCCATTCTACCCCATAACCGATGCTGTTACAACGAGAACAGGCTCCCGAAGGAGCCTGTTCTCAGGCCAGGAAGCAGATGCTGGCCACCGGACCGGGCGAAGGCGAGATTGCCGGTCCAGCGCCGAATCCGAATCTCAGGGCGCAATCAGTGTCAAGGTGGCCTTCCCGTATTCGGTGTCCCCAACGTAATCGACCCGCTTGGACGGATTGAGCACCCAGGAAACGAAATCGTCCGGACCCGGGACCTGGTAGGGATAGGTCTGGGTGGGTGCCACATGCGGGTTCAGTTCGATGTTGTTGTAGAGTGTGCGCATGTTGTTGATCACCTCGGTCAGAGCGTCGATGATCGGTTCTGACGCCACTCCCTGGTTCAACTGGTCCATCAGCGTGCTCGCAGGCAGCAGGATCAGTTTCCCGCCGATGTAGAGCGTCGCAGGCAGATCGGTGATGATGGCACCTTCCACCTCGTTGTCCCTGCCCTGCAGGAACGTGATGTAGCAACCCGGATCGGGGTCGGTCAGATCCCAGCCGTTTCCTTCCCGGAATACCGGTTTCTCGTCGATCAACAACTCGACCAGGTCCAGGATTTCTTTTGTTTCAGGAAGTGTGAGCGTCACGATCAGCTACCCTTCTTGCCAGATAAGGATGACGTGGGCTTCCAGCCCCTCGTTACCCCGTACGGTCTGGGCCATGCCCTGGATCCCGCTGGCAAAGAAATCGATACAGCCGCTGCCCTCCATGAACAGAGGCAGGCCCAACTGCACCTTTTGTCCGGCTTCCGCCCGGCTCGATTTCATGACACCGGCAGCCACGTTGGCGATCTCGCTCAACGCGTCGGCCATGTCTTCCATCTCCGGGTTCTCATCCTGTTCCATGGCGAACAGGGACCGCGTCAGGGTCTCACAGCTGACCCGGCTGCCCATGACCGCCAGTTGCCAGCCACCGTTCTCGGCCGTCAGAGCAATGCTGCTGCCGTACTCGACGCTTGTGTCCCTGGGGTCCGAGGGGTGCGGGTCCACTTCAAGGGGCAGATCCATCTGGATCTTGCAGGTGTCCACGACCGCCTTGACCGCCTCTTTCAGCACCTGAATGGGAATCGACCGGTCCCTGGTGCTCACCGATACCTCAGTGTTCGTCGTCATTTGAGATGCGCCTCCGCTTTTAATGCCATACTGCCAGATCAGAATGACCTGCAGGCTTTCGCCTTTGGGCCCGCTCATCTTCTGGCTGATGGCGTTCACTCCTCGTGGGAAATAGGTGATCCAACTGTTCCCTTTGAGAAAGATCGGCAGTCCCAGCTGGTACTGCTCGGAAACCTTCTCCCGTTTGGCCTTCCAGACTCCCGCGGCGACGTTCGGGATCTCGTTCAATGCGTCGCCCATGTCCTCCATGGACGGCGTCTCGTCGTCCTCCATGGCGAACAGGCTGCGGGTCAGATCGACGGCGGTCTTTTCCTCGAACACCGTCGCGTACTGGTAATTGACGTCCGCGTTGGTCAGCGCAATCGAGCTGCCGTAGAGGACATTGCTGGGGTCGGGAGATCCCGGCATGCCATCTGGGACCAGTGTCATATCGAATTGCACCCTGAACGTGTGAATGGCGGCGTCGACAGCCTCCCTCAGTGCGTCCATCTTGGCAATAAGGTCTGTCGGGTCTTCGATTTTGCGTATGCGGGCAACTGACGTCACGAAACGAACGCTCCTAGGACTTGGGCCATATCATCGGCGGTGAAGGGTTTCGCGAGCAGGAACATGGCTCCGCCCTCAGTCGCCAGATCGACCATCTCCTTGGTGCTTTCGGATGTCACGAAGCCGAACGGGATCTCGATGCCCTCGGCATTCATTGCCTGCAGGAACTCGATTCCCGTCATCTCGGGCATGTGCCAGTCAGAGAGGATCAAGTCCGGATTCTCCGCCTTGACCACTTCCAGGGCTTCCCTGCCGTTCTCTGCCTCGACGATGTCGTGGCCGGTGAAACCCGCCTGCCTGATCGTCCGCGAGACGATGCGGCGCATGGCCCGGGAATCGTCTACGACCAGAATCTTCATTGCTGTTTCCTCCTGAAATGGTCCCAACCGTCCGGTTCCGTCCGGGTGAACCCACCGGGCCGGTCACCATGATCCCGGATCAGCCAAATGCCGATCCGGATACATGGTTCAATTCGGTCGTATACAGGGAGGGTTGAGCGATTTCTACGGATAAACCCGTAGGCAGTGGATACCAAGCCGGGCTAGATCACTCGACGACGACCTTGACTGCTGCGGCGAGGGCCTCGTCGACCGCGGCGCCGAGATCCATGGCTTCGGAAAACCGCAACAATTCCTGGGGGCGGGCATTCAATACCGGCCGGGGCGAGCGGATCGAGCAACAGTCGCGATAGGGCAGAATCGACGTCTCATACGCCCCGATCTGCCGGGACCAGGCAGTGATCTCCATCTTGTCCATGCCTACCAGCGGGCGCAGGACCGGTAATTCGATGTCTGTCCCGATGGCTCCCAGATTCTTGAGGGTCTGGCTGGCCACCTGACCGAGACTATCTCCCGCCACCAGGGCCAGACAACTCTTGCGAGCCGCCAGCCGAGCAGCTGTCTTGAACATGAAGCGGCGAAACATGACCATGTCGTAGCTATCGGAAATGACGCCGATGGAGCGAACTTCGTAGGGGACCACGGGAACCAGCCACAGATTCAACGGCACCGGCGAGTAGCGGGCCAGGATCCGGGTCAGATCCTCGATCTTGCCCACATCGGCTTCTTCGACGTTGCGCCCCGAATAGAAATGGATGAATTCCGGCCGGGCGCCGCGTCGCATCATCAACCAGCCCGCTACCGGCGAATCGATGCCACCGGAGAGCAGCACCATGACGCGTCCGCTGGAGCCGGCCGGCAGGCCGCCAAAGGCGGGTTCCTTACCTGTAAAAACCAGAACATTGTTGTTCAACACCAGGACGTTGACCGTGAAGTCGGGGTGACTCATGCGTCCGGCCAGGCCGCTATCGTGGTGGACCGCGGCCCCCACGAGCCGGCTCAGCTCCGGTGATTTCAGGGCGAATCGCCGGTCGCTGCGCCGGGTAGCCACCTTGAAAGTCGTGGCGTCGCCGCGATCCTTGGCCGTCAACTGGCACGCGACCTCGCACACCCGGCTCAATCGAGGCTCGCGTCCAGCCAGGAGATCATCGGCCAGTTCGGCGTCCACCTCGGCCCGGGGTACGGGCACTACCGGCGAAACCCACTGGATACCGAAGATCCTGCGCAACAGCGCCGCCACGGCGGTGGCCCGCTCCGCGTCCTCCAGGTGGACCAGGATGCGGCTTTCGACGTGGTTGATCGACGCGACGGGTTCATCGCGCAGCGCCCGGCGGATGTTGTTGATCAGCCGCCGCATGAACATCTTTCGATTGCGCCCCTTGAGGGCGATCTCGGCATAGGTGGCGGCGATGATGGGTGTGGCCGGAGCCATGTGGATCTCCCGTCGACGTGCAGGGTTCAGACAGCCGGTGATTGTACCGCCATGTCCGGGTAACGTCGGTTGATTCTCCTGGGAATCATTGTATTCTGGGCCAGCGACCCCGGTCTGATGTGACCGGGCGACAATCACTAGAGAATTTAGCGGCAGCCCTCAGCGGCGCAAGGGAGGTTTGGGGCCATGATCGAAACCAACGGGATCCGGTTGGACGTATCGGCCGCCGAGCAGTTTCTCGATACCGGAGCGATAGACGCCCTCGCACCCGATGTGGATCGGGTCGCCACCGAGCTGCGGGACGGCACCTGTCCGGGATCCGAGTACCTGGGCTGGCTGAATCTACCGGACGCCATTACAAACGAGGACCTCGCGGTTATCGAGAAATCGGCCGCTCGCGCTCGGGAGGATTCCGAGGTGTATGTGGTCATCGGAATCGGCGGGTCCTACCTGGGCACGCGGGCCGTGCTCGACGCCCTGGGCAGCCTCGATGGTGGGCCGCGCAAGGGCCATCCCGAGATCCTTTTCGCCGGCACGGGACTGTGTTCCGCCTCGTTGAACCGGATCCTGTCCCGGGTCATCGGTCGGAATTTCAGGCTATGTGTCGTTTCCAAGTCCGGCACCACCCTCGAGCCCGCGGTGGCGTTCCGTACCTTGCGCGCCGTCTTGTTGGAACGTTATGGAGAAAGTGAAGCGGCCCGACGCATCACCGCCGTCACCGACGCCAGTCGCGGCGCCCTGCGCCAGATGGCGGATTCTTCGGGATACGAAACCTTCGTGATCCCCGACGACGTGGGCGGACGCTTTTCGGTTCTCACCCCGGTGGGGCTGGTCCCTCTCGCGGTGGCGGGCGTTGATGTCTGCGCTCTGGTGGCTGGAGCCCAGGCCATGGCACGGGCCTGCCAGGTCACGGATCTGAGGTCCAATCCCGCCCATCTGTATGCCGCGACTCGTTACGCGTTGTACAGCAAGGGCTATACGACCGAATTGATGAGCACCTTCCACAGCGACCTGCAGACCGTCCAGGAATGGTGGAAACAGCTATTTGGTGAGAGCGAGGGCAAGGGTGGCCAGGGGATTTTCCCCGCTTCGACGGTCTTCACCACCGACTTGCACAGCCTGGGCCAGTACATCCAGGATGGGCGGCGCGATTTGCAGGAAACTTTTCTGTGCGTCCGGGAAGCAGTCGCCAGACTGACCGTACCCGGGGAGGGTGAAGGGGGCAGAAATCTCGACGGACTGGATTACCTGGAAGGTCGCACCCTGGATGAGATCAACTGGAAGGCGTACGAGGGCACCCGCAACGCTCATCTGGCGGGAGGCGTTCCCTGCACCTCGCTGGAAGTAGATACGTTGAATCCCGAGACCGTTGGTGGTCTGTTGTACCTGTTCGAGAAAGCGGTGGCTGTCAGCGGCCGCCTGCTCGGGGTCAATCCTTTCGACCAGCCGGGTGTTGAGACATACAAGAAGGAGATGTTCCGACTGCTGGGTAAACCAGAGTGATCGACTGGATGTTTGCCCTATACGCGGTGCGGGACTATTTTCGCAGATACGAATCAATGCATTACGTCTGCCGCCCAGCGGGCGCAGGCTTCCTCTCAAGAAGGAGAGCTGTCTTGGCGCAATCGATCCGAACTATCCTGGTCTCCGCATTCCTGGTGATTCTCGCCGTTGGCTTGACGGCTTGTGGTGAAAAGGCCGGCGACCAGCAGGCCCAGGAGCCCCAGGCCCAGCAGGCGACTCCGGCCGCCGTGCCTTCCCAGGCCGCTGCCAACGCCTGGACCGGCGAAGTTCTCGAGACCATGAACTCCGGTGGCTACACCTATGTACACCTCGACACCGGGACCGAGAAGATCTGGGCCGCCGGCCCCGAGACCGAGATCAACGTGGGCCAGAAGGTCACCATGGGCAAGGGCATGCCCATGCAGAACTTCCACTCCAAGACCCTGGAACGGGATTTCTCGGTCATCTATTTCGTGGGTGCTATCGAGGACGCAAACCACGCCCACGCGGCTCCGGGGGGACAGGATTCGAAACCGGCCATGGGCCAGGACGCACCTATCAGCGGCACCAAGATCGCTGTGGAGGATGCCGGAGTCGAAGGCGTGACCAAGATCGCCGGCGGCTACACGGTGGCCGAGATTTTCGCCAAGCGCAACGATCTGAAGGACCAGGAAGTGAAGGTCCGGGCCCGTGTCGTCAAGTTCACTCCCAACATCATGGGCACCAACTGGATCCACATCCAGGACGGCACCGGCGACGAGACGACCCGAGATCTTACGGTGACCTCCAGCGCCACCGCGGCAGTGGGCGATCTGGTTGTGATTCAGGGTCCGCTTTCGGTGGATCGCGATTTCGGCGCGGGTTATCGGTACTCTGCCATCATTGAAGGCGCTACGGTCACGACCGAATAGCATCGCGCGGGGCTCTGGCGACCGACAGTACTTGTCCGAAACGAGAACGGCCCGGTTGTTCGACCACCCGCGAGGGTGGGAACAACCGGGCCGTTTCGTTCTGCCGTAGCTTTACTTGTGCTCGGACAGGTACTTGGCCACACCGTCGGCGGTAGGAGTCATGGCGTCGTCGCCCTTCTTCCAGTTGGCCGGGCAGACTTCGCCGTGCTCTTCCAGGTGCTGCAGGGCGTCCACTACACGCAGGGTCTCATCAACACTGCGACCGAGGCCCAGGTTGTTGACGACCGCTGACTGGACAACCCCGTCCTTATCGATGACGAAGGTGCCGCGCAGGGCCATGCCGCCCTCCAGCAACACACCGTAGTCCTGGCTGATGGTCTTCTGGAAGTCGGCCAGGAGGGGGAACTGAATGTCGCCGATGCCGCCGTTGTCCACGGGCGTGTTCTTCCAGGCCCAGTGGCTGAAGTGACTATCGGTGGACACGCCGATGACTTCGACGTCGCGGGACTTGAAGTCCTCCAGGGCGTTGTTGAACGCAATGATCTCGGAGGGGCACACGAAGGTGAAGTCCAGGGGATAGAAGAAGATCACGACGTACTTGCCCCGATAGTCGGATAGCTTGAACTCGTTCTTGAAACTATTGTCGGGCATCACGGCAGTAGCGGAAAAATCGGGGGCCTCAGTCGAAACCAGAGGCACGGGCACAAAATCGAATTCCATGTTGTCCATTTCAGTTCTCTCCTTGTGGCAGGTTCGTTCGCTTGTTGATTGGGTGGGCCCATCTGGGCCCATTTCGGCCGAATCCCGGCCCGAACTTGTCCTGGGCTTGATCTTTCCTCGAACAGGCATTCGCCATCACGAAGCAATCAGTTCGAGCGTGCCGCCGCGTGCTCCAGGTAAGATTCCCGCATCCGGCAGTCGGTGCAATGACCGAAGAACTCCAGGCGGTACCCCTCGATCAAGTGTCCGTCAATCTCCGCCGGCTGGGGCGGCAGGACCTTCTCGATCCCGTAGAGATCGGTGACTTTGCCGCAGGCGGTACACCGGGCATGGCAGTGGGGTTCGAGATTTCCGTCGAAACGGGTTTCGGCCCCTGCCAGCTCAAGCTTGTCGATCTGGCCGTCTTCGTATAGGACTTCCAGGTTACGGTACACGGTGCCGAGGCTGATCCGGGGCAACCGGCGCCGCACGATCTCGTAGAGTTCCGCAGCGGTCGGATGCGAATGGACGGCGCAGAGTTCTTCCAGGATCACTTTTCTCTGCGGCGTGTTTCGTCTCTGTTTGCCGGTCGGCATGGCTTCACTCCCTTGTCCGGCCCACAAGAGTCCGGTGCGCGTGAGGCGGGCTCTCCTGTAGGCTTCAAAAAGCTAATAGAAATGATTCCTGATGTCAAGTTAGAATCAGGAATTATTCCTGATCAGTCCCGCGCGGAAGTATCTGACGACCGAGGGCGACCAGAAAAAATAAATTCGGGTTAAACCTCCAACCCGGGCTGACACGTCTCAATTAAGAAGCGATTGGTATTGACCGCCAATCCGATTCAAGTGGAGCGACTCGAAGACATGACATCGAACCGTCAGACAAGTAGCCGATACGGCGGCGTTTCCGGTGATCCCGGACAGGTGGACAGAACACTGGCCACGCGCTCAGCCGCCGGTGACAAAGCGGCCTTCGAGGAGATCTACAGGCGACATGTGAACCGTGTCTACGGACTCTGCCTCCGGCTGACGGCGGACAGGGTAGAGGCCGAAAGCCTGACCCAGGACACCTTCGTCAAGGCTTGGCTGTCCATGGGTGGTTTCAGTGGACGCGGGGATCTGGGCGGTTGGTTGCGCAGCATCGCGATCAACCACTGGCGGGACCTTTTCCGGTCCCGGGCGCGGAAGGACAGGCTCCTGGAACAACTGGCTGCAGAGCATCGTCCGTCCGCGGGTAAAACCGGCGTCGGGAACATCGCTCTCGAGTCGGCGGATCCCGCAGCCGGCGGAGTTCCGTTGCTGACAGGAATGGATCTGGAGCGATGCCTGGTCCGACTGTCCGAAGGTGCGCGCTCGGTGTTCGTTCTTCACGAGATCGAGGGATACCCCCACCGGGAGATCGCTGATCTGCTGGGGATCGCCACCGGGACGGTCAAGGCGCACCTACACCGCGCCAAGCGATTATTGAGGGCCATGCTGGCCGAGGAAAGGGAAACTGCTCATGGATAAGGAACAGGACAGGCAGCTGACCGAGCTTGCCCGCGAACTCCGGGACCGGGAGATCGCGCCGGAACGGGATCTGTGGCCCGGAATCAGCTCAGCCATCGATGGCCGGCAACAGCAGCGGCGGCCGAGCTGGTGGCGGCGGGCCGAGACCCTACCTCTGGCGGCAGTCGTGGCGGGGCTGCTGTTGATTGCCGGTTTCCGTTTGCTTTCCGGAGACGCCGCGCCCCGGAAGCAAGCTTCATTCCCGACCGAGGCGGGCACTCCGGTCGCCAGATACATCCCGGGCACCGGCACCGGCGAACCGGGAGAAGAGTCCACCCTCGTGGCAGTGAATGCAGCTCTGGCGGAACTGACCGCCGCCGCGGCAGATGATCCAGGCAACGCCAAGCTGGCTCGATTGGTCAACATGGTCCACCGCTCCCGCGGCAATGTCATGCGGCAGCAAGCGGCAGGGTGGCTCTAGATAGGTTCTGAACGATGAATCGAACGAATTTCAATAGACGGCAACCCGATCCGGCCATCGCGCGCCGGGTCCCCAGGAGGTAACCCAATGAGGACAAACAGCAGAACGCTGACCCTGCACACCGGCATCTCGTTCCTGATAGCGGCGCTGGTGCTGATGCTGGGCGTGGCGTCGGTCGAAGCGGGCACCCCGGTCGAGAGGTCCGGTAAGGCTTCGGCCAAGGGCTTCGTGATCATCGAAAATATCGCCGGCTCGATCAAGGTAGAGGGCTGGAGCAAGGAAGAGATCCAGGTCACCGGCACTCTGGGTGAGGAAGTGGAAGAGCTGGAGTTCAAGACAGGCTCCAAGAAGAGCGTCATCAATGTCGTCTATCCGCGCAAGATCAAGACCATCGACGAAGGCGCCGACCTGGTGATCATGGTGCCCAAGGGCAGCAGCGTCGAGGTGGAGTGTATCAGCGCGTCCATTGACGTCAAGAATGTGGCCGGTGCGGTCGAAGTGGCCTCCATCAGCGGCGCCATAGAAATCGTCGGCAATTGCACCAGCGTCGAGGCTGAAGCCATCAGCGGCGTGGTGATCATCGAGGGCGCCACCCCCGAGGTATCAGTGGAGAACATCAGTGGCCGGGTTCGACTCACCGGCGAGACTGCCGATGTTGAAGTGGAGACGGTCAGCGGAGACATCGATCTGAACTTCGACAAGCTGCTGGATCTCTCGGTGGAGTCGGTCACCGGATCGGCAGACGTGCGCGCCGATCTGGACCGCAAGGGCGACTTCTCCTTCGACCTGCACAGCGGCAGCCTGATCTTGACAGTGCCCGCCGACCTGAGCGCGGAGTTCGAGATCAGCACTTTCAACGGCGACATCGACAGTGGATTCGGCCACAAGGCCAAACGTACCAGCAAGTATGCCCCGGGACAGGAGCTGGAGTTCACAACCGGCGGAGGGGATGCCCGGATCCGTATCAATACCTTCAGCGGCGATGTGACCATCAAGAAACAATAACGGGTGCCGACAGGTGCTCTGTTGCGACCCGAGCGTACGAGACCCCGCAGCGATTCCGGTACCGGGCCGGCTCGCTTCGGGGTCTCTCGATGGGGGGGCCGAGGTGGCGCTCAGTTCGACAGGGAATCCGCAACAACCGATCTATTGGCATATAGCTTCGCAACAATTTACGATATTTTGCTTGACCAACAGGTACTAATGGATACAGTCAGGACAGGAATTGGAGGGTTTCATCGCCTGAGTGAAGCTCGGTCAGTATTGTACTGGCAGTGAAAGGAGGAGCGATCGGCAGATAAAACCTCGATAGTGTCGTGATCATTCCCGGCCTACGACGGCAACGGAGTACCGCATAGGTGGGCCAGGAAACTCTTCCCGCAATGGAGCGGGATGTGAGACAAATTGGAGGTCCAAAATGAAGACCACGATGTCTTTGCTGATTCTGATCCTTCTGGTGACCATGGGCGCGACCAGTGCCTTTGCCGGCGCCAAGTTGAAAATTTCCGACGAAGCCTCGATCGACCTCGGTTACCGCGTGCAAGCGCTGGGTATCTTTTCCAAGCAGATGACCGACCACGACGACGATGACAAGTTCGACAGCTACCGCGAATGGAAGCTGCGTCGTGCGCGTTTCCGTCTGGGCGGCAAGGTCAACGACCGCGTCAGCGCCTTCCTGCAGACCGATGTCTCGGGCAAGGACGTCCAGATGATCGATGCGTTCATAACGTTCAAGGGCCACAAGTGGGCCCAGCTCGTCGTGGGCCGTCTCATGGCTCCGATCCTGCGTCAGAACCTGACGTCTTCCGGCGCCCTGATGGCAATCGATCGTCCGGGCATGGCCTACAAGTCCCTGACCTGGGGCGGGCGGGCCTTGCACACGTTCTCCAACGCGACGTTTGGACTGTCTCGGCCGGGTGGCGACAACCTGGGCACCAGCCCCGATGCCGTCCGTGACAACGGTTTCACGATCTTTGGATCGGGCGACCTGGGTAGCGGCGGCAACAGCCACCTGAAGTACTACGCCGGCATGTACAACGGCGTGCAAGCTGGTGTCGATGACAAGGACCGCTTTACGTTCAGGGCTCAGTACAACCTCTGGGACGCCGAGGGCGGCTACTTCCAGAGCTCCACCTACCTGGGCAAGAAGAAGACCCTGGGTATCGGTGTGGCCTACGACGTGCAGAAGGAAGCTGGGGTCAGCGACCCCGCCGGTACGCCGACCCTGGTCGACTACGCGATGACCACCGTGGACGGCTTCCTGGAACTGCCTTCTTCCAACGGCAACGCGTTGACCGTCGAGGTGGGCTACCTGATGCTGGACTGGAACGATGCGGCCGACTTCATGGCGTCGCAGGGCTCCGGATTCTACGGCCAGGCGGGTTACTTCATCCACTCCGGATGGCAGCCCTGGGTCGAATTCGAGAGCTTCAAGTCCGATGCCACCGACGACACGGGCAGCTACGACAACTTCCGGATCGGTCTGACCTACTTCCTGGACGGTCACCACGCCAACATCAAGGCTGGTTACGAGTCCTTCAAGTCGAAGGTCGCGCTGATGGAAGAGGAAGACACGATCGG
>Ga0070728_10006288_pt1 | contig 11321 bp, 10 predicted proteins | sample tdDd471_FD_66723 | JGI IMG/M metagenome (GOLD analysis project Ga0070728, IMG submission 66723) | Marine sediment microbial communities from the Atlantic coast under amendment with organic carbon and nitrate - tdDd47.1 | ecosystem: Environmental > Aquatic > Marine > Coastal > Sediment | place...
CCGGAGCCGGAGCCCGAACCGGCCACCGACCCGGACCCGACCCCGGGCCCGGAACCGGAGCCGGAGCCCGAACCGGCCACCGACCCGGACCCGACCCCGGGCCCAGAGCCCGAACCGGAGCCCGAACCGGCCACCGACCCGGACCCGGCCCCGGCCCCGGACCCGGACCCGGACCCGGCCCCGACCCCGGACCCGGCCCCGACCCCGGACGCATCCCTCGACGTCGACGCCATCGAGGACGTCTCGCTCGAGGAGCTCCTCGGAACGACCGTCACCGCCACGGGGACCGCGCAGACGATCGAGGAGGCGCCCTCGGTCATCGAGGTGATCACCCACCGTGACATCCGCCGGCGCGGCTACCGCACCGTCGCCGACGCGCTGCGGCACGTGGCGGGCATGCACATGGTCGACGACCACACCTACCACCTCGCGGGGGTGCGGGGGATCTTCAGCGCGACGGGCACGCCCAACGACGTCATCCAGGTCATGATCAACGGGCAGCCGACCGCGTTCCGGCCCACCGGGGCCAACTTCCTCGGCTTCGAGCTGATCCCGATCGAGGCGGTCGATCGCATCGAGGTCCTGCGCGGCCCGGCGTCCGCGCTCTACGGCGCCAACGCGTTCCTCGGCGTGATCAACATCATCACGTTCCAGGGGCGCGACGACGAGCTGTCGCGGCGATCACGGCATCAGATCACGCTCGACGGCTACCTCATGCAGAACCCGCACGCGACCACCGGCAACGGGTCGGTGTCGTTCCTCACCGGCGGCGAGGTCGAAGGCTTCTCGTTCCTGGTCAGCGGCGCGTTCCACTACTCCGACCGCTCGGGGCTGCAGGTCCCCGGCCTCGACGACCTGATCCAGGACAGCCTCTTCCGCATCGATCCGTCGGCCTACGATCCGGCGGCCGGCTTCCCCTCGCCCGGCTGGGACGTCCCCTCGCGGGAGTTCTTGCAGGCCAACTCGCGCAGCGTCGGCGACTACGAGCGCACCGCGAGCTTCTACGCGATCGGCGCCTACCAGTTCTCGGACGACGCGCGGCTCTCGGTCGACGGCAACCTGCAGTACTTCGATCGCAACGCGGAGTGGCAGGACTTCTCCTACCTGACCCACGACACGCGCCTGACGCACCTCAACGGGTATGGGCGGGTGCGGCTGCAGCTCGGCAACCACGAGCCGGAGAGCTTCGCGCTCGACGCCTCGATCGCGGTGTCCGGCGGGCAGCCGACCGGCGACGATCGCATCGCCGACCGGCTCGTCGCGGACCGGTTCCAGCGCCGCCGGATGTCGTCGCTCGCGATCGACGCGGTCGTGCAGGGCGACTACACGTTCGCGCCGCGCGGCTCGATCCGGCTCGGCGTGGACTACACGCACGACTTCGAGGACCTGCTGCAGATCGAGTCGGTCAACCGCGCCTCGGGCGCCGTCGTCTCCACGCTCGGCGACTTCGGCTCGCGCGAGTTCATCAACTTCGGCGCGTACGCGCAGCTCACGTGGAACCCGTGGGACCGGCTGCAGCTCACCCTCGGCTCGCGCGTCGATTACAACAGCGTCGTCGCCTGCAACAACGAGATCTGGAACTGCCTCGGCGACCAGGGCGACCAGATCGTCGCCGGCGCGATGGGCGAGGACGTGCTCATCGACGGGCGCGGCGTGATGCAGCTCTCCAACCGCGCCGCGGTGGTCTACGAGTTCCCGGTCATCGGGCTGTACGCGAAGATCATCTACGGCTCGAGCTACAAGCCGCCCGCGCCGTACCAGCTGTTCCGCGAGCAGCTCACGATCACGGGCTCGAGCATCGGCAACCCGGGCCTTCAGCCGCAGACCGCGAACACGCTAGAGGCGCAGATCGGCGTGCGCCCGTTCGACGGGTTCCACGCCTCGGTGGTCGGCTTCTCGACCTGGGTGGACGACACGGTCTTGTTCCTCGTCGAGGGCGGCACGATCGTCGGCCGCAACGCCGACGTCGAGGTGCAAGGGCTGGAGGCCTCGGTCCGCTACGACGCCGACGACATCGTCAGCGTGTTCGCCAACGGGAGCTTCCTGCTCAACAGCGAGATCCGCCCGCAGCAGCGCCGCGACGAGACGGACTTCGCGTGGATGATCTCGCAGCTCAACCGCGCGGTCCCCGTCGGCCGCTACCCCGACGTGATGGTGAGCGGCGGGATCAACCTCGCGTTCGCCGAGGCGCACCTCAACGCGAACCTCACCTTCCGCGTCATCGGCCCGCGCCGCGCGTCGCTGGTGAACAACCAGCTGTTCAACCGCGATCTAGCCAACACCTACGAGCTGCCGGCGTACTTCCTCACCGACCTGACCATCTCGACCCTCGGGTGGCGCCCGCTCGGTGACCGCGAGACGATCTTGAGCGTCAGCTTCCGCGGCGTCCCGGGCGGCTTCGTCGAAGCGGGCGGCGGCGGCGTGGACGTCCCGAGCCTCGGCTCGCGCGTCCACTTCCGCGTCCAGCAAGAGCTGTAGCAGGCTGCTGAAAAAGGTCCCGAAGGGACCGTTTCAGTGCCTGCCCCGTGCCCGTGCCCGTGCCCGTGCCCCTGCCCGCCCGTGCACCGTACCCGCTCCACGTGCCCGAGATCACACGCGTTGTCGGCAAGCGGGCAACGGGAACGGCCGGGCACGGGCAGGGGCACGGGCATGCGCGCTTCGCGCGCGGCACGGGAGCAGGCTGCTTTTGAGCAGCCTGCTAGACCCAGCCGCTGGTCGCGCGCGAATCGACGGCGGCGCGCGCGAGCTCGTCGGCCCGCTCGTTGAGCTCGACGCCCGCGTGACCGGGGACGTAGTAGACCTCGACGTCGTCGAGCGCCGACAGCGCCGCCTTCACGTCGCGGATGAGCTCCTTGTTCTTCTTCGCCTTCCAGCCCTTGGTCAGCACGCCGATCGAGTACTGGCTGTCGGTGTGGATGCGGACCGGCTTGTCCGAGCCCTTCAGGCGCTCGGCCGCGCGGAGGATGCCGGTGAGCTCGGCGATGTTGTTCGTGCCGGTGCCGAGGTACTCGCTGAGCTCGGCGCGCTCGTCGCCGTCGATGACCACCACGCCCAGGCCGGCCGGGCCGGGATTTCGCGAGCAGGCGCCGTCGGCGTAGACGATCACGGCGCCCTCCTCGTGAGGCGGCGCGCGCCGGGTGGTCTTCTTCTGCTTCTTGGAGGTCTTCTTCTCGCCGCCGCGCTCGGGGGCCGGCTCGGCCTCGCCGCAGTGGTCGTCATCGAAGACCGTCGCGTCGTCGGCGGGCTGCAAGTTGCGCGCGCCGGCCCGGTAGGCCTTGGAGCTCTTGCGGTTGTAGCGAATCTCGACGCGGCCGCCCTCGACGACCAGCTCGCCGGATTCGTCACAGCGGGCGAAGACGGAGTTGCCCTTCAGGGTCCTTCGTATCCACGGCATCGAAACCGCTGTAGCACGCGGGCGCCACGGCTGGGCGCGCGCAAGTCACCCTCCGCTTGCCTGCGGCGTAGCCCCTTGTAACCGGCTAGATGCTGACGTCTGCAAAATAGGACCTATCCTCCCGCGCGATGCCGCTCAGCTCGCCGTTGGGGCTCCTGTCCGATCTCTCGCCCGGCGCTCGCCTCGTCGGGGACCGCTATCGGGTCGTCGAACCGCTGGGGAGGGGCACCTACGGGATCGTGTACGCGTGCAGCGACGCGCGGCTCGAGCGCGAGGTCGCGATCAAGATCGGCCCCGCTCCGTCGGCCCCCGAGCCGGCGAGGCGCCGGTTCCTGCGCGAGGCCCGGATGATGGCCGAGGTGAGCGACCCCGGCACCGTCGTGGTGCTCGACTACGGCCGCCTGCCGACGACCGGCCACCTGTACATCGTGATGGAGCGGCTGCGGGGCGAGTCCCTGCGCGACCGGATGGACCGCGAGGGCCCGATGCCGCTCGCCGACACGCGCGACATCGTGGGGGACGTGCTGATGACCCTCGCGGCCTTCCACGCGCGCGGCGCGGTCCATCGCGACCTGAAGCCCGAGAACGTGCACCTCGACCACACCGAGGCCGGCGAGCTCATGGTGAAGATCCTCGACCTGGGCCTCGCTCGCCACGAGGACCAGCGCGACCTGATCACCAGCGAGGGCGAGCGCCTCGGCACGCCGCTCTACATGGCGCCCGAGCTGGTCCGCAACGGCGAGGTGAGCCACCGCTCGGACCTGTTCGCGGTCGCGACGATGACGTTCGAGATGCTGACCGGCGAGACCCCGGTGGCCCGTCGGGAGGACGAGTCGCTGCTGCGCTTCATGACGCGCTCGGTCCGAGAGCCCCGGCGCCGGCTGCGCGCGCTGCGGCCCGACCTCCCCGAAGCGGTGGAGGAGGCGCTCGCCCGGTCGCTGGATCTCGATCCCGAGCGCCGACACGCCGACGCCCGCGCGCTGCTCGACGACCTCGTCGCCGCCGCCGGTGGCGTGGCCCCGGCCCGGGCGCCCCGCAGCTGGCGCTTGCGCTGAGCGCGAGTACCTGCGGTCGATGAACCACGCATCGCGCTCTCCGCGCATCGTGCTCACCGGGGGCCCCGGCGGAGGCAAGACGACCGCGGCGGATCTCTTCCGCCGCGAGATCGGCGAGACCGTGGTCATCGTGCCCGAGACGGCGACGATGCTCTTCTCCGGCGGCTTCCCCCGCGCGAAAGAGGACGAGGCGGTCCAGCACGCGCAGCGCGCCATCTACCACACGCAGGTCGCGCTCGAGGCGGTCCAGGGCGAGCGCTTCCCCGACCGGATGCTCCTGTGCGATCGGGGGACGCTGGACGGCGCGGCCTACTGGCCGGGGCCCGACGAGGCCTTCTACGAGGCCATGGGCACCACGCTGCAGGCCGAGCTGGCCCGGTACGACGCGGTGCTCCACTTCGAGAGCGCCGCCGCGGGCGGCGAGCGGATCGAGGGCGGCAACCCGGTCCGCACCGAGACCAACGCCGAGGCGGCCGCGCTCGACCGGCGGATCGCCGAGCTCTGGGGTGACCACCCGCGCTTTCACTTCGTGCCGCACCGCAGCTCGTTCCTCGAGAAGCTCCGCGAGGGCCTCGAGTTGCTCGACCACGTCGCCCACAGCAACGGCTGGCTCGTACGCGATTGATGCGTCGCGCGGCCGGTCGCGCCAAGCTGAGGAGGTGCGCTCCCGCGTCCAGTCGAGCTGGCGTACCCGCCTGCTGCTCTTCATCGCCTTCGTGGCGGCGGGGCTGATCGCCTACCACCGCGTGCAGGAGCGCGAGCCCGAGCCGCCTCCGGGCCCGACGTCGGAGGCCTCGCGGGACGTGGTCGAGGTCGAGATCGTCGCCGAGTGAGGGGATCGACCCTCGTCAACGGGGGCGACGGTGCCTAGATTGAAGGGCATGCGGGCGCCATCGATCGCCGCGGTCCTCCTGCTCGCCGGCTGCGCCGGCAGCGCGGGCGGCACCGCGAACCACGCGCGGGGGTTCCCCGAGCCGGGCGCCAACGACGAGGTCATGCGCGACGACACGCCCGCGCAGCACGGCACGCTCGTGTCGGTGACGCTCGAGGCGAGCCCCGAGGTCCACATCGGCCGCGAGGCCGACGAGCTCGGGCTGCGCGTGCGGGTGACCAACGAGGGCGACACCCCGCTCGACGCAGCGTCGCTCGCCGCGCAGCTGCGCGTCGACGACGTGCCCGGGGTACAGCTCGATCTGTCCGGCCACGGATGGACGACGCTGCAGCCCGGCGAGTCCGCGGAGTGGGATCAGCGCAACCTCGGAGTCCGGCTGTTCGACGAGCCGGGGGACCACACGCTGCGCCTCGACGTCGGCGACGCGCACAGCGAGCCCGTCCACGTCCAGGTCACCGAGTAGCCGGGAACTCTCGGCGACGCGGCCTGTCTACGGGGCATGCGGCGGCTCGCTCCTTTGATCCTCGTCCTCGTCGGCTGCGCCGGCACGCCGCCCCCCGCGGCCCCGCCGCGCACCGTGCTGTCGCCGACGCCCCCGCCCGATCTGCCGATGGAGGTGGCCCGCGCGTGCGTCGACGCGGCGTCGACCGAGCCGTTCGCGCAGTTCATGGCGCCCGGCGGATCGAGCGGGTTTCGCGCGCACGTCGCGCGCCGCGTCGCGGACGTCGGGTGCTGCTTCACGTCGGAGCGCCGCGAGGTGATCCGCGGCGACGCCTCGCTCCGGGTCCTGTTCGAGCCGGTGGCGGACGACCCCGCGGAGGGCGCCGCCGCGCGGCTGCTGGCGCCGATCGACCCCGGCCGGCCGGTCGAGGAGGCGTGCCTGCGCGGCGTCGTCGAGGCGTGGCGGATGCCGCACGCGCCGGTGAGCGACGTCGTTCGCGTGCCGCTCGATCCTCGGGTCTCGCATCGGTCGGACGGGGCCTCGATGCAGCTGTCCTATCCCCTCTGAGGCTCTCGGCCGGCGCCGAGCGGACCACGCGAGCTCCTGCTCGAGCCAGGTCTTCTGCTCCGCGCGCTCGTAGGGCGGCAGCAGCGTCATGCAGCGGTCGTTGGTGTAGGCGACCACGTGCTCGAGCCCGGCCGCCGGGGCCTCCGAGGTTGGGGGGAATGGTCCGTGCATCCCTGCAGGACCATGAACGAGAACATCTACGAGCGGATCCGAGCGGACCACGACAAGCAGCGCCGGCTGATCGACCTGGTCGGAAAGACCCAGGGCGACTCCGACGGACGGAGAGAGCTGTTCGCGCGGCTGCGCGCCGAGGCGCTGTCGCACGCGGCGGTCGAGGAGCGCGTCTTCTACTCCACGCTGCTGGCGCAGGAGCTGACGCGCGACAAGGCGGGGCACTCGGTCAGCGAGCACCACGAAGCCGAGGACATCTTCGAGGAGCTGGAGAAGATGGACATGTCCAGCCCCGGCTGGCTGCTGCGGTTCAAGACCCTCGCGGAGGATCTCGAGCACCACATGGACGAGGAGGAGCACGAGGTCTTCCAGCTCGCGGGCAAGGTCCTGAGCGACGAACAGGAGAAGCAAATGGCGCAGCAGTACGCCAACGAGAAGCCCGATGAGCGCAAGGAGCTCCTCGCCGAAGCGCGGCCGTAGGAGGTGGCGCAGATCGCCTCGCCCGAGACGCATGACCCCGTGGCGCGATGGCGTCAGTCCGGGGCGGGGTCCGGGTCCGGGTCCGGGTCCGGGTCCGGGTCCGGGTCCGGGTCCGGATCCGGGTCCGGATCCGGGTCCGGCTCTTCGGCTTCTCTGCGCTGAAGCTCGCGCCACAGGCCGAGGACCTCGTCGATCTGGTCGTCGCTCAGCGACAGCGAGACCACGAGGTCGTCGCCTTGCGCCTCCATGCGGACGCGGCGCAGGGCCGAGCCGATCACGCTGAAGCGCGCCATCGGGTCGCTCAGCTCGCGCTCCATCTGCTCGCGCAGCGAGCGCTCGAGGCCCTCCGCGTCGTCGGGCGACGCCGTCTCGATGGCCGCGCCGATCGACAGGCCGTCGCGGACCGTCACGCCGAGGCCGAACGCGCGGACGCCGGCGAGTGAATCGAGCAGCTCGGACTCGTCGCCCGCGAGGCGTCGCAGCGCGGGGAGCCACCGGTCCGGCAGGCGGCCGACCACCACGACGTCACGGCCGGTCGAGACGCGCTCCCAGAGCGCGGCCAGCTGCGGCTGGGCGTGCGCCGACGGCGCGGCGCCGTTCGTCACGCGGATCGTGCGCTCCACCACCTCGCGGTCACCGCCGACCACTCCGTCCGAGCCGAGGAACGCGGCGTGCGAGCCACCGTGCGCCGACGCCACCGCGGTCTCGCCCTCGATCTCGACCTCCCGGATCGCGCCGCCCTGGTCGCTCACCACCGAGCGGACGCAGCCGACGAGGCGCTCGCGGTTGTCGCGGCCGCGCGCCATCTCGCCGGTCGCCACGAAGCCGAGGTGCTCGAACGGGTCGTCGTCCTCGCCGAACACGAACACCACCGCCTGCTCGACCTGGGCGAGCGGGTCGTAGCCGCACGTCCGCTCGATGCGCCGGACGCCGCCTTCGTCGTCCTCCTCGAGCAGCGCGCTCCACAGGTGGCTCCCGGTCACCGCCGCGACGTCGATCCGCGCGACCAACCGCGCGTCGGCGGGCGCGAGCTCGAGCGGGTGCGACTCGGACACCTCGTCGCCGCCCATCGTGGCGAGCACCAGCGTCACCAGCGCGCAGAGCGCCGCGCCTCCGATCAGCCAGCGGCTGCGATACAGGACGTCACGCACGACGCGGACTCTACACGCTGTCCGGGCCGAGTCGGTCGCCGAGGTCGACGGTCATCGCGGTCTCCCCGGTCGGCGCGGGCGGGCGCGTCCGGCGGGTCACCAGCGCGGGGCCGTGCGCCTTCCACCACATCTCCGCCGCCCGCTGCTTCCACGATCCCGCCCCGTCGCACGCCTCGAGCCGGTCGCGCAGGTCCGACGCGCTGGCCGGGCGCTCGGCCGGGTCCTTGGCCAGGCAGTCGAGCAGCACCGCCGCGAGGTCGTCGGGCACCTCGTCGCCGAGGCGCTGCGACGGCGGCTCGGGCGGCGTGTGCAGGTGATGGCCCAGCACCTCGATGACCGAGTGACCCTCGAACAGGTGCGTGCCGGTGAGCAGGTAGTAGCCGACCGCGCCGAGCGCGTAGAGGTCGCTCAGCGGCCCCGCGGCGTGGGACTTCCGGAGGATCTCCGGCGCCATGTACAGCGGCGTGCCGCTGATCGTGCCCTCCTGGCTGACCGCGACCGAGCCCGTGTCGCTCATCTCCTTCACCAGGCCGAAGTCCACCACCTTGGCCACGTCGAGCTCGCCGCCCTGTCGGCACAGCACGATGTTCGCCGGCTTGATGTCGCGGTGGATCAGCCCGATCGCGTGCGCCTCGCCGAGCGCGCCCGCGACCTGCTCGAGCACGTGGATCACGCGGTGCGCCGGCTGCGGCCCGTCGATCTCCACGATCTCCTCGAGCGTCGCCCCATCGAGCAGCTCCATCGCGTAGTAGAGGACGCCCTCGGCGGTCCGCCCGTAGTCGAACACGGTGACGGTGTTGGGGTGGGTGAGCTGGGCGGTGAGCTGGACCTCCCGTTCGAACCGCTCGAGCCCGTCGGCGCCCGCGCGCGACGGCGGCAGCAGCTTGATCGCGGTGGGGCGCCGCAGCATCTCGTGCGACGCGCGGTACACCATGCCCATCCCGCCCTCGCCGATCAGCTCGAGCAAGGTGTATTGACCGAGCCGGCGCGCCTCGCGGACCTCCTCGCGCAGCCCGTAGATCACCTGCGAGATCGTCACGCAGACGAAGACGGTGAAGGCCCACTGCCCGGCGGCGCCGAGCGCCATCGAGAGCGGGCCGGTCATGGGCGCGCCGCCTTCGGTCCCCGCGATCCACGCGATCCCGGGCAGCGCCGCGCCCGCCGCGACGGTCAGCGCGAACGTGTGCCGCGCGCTCGTGGGCACGAACGCCGCGCGCAGCACCATCGCGTAGGTGAGGATGAAGGCCACCCCGATCATCGGCACCGACATCGCCATGGTCCCGAACAGCCCGAGCTCCGGGTGCTCCGCCAGCGCGCGCAGCGCCTCGACGTGCGTGACCAGGTTCGTCATCTGCCACCCGATCACCTGGTAGGCCGTGCTCGCGACGAACACCCCGATGGCCTCCACCCAGCGCACGAACCGCTCGGTGCGCGGCGCGCCTCGCGTCAGGCCCCAGATGGTCAACAGGGCGGCGGTGCTCACGGCCTGCAGCGGGATGACCGACGACGGCACGACCGCGAGCTCGTCGGTCCAGATCAGGAACGCGACGCTCCTCAGGACCAGGCCCGCGAGGTTGACCCCGCCGAAGATCAGCGCGAACAGCGCGACGCGGCGCTGCAGGAGCTCGACCTGGGGCGGCTCGCTCGGGCTCGCGTCGGTGCTCATCGGGCCGCCGCGAACGCCTCCGCCGCCTCTGCGCACGTCACGAAGCGGTACCCGCCGGCTCGCAGCGCGCGCACGGCGGCCCGCAGCGAGGCCTCCTTCTGGCGGGCGCTGCGGCGCAGATCGACCTGGTGGGGGGCGAGCCAGCCGAGCCCGTCCTCCTCGGCGTCGGCGAGATCGATCCCGTGCAGCTCCAGGCTCACCAGCTCACGACCGATGATGGTCCGCGTCAGCAGCCGCGCCCCGAGCGGGCTCGCGAGCACCACGCTGGTCCCGATGTAGGGCAGGCGCGGCCCCCGGGACACGCCGATCGGGAGCTCGACGACGCCGTCGCCGCGGCGCCAGTACGGGCGGCCGACCCGGTAGGGCTCGGCCGGCGCGGTGAGCACGCGCGGGTCGTCCACCACGCTCTGCGAGCGGCGCCCCCGCAGCGCGATCAGGCGGATCGCCGCGGCCTTGGCCCCGTAGTACGCGGGGCAGGGGAACACGCTCGAGTCGTAGCGGACACCGAGCTCGGCCAGGACGTCGAACACCTCGTCGGTGATCGTGTACCCGGGCGCGCGGAAGCCGCGGGGCCGAACCCCGACCGCCGCCTCGATCGCGTCCGCGCCGCCCGCGATCTCGTCGCGGATGACGGCGCGCGAGCGCCGGGTGAGGTCGTACAGGTGCGACAGCGAGTGGTTGGCGATCTCGTGCCCGTCGTCGGCGAGCCCGCGCAGCGCCCCGGCGTTCTCCTCGTCGAGGTCCGAGCCGATGGCGAAGAACGTCGCGCGCACGCCCAGATCGGCGAACACGCGCCTCAGGCGAGGGAGCGCGGCGCGGTAGATGGCGCGGGCGGCGTCGTCGCTGGGCGGCTCGAGCCCGTGGATCGCCGCGTAGCAGCCGATCTCGTCGAGGTCGACGCTCAGCGCGGCGAGGCGCTCGTTCACCCCTGGATCCGGATCGCGTAGATCAGCCGGCCCATGTTCTTGAGGACGTTGGGCACCCGGCGGAACAGGTGAATGGCGGGCTGGCGCTTCTCGAGGACCCGCACCGGGATCTCGACGACGCGCACCCCGCCGCGCTCGGCGCGGATCACGAACTCGGACGCGAACAGGTCCTTGTCGACCAGGCACGAGCGCGCGACCTCGACCAGCGCGGCGCGCCGGAAGGCCTTGAGGCCGTGGGTGTCGGTGCCCTTGAAGCCCAGGCTCACGCGGAGCATCCCGTTGATCACCTTGGTCGCGAACCGGCGCACCAGCGGGCGCTCGTCGCTCGCGCCGGCCATCGCCTTGCTGCCGACCACGAGATCCGCCTCGTTGGTCTCGAGGAGCTCCATCGCGCGGACGTAGAAGTCCGTGTCGCACAGATCGATCTCGTCGCAGATCACGAACTCGCCGCGGGCGCGCAACATGCCTTCCTTGAGCGCGCCGCCGTAGTTCGGCTCGTGATAGCTGAACGTGGAGACCGACTCGTGCTTCTCGGAGAGCTCCTGCGCGATCTCCACGGTGCGGTCCCGGCTCCCGT
>Ga0070728_10006290_pt1 | contig 11319 bp, 9 predicted proteins | sample tdDd471_FD_66723 | JGI IMG/M metagenome (GOLD analysis project Ga0070728, IMG submission 66723) | Marine sediment microbial communities from the Atlantic coast under amendment with organic carbon and nitrate - tdDd47.1 | ecosystem: Environmental > Aquatic > Marine > Coastal > Sediment | place...
AGAGCAGCAAGAAATTCAACAAACAGAAACTGTTTACCAATTCGAGAATGGCCTTTGGTACGATGGGGGATCATTTCAACAAAAAACTATGTGGGTAGTGGATGGGGTGTTTATTACCAACCCGCCTGAGAGTACGGCACGCACGGTTGTTGATTTAAAAAACGGATATGTTGTTCCAGCATTTGGTGAGGCGCATCATCACACAGTTCTATGTGACGCTGATAGGATGCAACAATTTATGCAAGCAGGTGTTTTTTATGTTCAAATTATGAATGCCACAGTCTCCTCAAAAAAATGTCAGGCAGAATTTCATGATAAACCAACGGCCCCCGATATTTCAAACGCATTGGCCGGTATTACTTCTTTAGGGGGGCACCCCACTCAGATTGGAAGATATTTTTTAGAGGAAGATAAAATTGAAGGAGAGTGGGTCTATTCAATATCTTCTGAGCAAGAGTTAGAAGAAAAGTGGCCTGTAATTTTAGCTGGAAACCATGATTTCTTAAAGATTTTCCTGTCGCATTCGGAAGATTATGAACTCATTCAATTGGATGAAGACATTAGCCCCTTTTATAAAGGTCTAAACCCTGACTTAATAAAGCCTATCGTGGATTTAGCACAAAAATCAAACCTTCGTGTTGCAGCACATGTGGTCACAGCAAATGATTTCCAAGTAGCGGTAGAAGCAGGTGTAGATCAAATTGCGCACCTTTCTGGGTTTGCGCCAGGACCAATCTTTACGCCTGAAAGCAAAAATTCTTGGTTAAATGGCCCTGCAAGTAAGCTTGAACGATACCTGATTACATCTGAAAGTGCCGAATTAGCTGCAAGAAAAGATATAAAGGTTATAACTACTGTCAGTGGTATTGAATCGACAAAGTCCGATCTTAACAAAGATCTACGTAAGGAATTAGGGGATGAAATTTTTAATATTCATGAGCGCGCGGTATCAGAAAATATAACCCGTCTTAAGGAGGCAGGCGTTACAATTTTGATAGGATCAGACAGAGGTGAATTCACCTCTGTAGATGAGGCGATATTCCTAGTGGACAAAAAACTCCTTCCCTCTTGGGATGTGTTTGCAAGTCTGGCAATTGATACACCAAAGGCTATTTTCCCAAATCGTAAAATAGGGTCCTTATCCAAGGATAGCGAGGCAACCTTCTTGGTGCTTGAACGTAACCCTCTTGAAGATATTAAGGCCATCCGCTCAATAGTATTCCGGTTTAAAGATGGGGTTGCTGTTTCAAATGAAAGTAAATAGCTTTTGCTATGATCACATTCAGCCATCTTTAATAACTTAGTCAAAACCCATAGCATAAGAGAGATGTTTATAAGGAACGGCTTCCACGATCAGCAATTTTTCAGCGGAAGTTGGGGAAAACAGTCCCGTTCTCGCCTAGTCGTTGGGCTCATTCTCATCTTCTTTTTGGTCGGTTGGCGTGATGACGCGCCGATCGCTATTTTCTACTTCGTCGATGCTGACCGTACCATGCCTTGAGTCTGCATGCCGCATATACCATCTCTCCAGTAATTCTTGGACGCGAAGGGGATGTCCTTGCAGGGCTAGATTGTTCATGCCGCGACTCAATATGCCCATGGTGTCGCCCAGAGGAACCATTTCTTCGCCAGGGCCAGGGGTTCGAAGGGAAACATTGCCAGAGTGTCCTGCATCAATGCTATCGCCAAATGCTGTGAGGAGTGCTGCAGGCCCAACCATGGCTGCCGAGCCTGTACCGTATGTGCCACTATATAGATCTGCGAGATACCAATCTTCAACTGTGGTCTTGATTGTATCGGTTTGCCGGATGCGATCGGCCATATCAGGATTGGCCGCTTCTAACATGTGAGCGCGCAGGTCGGCGTTGAAATTGGGGAACAGGTCGGCGTGGTTCTTATAAAGGGTTGAAACCTTGGCCACGTTGTCGTCGAACTGAACACCGCGCAGACTTTCAATGAATTCGCGCGCGTTTCGCTCCAGATATTCCCAAACATTTTTCCGGGTAAAGGCGCGAATGCGAAGATTGGGGCCGCCGATGGTGCCATTGTAAAAACCATACATCACATAGGGCGATTTCCAGTTGGCCTTTACATGCGCTTCAATATCGCCAATGGACATGGCCTTGCCCTCAACCGTGATGCGCTTGTCTTTTGAAAGTTTTTTTAAGAACCGTTCGAGGCGGCCTATAGGATACTCATCCAAAATTGCTTCGAAAACTGTCAGATTGCGAAGATTCAACCAAAAGGCCAGACGCTCGTCTGGATGAAATTTAGCTAATGGTACTTGATCAGGTAAGCTTTGCAGAGCCAAGCGCACTTGGCGAACATAATCTTTACCGCCGTCACTTATGGCATGGTAGAAAACGCGATTGGCCTCTAGGCGGGTTTTTGATTTATTACCCCGAACGGCAAATGTTCCCATTTCGGGTCTAGGGCGACGGGCAGGAATGCGATCCGACAGTCCATTTACAAATACGGTTTCTAGCAATAGTGAATCCCAGTCAGAGTAATCAAACCTAAGACGATCATCATAGGTGGCAGCGGGGACCTGTGAGGTAGGCTGAGCAACAACCACACCAAGTGTGTTTATTGTTACCAACACCAAAAATACAAATATGAATCCGAGATATCTCATCCGAACACCTCCATCTGAAAATTTTAACATCCAAATATGTTCTACCATGGGGGGAGATACTGATGCAAATTCTGAGGCTATATAGGGAAGTGATAGGCAAATATTTCGTCGTCCTTGGGCTTGAAAAGTTTGTCTGATGGCCCCACATATATTAAAGGTCGGGAGGGGGGTCTTCGTTTGCTAAACCATGCACATGAAAGGTACCAGAGCCCGAATGATCAGCTGTAATCGGCTTCATAATATTGTGAAGCCTCGCATTTAAGGAGGGGATTTTTCGAATGACTACAAAAAGGTATTTGGTTGCTGTTGATGGCAGCGAGTGGAGCGATAGGGCAGCAGATTGGGCGATTAAACTTGCTCAGGAAACGGGCGCCGAGGTTTGTTTTGTAAGCGCGATTGACGAGGCCAAGCATCAGCCTTTGTATGTGAAAATGCTATCGGCACCGCCAAAGGATTTGTCTGATGTGGAAGCGCAGGTGCGCAAGGAAATTTTGACCCCATTAGAAGCAAAATACGCCGATTCTGGCGTCAAAATCACCAGCGAGGTTCTTTCGGGTCACCCAACCAAGGTAATTAAGGATTGGGCCAAAAAACGCCGTCCAAAGATGATCGTTGCGGGTCGACGGGGACGCTCCAAAGTTGCCGACTTAGTGTTGGGCAGCGTTGCGAATTCGCTGGCGCATATGGCGAGTGTGCCGGTGGTGCTTGTTCCCTAAGCGGCGGTGCGCCGAGACAAAATAATCCGATGTGGAAGATAGATCAGAGGGCCTTAATTTGGGCCCTCTTTTTTGTGCCCGAGATTGTACCTGTGTTTGTGCCCGTGTTTTTTTCTGGGTTTTTTTCTGGGTTTGTTTTTGGGCGCTAGATGACGTGTAGATGAATTTGGCGGCAAAATTTGCGTAAATGAGGCGAAATGTGGCAGAAATTGTGCAAATTGTGTGCTTATTGCAACAGTATTCTCTTTAGGTTGGACTTGAGGGAGTCTGTCTACCCACAATGGTTGGATTTCAAGGGGCTGCACGACTAGTCTTGCCTTGAATTGCTTGAATTGCATAGCGTGCTGGAGGGTGCACTGGGCGAGGCGAGTAATTTTCTTGGTATCCATACGTGTTTTGTTGGCTTCATTTTTTTGGTTTGACCAAATTTTTGTGAGCTGGTGAGCACGAATAGGCGTCGAGATTATCATTATCTTATTGGAGATTTATCTTGGTTACTTTTAGAAAACATATCTTAAAAGCTACCACAGCTGCTTTCGCAATTGCTGCCGTAATTCCTGCTGCTTACGCTCAGGATTCTGGTCAGGCTGCTGCAGAATCAGTTGAAGAGGTTGTTGTTGTTGGTTCACGCCGCATGGCGCGTTCCGGTTCTGACACCCCGGTAGCTGTTGATGTCCTGTCGGCGGATGAGTTCGCTAATCAGGGTGGTAGTGACATGAGCGACCTGCTTCGCAATGTTGTTCCGTCATACAATGTTAACGCGCAGCCCATCAGTGACGCCGCGACGCTTGTTCGCCCGGCTAACCTGCGTGGCTTGCCGCCGGACAGTACCTTGATCCTCGTAAATGGTAAACGTCGCCACCGCGCGGCTGTTATTTCTTTCTTGGGTGGCGGTCTTTCTGATGGTGCACAGGGTCCTGATGTATCGGCGATCCCCAGCATTGCGCTGAAACGGGTTGAGGTTCTTCGTGATGGTGCTGCGGCCCAGTACGGTTCTGATGCCATTGCCGGTGTGATTAACTTTGTGTTGGACGATGCTTCTGAAGGAACCTCGTTTGAAGCCAAATACGGCACCACCTACGCAGGTGATGGCGATGCTTACCAACTTTCTGCTAAGCATGGTATGCAATTGGGTCAAGAAGGTTATTTGAACCTGTCGTTCGAATTCCGTGAAGCTGATGCGACCAGTCGTAGCGAACAGCGTTCCGACGCGCTCGATCTGATCGCAGGCGGCAACACTGACATCCGCGAGCCTGCTGCGCAGGTTTGGGGTACGCCAGAAGTTCGCAACGACTGGAAGGCCTTCTTCAACATGGCTGTTGAAGCTGGTGACAACCGCGAATTCTACGCATTTGGTAACTATTCCGAACGGACTGCTGAAGGTGGTTTCTTCTTCCGTAACCCCGATACCCGTGGTGGTGTATTCTCCAACGATGGTGGCGTAAGCCGTCTTGTCGGTGATATGACCCCAGACGATGGGATTACATGTCCGGGCGGTGTTGATTTCACAACGGGTATGGTTGCTGATCCTCTGTTGATCGGCTCCGATGGTGAAGATGCGGCGCTTGCGGCGATCTTTGCAGACCCCAACTGTTGGGTGTTTAACGAAATGTTCCCAGGGGGCTTTACCCCTAGCTTTGGCGGCGTTCTAAATGATGCTGCTGCTGTTATGGGTATGCGCGGTGAAACCGATGGCGGTTTGGGCTATGACTTCAGCGTAGGTGCTGGTCGTAACCAAGCTGACTTCTTCATCTCCAACACTGTGAATGCATCCTTGGGCCCTAACACGCCGAACACATTCCAGCTTGGCTCTTATACCCAGCTTGAAAAGAACGTAAACCTCGACTTCTCCTATCCAGTAGCGGTTGAAGGCTTTGCTTCTGATCTGAACATCGCTTGGGGTGCTGAATGGCGCGAAGAGCAGTTCACAGCGACAACGGGTCAGCCCGAATCTTTCCAGATCGGTGTTCTGTCTGAGCGTTTCACAGCTGAGGATGGTTCCGAGTTTACGCAAGGCTTTGGTATTGGCTCAAACGGCTTCTCTGGGTTTAACCCACAGGTAGCTGGTGTATTTGACCGGACCAACGTTGCGCTTTATTTGGATATGGAAGCAGATGTCTCTGACGACTTCACCCTTGCTGGTGCTGTTCGCTGGGAAGATTTCTCTGACTTCGGGACCACAACCAATGGTAAAATCAGTGCCATGTATCGCTTGTCAGACATGATTAGCTTCCGTGGTTCGTATAACCAAGGCTTCCGTGCTCCGACACCGGGCCAGTCAAATGTTGTGAACGTGTCCACAGTGTTTGAAGCAGACGCAACAGGCGCTCTGCAGCTGGTTCAACGCGGGACCATTCCACCCGGTAGCGCAGTCGCGACCGAAGTAGGTGGTGGTGCGTTGGATCCCGAAAAGTCAACCAGCTATACGCTTGGTTACATTATTGATTTCGGCCAAGTGAACCTGACTATCGACTTCTTCAGCATCAAAATGAAGAACCGCATCACGCAATCACAGAGCTTCAGCTTGACGGACGCTCAGCGTACCAAATTGCTGGCAGCCGGTGTAAGCGATGCAGCGGATCTGTCGACGTTCCGCTTCTTTACCAATGACTTTAATACCAAGACCACTGGCCTTGATGTTGTTGCCACCATTCCGATGGACTTCACGGATACGGGCACAACCAATCTGTCCGTCATTGGTAACTGGACGCAAACTTTGGTGCAGTCATACAATCCGGAACTCCTGAGCCCAACGCGGATCAAGCAGCTTGAAGAAAATCTGCCCAGCATTCGTGGCCACGTCACGTTTACGCATGTGGAAGATAAATGGCGCTTGATGACTCGTGCGAACTACTATGGTTCCTACTATGAAGCACATCTGGATGCTGGTGACCTGCCCATCAATGCGGGTTCGGAAATCACATTTGATGCAGAGTTCGGTTATAGCATTGTCGAAGGTCTGGAAGTGTCCGTGGGCGCTGACAATATCTTCAACAACTATCCTGACTTGAACGAATATGCGACGATCGTGGGTGCTAAATACCCTGTGACCTCACCTATGGGCTTCAACGGTGGTTTCTACTACGCGCGTCTTCGCTACGACTTCTAGTCTAGCTTAGTCAGCACAAGAATTTTGAGAGGGCGCTTCGGCGCCCTCTCTTTTTTTAGTCGTTTTCTGATTATATCTTTCTGCGGCGTTGATATAGACTTCTGTCGCGAATCAAAAACAATAATAACTCCTGCTTTTGGGGCGAAATTCACCAGGCGGATTTGGGCTCAAAACGATATGGAGGGGAGAAGGAAGATGTTTCAGATTAAAGCGCCATATCTATTGTTTCTGGGCGATGCGCCAGATCAGCTTGCAGCAAAAACGGCACGCGGCATAAATGACTGGCGCCCGGAAAACGTGGTCGGCCAATATCGGCTCGATGGGTGTCAGGCTGATCTGGGTATTACAGATATGAACCTGACCGCCGCCAAAGCAGCAGGTGCTAAAACGCTGGTGCTCGGTACCGCAAATCGGGGTGGGGTGCTTTCTGAAAATTGGCGCGGTATCCTGCGCGATGCGCTGGAAATGGGCTTTGATATTGCCAATGGCCTGCATAACCGCGTGGCAACGGACCCGGAATTTTCAGCGCTGGCCAAAAAACTTGGCCGTAAAATTTTTGATGTGCGCCATGCAGATGCCCCAATGCCCATCGGCACGGGGGAAAAGCGCCAAGGCAAACGCTTGCTGGCTGTGGGGACAGACTGTTCTTGCGGTAAAATGTATACGGCGCTGGCCATTGAGAAAGAGATGAAATCACGGACAATGAACGCGACCTTTCGCGCCACCGGGCAGACGGGTATTTTGATTGCAGGCTCGGGCGTTTCGGTTGATGCGGTGATCGCTGATTTCATGGCGGGCGCGGTGGAGGTTATCTGCCCCGCAAATGAGGATGCGAACCACTGGGATATTATCGAAGGCCAAGGCAGCTTGGGTCACCCGAGTTTTTCTGGTGTGACAACCGCGCTTATTCATGGCGGCCAACCGGATGCATTGGTTTTGTGCCACGAACCAACCCGCACCCACATGCGCGGCTTGCCCCATCAGCCCTTGCCCAGCATTGATGACATCATGCAAACGGCCTTGTGGCTTGCACATGTTGTGAATAAAGACGCGCGATTTGTTGGCCTTTCGGTGAATACCAGCCAGATGGATAAGGCGGATGTAGCGGGGTATCTGGCCAGCCTTGAAGACCAGTATGGCTTGCCAGCGGTGGACCCATTTGCCCACGGCGCCAGCAAAATTGTGGATGCGCTTTGATGGGGATTTCTCTTTCAGCTGAAATGCGCTCCTTTGCCATGGATGGCGTGTTTACCATCAGCCGCGGCAGTCGCACATCGTCCGAAGTGGTGACAGTTACCCTTGATGATGGCACTTATTCGGGGCGCGGTGAATGCGTGCCGTATCCGCGCTATGGCGAAAGTGTCGATGGGGTATTGGCGGATATCCGCAGCATGACCAATGATATCAGTGCCGGCTTAACGCGCCAGCAATTGCAAAGCGCCATGCCCCCCGGGGCCGCCCGCAATGCGCTGGATTGCGCCTTTTGGGACTTGGCGGCCAAGCGCGAAGGTGCGCGGGTGTGGGAATTGTTGGATTTGCCCGCCCCTGATGGCCTGATCACTGCATTCACTATTGGCCTTGATACGCCAGAGGCCATGCGCGAAAAAGCACAGGCCAATGCGGACAGGCCGCTTCTCAAAACCAAGCTTGCTGAAGCAGGCGATATCGTGCGTGTTGCCGCTGTGCGAGAAGGTGCGCCAAAGGCCCGCATTACCTTGGATGCGAACGAGGGGTGGAGCGCAGAGACCTACGCCGATATCGTCAGCCAATTGGAGGCCTATGATATTATGGCGGTTGAACAGCCCCTACATGCCGATGATGATGCGATCTTGGCGGATCTGCCGCATCCCATTCCACTCATCGCCGACGAAAGCGCCCATGACAGTGCCAGTTTGGCGCATATTGTGGGGCGTTATGACATGGTCAATATTAAACTGGATAAAACTGGCGGCTTGACCGAGGCGCTGGAATTGAAGCGCCGGGCGTTGGATCAGGGTCTGGGCATAATGGTGGGCTGTATGATCGGCTCCAGCCTAGCGATGGCACCCGCTATGTTGGTGGCGATGAATGCCGATATCGTTGATCTAGACGGACCATTGCTGTTGGCCGAAGATCGCAAGACCCCCATCAAATTTGATGGCTCGCGTATGCATACCCCGCCCAGAGGACTTTGGGGCTAGTATTTTTTGGCCGAGGCGGCCTTTAGGGTTTGACTCTTTTTCTGTACCGCTGTAACGGTACAGAATGATAAACACGACCCCCCAAGATTGAATAGCGATGCCCGGTAAAATTCAACATGAAGACTGGCAGTCCTTTGTGGCGCTTTGTGCGGCGGCGAAAACACCTGCACAGCTGGACGACCTGCTGGGTCTATTCCTCACCATTGAGGAACGTGACGCGCTGCGGGGGCGTTATGGCATTATCCGAGAATTGCTCTCGGGTGAAAAAAGCCAGCGCGATATGTCTAGGGACTTGGCAGTTTCTATCACGAAAATCACGCGGGGCTCCAACAGCCTAAAGACTGCGGACCCGGAGCTGTTGGCGTTTTTGCAGACTAACATACTGAATAAAAAGAATAAAAATAATGGTCAAAAGAAATAATACCTCCCCCAAGGTACTGCGTCGGTTTTATCGGGGGCATGGGCTAGACCCGGTGTCCGCCTTTGATGCCCTTTCACGGGATGCCGAACTGGTCAAGGGGGCTGCTATATTGGAATCCAGTCTGGTCGGGCGCGATGGGCGCTTTTCCTTCATTCATCTGTCGCCACGTTGGGAGTTTCGCTCAATTGGTCATGATGTGACGATTTTCGATTTGAACGGTGAGAAGCATTTGCGCGTGCATCCTTTCGATTATTTGCGCCAGACGCAAAAAGAAGGCGCTGCGGTCGCCGATCATCCATTGGCCGCCTATACGGGCGGGCTGATCGGCTATGTAGGGTATGACAGCGTGCGCCTGTTTGAAGACATCCCAGACCGTCACCGGACCGATGAAGATGATCCGGATATCATTTTTCGTCGCTATGAAAGCGCTGTGGCTTTTGATCATTTAAGCGGTGATGTGCTGGTGTCCTCTGTGGCGATGGATGGTGCAGACGAGGCGCTGGCACAAGCGCGGATAGATGCGATCATTGACTTATTGGCGGCCCACGTACCGCACCAGCAGTCAAGTGTTGACGATATACCCTTGCTGAACGCAGCCTGCGATATGGATGACGATACGTTTTGCGACGTTGTTGATCAGGCCAAAACCTACATCCAGCGCGGTGATATTTTTCAGGTGGTGCTGTCGCGGCGCTATGAAATGACCTATACGGGACCATCTTTCGAAGTGTACCGTGCCATTAAACAGGTCGCACCCGCGCCCTATATGTTTTATCTCGACCTTGGTCGCCGTGCTGTTGTCGGCGCGTCGCCTGAAAAACTCATCAGTTTGCAGGGCGGCCAGCTCGAATCCTGTCCGTTGGCCGGAACCCGCCGGCGCGGGCGCGACGCGCACGAAGACAAGGCATTGGCGGCTGATCTGCTCGGCGATGAGAAAGAACGCGCCGAGCATATGATGTTGGTGGATCTGGCCCGCAATGATGTGGGGGCCATCGCCGAACCCGGCAGCGTGCAGGTGCGCGATTTGATGCAGGTCGAGAATTATTCCCACGTTATGCATCTGTCATCCAGTGTGGTTGGTGATCTGGCAGGCGATAAAGACGCCTTTGACGCACTGCGATTTGCCTTGCCTGCTGGGACACTGTCGGGCGCGCCGAAAATCCGCGCCATGGAGCTTATTGACCAGTTAGAAAACTCCCGGCGCGGTGTCTATGGCGGGACGATTTGCGCGCTGGACCATGACGGCAATCTGAATAGTTGCATCGTTATTCGCACGGCTGTTCTGCGTGATGGAAAGGCAAGTCTGCGGACTGGCGCGGGCATTGTGCATCAATCTGACCCGCGCTTGGAAGCACAGGAAACCGATAATAAAGCGCGGTCCATGCGCCATGCGATTTCCACCGCTGCTGCGGCCGCTGTGGGCATGCGGAGGGCGGCTTCATGATTCTTCTGATCGATAATTATGACAGTTTTACCCACAATCTTTATCAGGTGTTTGCGGGGCTTGGCGAGCAGATACAGATCGTGCGCAATGACCAGATCACGCTGCAGGGGATCGCCGAACTGGCACCCGATGGTATTATTCTGTCACCCGGCCCGGGGCGACCGGAAGATGCGGGGATTTGTATGGATATCGTGCGTCACTTTAACGGAGAAATACCCATTTTGGGGGTTTGCCTTGGCCATCAGGCCATTGCCGCCTGCTATGGCGGCAATGTGGTGCAATCGGGGGAGATTGTGCACGGAAAGGCCACCTACGTTCGCCATGCGGGTGGCGCCCTTTATGATGGGATGCGTGATGGCTTTGCAGCCGCGCGCTATCATTCGCTGGTTGTCGCCGAAGACAGCTTGCCCGACTGTCTGGAGATTAATGCGCGCAACGATGCTGGCATGATCATGGGGATTAAACACCGCGATGCCCCGACCTTTGGTGTGCAGTTTCATCCCGAATCTATTCTAACGCCAGAAGGTGCGCGGATGTGCGCCAATTTTATTTCTCATATTTGCCGTCATAACGTAAGGTGCGCGTCATGAATTCGGCGCCAACATATTTGAACGGTCCCATTGTGATTGTCGGCGGTGCAGGCCAAATGGGCAGGTTTTTCACGCGCCTGTTTGAAGGGGCAGGCGGCGACGTCCGCATATTGGATGAGGGTGACTGGCCCCGCGCCGCAGAGATTGTAGCCGGGGCGAAGCTGGTATTGCTCAGCGTGCCCATCCATTCAACGGTGGAGGTTATAAATCGCCTGCCCAAGCTG
>Ga0070728_10006292_pt1 | contig 11314 bp, 12 predicted proteins | sample tdDd471_FD_66723 | JGI IMG/M metagenome (GOLD analysis project Ga0070728, IMG submission 66723) | Marine sediment microbial communities from the Atlantic coast under amendment with organic carbon and nitrate - tdDd47.1 | ecosystem: Environmental > Aquatic > Marine > Coastal > Sediment | place...
TCCACCTGACCATTGATCAGGGCTTGTACCGCGTTGGCAACGGCCAGATAGGTCTTACCGGTACCCGCAGGGCCCAGGCCGAAAACCAGTTCGTTGGTGCGCAGGGCGTTTACATAAACTTTCTGGTTAGAAGAGCGCGGGGTAATCCGGCGGCGCTTGGTAACGATCATGTCTTCAACCCGGGCAACGGACGCCTCCGGGTTTTCGTCTGCTGTTAGATCTTCGGCCATACGGATGGCGGCATCTACTTCACCTTCGGACACATCGAACCCTTTTTGCAGGCGCTTATACAAATCCTGCATCACATGGGCCGCAGCCTTCCGGGCATGTTTCGGCCCCTCAATTGCCATTTTATTTCCCCGAGGGGTTACCGATACGCCAAGCCCCTGTTCAATACGGGCGAGGTGTCGGTCATGTTCACCCACAAGCTGGGCTAGCAGGTGGTTGTCTTCAAATTCGACAACCTTGGTAGAGCTCTTTTGTTTGTCTTGAGCTTTTGTGTGGTCTTTTGAGGGGCTGGGCACTTTCTCTCCTGAGGTCAGGCAGCGTCCTGCACGCTACCGGGTTTAAGTTTACCACGCAGGGAATTGGCATTCCCTTCCTCGACAATCACCTCGGCAATGCGGCCGATGCGATGGGTCGGGGATTGAACATAAACAGACTGCATATAGGGGCTGCGACCAATTAGCTGCCCTTCACGCTTTCCTTCACGTTCCAAAAGAATAGGGATGGTTTTGCCTTCAAAGGATTTGTTGAACGCAAGCTGTTGTTCGTTCAGCAGCGCCTGAAGGCGTTGAAGACGTTCTGATTTGATGTCTTCTGCAACCATCTGATCAGCAAGCGCCGCCGCTGGCGTGCCGGGGCGCGGGCTGTATTTGAAGCTATAGGCTTGTGCGTAATTGACATCGCGGATCAGTTGCATGGTGTCTTCAAACTCGGCATCAGTCTCACCTGGGAAGCCCACAATAAAATCACCGGACAGAGCAAGGTCAGGTCGGTAACTTCTCAGTTTTTCGATGATGCGGCGATATTCGTCAGCGGTGTGACGGCGGTTCATCGCATCCAGAATACGATCAGATCCCGCCTGAACCGGTAAGTGCAGATAAGGCATCAGAATATCTACGTCGCGGTGGGCCTGACAAAGATCCTCGGTCATTTCCAGCGGATGCGACGTGGTATAGCGAAGACGCCATAAGCCTTCCAGCTCTGAAAGACGATAAATCAATTCTGCCAATGTGCGGCTTTGCCCATCTGCATCAAGGCCGTGGTAGGCGTTTACATTCTGACCCAACAGCGTAATTTCGCGGGTACCCCCATCGATCATACGCTTGGCTTCATCAACCAATTCGTCCACAGAGCGGGAAAATTCGGCGCCGCGGGTATAAGGAACTACACAGAAGGCACAGAATTTATCGCAGCCTTCCTGTACGGTGAGGAAGGCACTTAAACTTTTGTCAATGGCTTCTTTTGGTAGGTGATCAAATTTGGCTTCAATCGGGAAGTCTGTCTCCAGAACGCCGCCAGCCTTGCGGGTGGCTTCTGCCAGCATTTGCGGTAGTTTATGGTAGGATTGCGGGCCGAAAACCATGTCCACATAGGGCGCTCGCTTTATAATTTCGGCGCCTTCAGCCTGAGCCACGCAGCCAGCCACAGCAATGACCATATCTCCATCACCTTTTGTCTCTTTTGCTTTTCGCATATTGCGCAAGCGTCCAAGTTCGGAAAAAGTCTTTTCAGAGGCTTTTTCACGAATGTGACAGGTGTTCAAGATTGCCATGTCCGCGTTATTGGGATCTTTGGTTACTTCATAACCTAGCGGAGAGAGTATGTCGGCCATACGGGCAGAATCGTAAACGTTCATCTGACAACCGTATGTAGATATATAAAGCTGTTTGGTCACTCGTCCTCACAGACCATTAAACTTGGGGTTTCGCACCCTGCAAAACCCTGAAATAATTCCTCAAGCCGCGCTTCATATCAGAATTCTGTATAAGAATGAAGCCAATGATGAAAAAAGTCAAAGAAACCCTTGTGCTTCCCTGTTATTGAGGCTCCGGTCTTGCGGTCAGGGCGCGGGAAAGCCCCTCAGCAATCTGGCGCTGACAATCGGCTGCCATATCTTTCCGGGAATCATATCGATCGATTGTGACGGGGGGATGAAACCGAAGTTCAGCCGTAACCCGCCCCGAATTCAGAAAATTCCAGACATGGCCTATCAGTTCTTCATCGCCAATCCAGGCAATCGTTTTCATCAGGCTTCGGCTCATCAACAAATTGTCCATATGGCTGTAGGCCAGTGTCACAGGTTGAACGGTAAGGGGGACATCCCCTTGATAGCCTTCAGCAAGGGCAAAATACGCGCTTTTGAAATCCCGCAATACCAAGCCGTTAGATGATGTACCTTCGGGAAAGAGAAAGATGTTGTCTCCTGCTTCCAAATGTTCCTGCATCCCATCTTTATGGTCCTTAACCGAAGGTCGTGTGCGGGCAATGAAGATGGTTTGTTGCAGTTTGGCGAGCCAGCCGATGAGGGGGTAATCTTCGACTTCCTGTTTGGCGACAAAGCTCCCTTTCAGTGCTTTGCCGACAACTGGAATATCCATCCATGAAATATGGTTGATCACGAACAAGGTCGGGTGCTGGGTGCTTGGCGTGCCGTGAATGTCAACTTTGAGGCGAAATAATCGGCAAATTCCAGCGTGAAAAAGTCGAGGTAGTTTATAGCGGCTGCCCGGGACCAGACCCAAAATAAATAATTGAGGCAGGATCAGGATGCCAGCCCATAAAAAAATGAACAGGAGTACAAAACTGGAACGAAGAGCGGTCATTTATTACTAAAATCCAAAAAGGAGAGATTAGATATCTTTATGTTTTAAAGATGTCTGATTGATGTTGACGACGGCTTCTGATGTGCCGTCTGGAATATCACTCTCCCGGCCCTTTATTGGGCGCCCATATAGCTCAAGCCGATGATCGATTAGATCGAATCCCAGCTTCTCTGCAATAATACGCTGCAATTCTTCAATGTCGGCGTTGGTAAATTCGATTACCTGACCTGTTTCCACATTGATCAGATGGTCGTGATGTTCTTCAGAGACTTCCTCGTAGCGGGCGCGGCCATCTCCAAAGTCGTGCCGTTCGAGGATGCCGTTTTCTTCAAACATGCGGACAGTTCTGTAAACGGTGGAGATACTGATGGTATCATCTAGATCTGCGGCGCGCTTATACACCAGTTCCACATCTGGATGATCTTTAGAATCGGACAGGACCTGCGCGATGACGCGGCGCTGACCAGTCATTCGAAGACCTTTTTCAATGCAAAGCTGTTCCAGTTTGGATGACATATATGTCTCTTCCCAATAACAATCGTCAAAGTGTTAGGGCTAGTTTACCTAATTCTCAGTCAGGCGGCTAGCCCATTAACCTTAATTGGAAGCTGTCTTTTTCCGTTTAGTGCCGAGGCCTATCTTTTTCGCAAGGTTTCTGCGCTGGCTGGCATAGTTGGGCGCTACCATTGGATAGTCAGATGGCAGTCCCCACCGCTGACGGTATTCTTCCGGTGTCATGTTATAGGCTGTTTTCAGGTGGCGTTTCAGCATTTTCAGCTTCTTGCCGTCCTCCAGACAGATAATGTAATCCGGCTGAACAGATTTGCGAATTGAAATAGCAGGCTGCGGGCGATCAGTAACCGCTTCGGTCGAGCCGACATTCGCCAAAGTAGAATAAACTTCACGGATCAGACCGGAAATTTCTGATGTTTCCATTGTATTTCGGGACAGATGAGATGTCACAATGTCTGTGGTCAGTGCCAACAGTTCTAGTTTCTCAATTTTTTCAGACACTTTACTCCAGTCCTCCGTAAATAAATTTCGTGATTTATAGTGTATGCACCTAATATGTGCAATATTTCTGTAAGAAAAAGGGGTGTGGCAGAATTTCTATAAAATTTTGCTTGTACTGTATTTGTAAATAACTTGGCGTAAATCTGCTATAACTTCATTTCACATTTTTGAGTGTATATTTATTATGTTTCGCACAAGTAATATTTTCTGTGCAATTAGACACTAACAGTCAATTTTTTCTCCATAACGAGGGCGTCGATCTTCCGATTTCCCTCTTGATAATATTTTTTTCGGACACCCACCTTAGAAAAACCATTTCTCTCGTATAGGTTTCGGGCCGCTTTATTTTCTTCGGACACTTCAAGAAATAATCTTTTGACGCCATGGGTGTTCAAATAAGCCAGTCCTTCGTTGAGCAGTAAGTGCCCAAGGCCGCGTCCTTGATTGTCCTTAGAAATACCAATGGTGATAATTTCTGCCTCATCACCAATGATTTGATATAGGGAAAATCCAATTGGTTTCTCAAACTCAGAGATAACGTGAGCTTGCATCCCGTCAAGGTCTAGCAAACGTTCAAATTCAAGAATTGACCATGTTTTTTTAAACGCTTGTTCGTGAAGGGCGGCTAATAACGGAGAGGCTTCAGGACCCTTAAAGCGCTCAAATTGCAACTTACTCACGATGTCCCCTTTATGCTTGTGGGTCCATTGGCCGGATCAATTCCGCCGGGCAGTTTGGCATCTGGTGCCCTTAGGTAGACTGGGGCTGGTGGTGGTAACTCTGCTTGCGGTATCCCGCGCGCCAATGCGATTTTCGAAATAATTTGCGCATCTGGATTTTGTTCCAGATCCGGAATGATTATATCTATGTGATCAAACTGTCCGGCAGCCTGTAAAAGCGGACACCCACTGCCAATACCAAGATAGGTTTTCTCTGTCAGCTGGGCACCAACCTCTGCAAGGGGGAGAGCCTGAGCTTCTGTCACCGGGGTTGGTATACCTGACCTGTCGACGTGGCGAAATATCTGACAGTAAACTTCTTTACGGCGAGCGTCCGCGGCTACCAGAATATCTCGGCCATTTGCTAACTCTGATGGAACAGAGCTGGCCAGTGCTTCCAGTGTTGTGACACCGAGGCAAGGTTTGTTCGCGGCAAGAGATATCCCCCGTGCAGCAGAAAGTCCGATGCGCAAGCCGGTAAAGGTGCCGGGCCCCACAGAAACGGCCAGCATATCAAGGTCTTCAAAAGATAGATTGGCTTCCTTCATCAGGGATTTAATCAGGGGAATCAAGGTTTCCGCATGGCCCCGGTTGCGCGTCTCAAAATGAGAGGCGAGCACTTTATCTGAGGCCGTGATGGTGACTGAACATGCCCCCAACGCGGTATCCATTGCGAGTATCCTGATTGCCTTCTGTGTCATGTCCTTGTAGGCTCCGTGTCAAAAGAGGCATTGCCATAGCATAAAGTCGTCGTCTTGTCCGGGAATATAATAGCGGATGTGACGGATTGAATATTCAGGGGAATTTGGGCTGAAATATGAAGCTGGTAGAAATCACCGAAGCGGAATTTAATGTGGAACTGGAACTTCGATACGCCAGCCATAATAATTTCACGGGAAACCCTATATACAGCCGCCCCGCTTGTTTCCTAAATGAAGAGGCGACGGAAAAGCTGCAAAAGGCTATCCATCTAGCCGGTGAAATGGGATACCGTTTTAAACTGTTTGATGCCTTTCGCCCAACCGAGGCGGTGCAGGCTTTGTGGGATCATACGCCTAATCCAGATTATCTGGCCCCACCAACCAGTGGTTCTCCTCATGCTCGCGGTGCAGCCATTGACCTGACACTTTTGGATGCTAGTGGTCAGGAAATGGAAATGGGAACAGACTTTGATGCAATGACACCGCTATCCCATCATGCAGTTACGGAGATACCTGTAGATGCTCAACGAAACCGCGCTTTGTTGCTTGGTATTATGACGGCTGCCGGATGGGACAATTACATGAATGAATGGTGGCATTACCAGCTATTTAAACCGCGTCGTTATCCAACCCTGTCAGATAGTGCCGCTGGTACGAATATGATGGGTGAAAAAATGGAGAGTGAATAATCCATGAAAGGATTAGCATTGTCTTTGAAATTTAGAAAACTCCTGGCAAAAATAACCTTTCTGGCCGTGTTATTGTCGGCTGGGGCTGTTCATGCGGCTGATTGGGCTGTTGTTTTGATGTATCATCGCTTCGGCGAGTCGGAGTATCCATCTACGAATATCCGGCTTGATCAGTTTGAAGCCCATATTCAGACCCTGAAAGAGATGGGGGTTACAGTCTTGCCGTTGGGTAAGGTTGTGGATGCTCTTAAAACTGGAGAAGAGCTGCCTGACAAAACGGTCGTTATCACGGTCGATGATGGGTATCTTAGTGTCTATAAAGAAGCATGGCCGCGACTTAAGGCTGCTGGATTTCCCTTTACGATCTTTGCCTCCACCAATCAATTGTCGGGCGGGCAAGGCGACTACATGAACTGGGATCAATTGAAGGAAATGGTTGATGGCGGCGGTGTCTATGTGGGGCACCACGGTGCCTCTCATGCGCATTTGCCGCGTTTGTCACTTGATCAGGTGCGGGATGACATTCTAAAAGCAAACGAGACGTTCAAAGAACGGCTTGGCTTTGTCCCAGCTATTTTTGCCTATCCATATGGCGAATATGGTAGTGACATAAAAAGCCTGATTGCCGATCTGGGATTCAAGGCAGCCTTTGGTCAGCATTCTGGCGTCAGCTATAGTGGGTGGGATGAATATGAGTATCCCCGTTTCCCGTTGAATGAAAATTACGGGAATATCGGGCGGTTGAAACTGGCGGCGCAGGCGATGCCGCTTCGGGTCCGCAATGTTCTGCCAAGCGATAATATTTTAAAAGTTAATCCGCCCAATTTCGGATTCACCATTGACGAAAATTATAAAAATATTAGTCAGCTGAACTGCTATTCGGGAAATCGTATTTCATCGCTGCAACGGCTTGGGGTTAACCGGATAGAGGTTCGCCTCGGTCAGCCATACGCGCCCGGACGTGCCCGGATTAATTGTACTTTGCCCGGGCCCGATGGCCGTTACCGCTGGTTTGGGACGCTATTCTATATTCCAAGGAACTAAAAAATGAAACAGATGGGACGTCTGAAAGATAAACTCGCCCGTGGTGAGAAGGGGACCGGTTGCTGGCTGTTTACAGGATCCTCTGAAAATGCAGAAATTCTGGGCGGTGCGGGCTTTGATGCCATCATGATCGATCATGAGCATGGCGGCGGTAATTTAAGTGAAGCTATTCATCAGCACCGGGCTATTCGCTCTGCCGGGAATAGCAGTATCCTGATGCGAATTCCTTCCAATGAACCAGTGGCCGTGAAACGGGCGCTGGATGCTGGAATGGAGGGGATAATGTTCCCTTGTGTAAACACGGCTGCTGAGGCGAAAGCTGCTGTCGATGCCTGCCGATATCCGCCAAACGGAACTCGAGGTGCTGGATTTGGTGCCGCACGAATGGCGCTTTATGGACGGGATACAGAACAATATCGCGCAGAATTTGAGCAGAAAATGTTGATTATCTGCCAGATTGAAACATCAGAGGCCGTAGGCAATATTGAAGAAATTGCCGCCGTCAATGGCGTAGATATGCTCTTTATTGGCCCATATGACCTATCCGGCAGCATTGGCAAGCTCGGTGATTTTGAAGATCCGGACGTAAAAGCCCAGTTTGAAGAAGCACGTGACCGGATCAAGGCGACGGGCAAATGGCTTGGGTGCATTTCAAGCGGATCTGAACAAACTCAGCAAAGATTCACCGAAGGGTTTGATTTTTTGCTATGTGCGTCAGACAATAGCCTGCTTGCCAGCGCGGCAGATCAGTTGCTGGATACTCTTTCGCTTTGAGCAACCTGCTTAGGAGCCAGTTTGGCAGTGTCATACTGGCTCAGCTCATTTGAACGCATCAACATCCGCAGACCTTCCACATATTCATCACCACGTTCGGAATAGAATGTGAGTGACGCTGCCAACGCATAGCCGTTTGGGATTAATCCGGCGGCGCGCAGCCTGCTCCGGGCTTCCCTAAAACTGTGGTAGGCTTCGTGGCGGTTAAGGTTCAACGCGTAAGAGGAGACAGATTTAGCCAACTTCTCAAAGCTGCGAACCTCGTAGACTTCTCCTTCAATGCGTTCGTGAGGAACAATGCCTTTTCCTTCGGACCAAACGCGTTGGCCAAAGAGAGCGTTTCCTTCGCGGGCGAAGCGGGAGGTTCCCCATCCGGATTCTTCAATACTTTGCGCTAGAGCCAAAGATGCCGGGATGATATCCACTCGATCTAACAGACCGTTCAAATCACGAACAGATCCTCTGTAACGCTTGGCCAGATAGTTAATCCAGGCACGCTGTTCAGATGACCATGATTTCCCATCATTTTTCGACTTGATCAGGTTTTTCAGCAGTTTCCGCTCTTCCATAATTCGCTCATTGGTATTGAGGATCAGCGGAAGAGTTACAGAGATAAACAGTTTTTTGCGGGTAGTGACTTTGTCAATATCAAGGATATCAACAGGTAGTTCCGGCACAAAATAACGCGGAACCTCGCTGCCATTTCGGATGGAGGGAAGATTAAAGGATACATTTTCCAGACCGGACATTACCGTTGTGACAGTCAATTGGTCCGGTTGTTTTACGTAAGGCAGGTCACTTGGGCGTGGTGCTGGTGTTGGAATGGCCGCAATGTCAAACTTACCCTCATCCATTGGCGCACTTGTGAGGGCCCCTAACGGCACGTCTGAGAGTTTCGCTTCCGCATAATGGGAAGGATGGTCTCCAAATTGTGTTAGCGCATATAAACCGATTGTCCCAAGTGCAACCACTGTTGCCACCTTGCTCGATTTGAGCGCATAAGTAATTTGACGCATTCCGTTTAATTCCGCACGTTGTTTCAAAAAAGTTCTGGTACGCTAAAGCTACCAAATAAAGTGTGCGAACCCTTTGTACTATACTACATAATGTATCATATCGGCCAATCCTTCGCAAATCTGGATTAGCGGTGACGGACTATGTCCTAACAAAAGGTTAATTGCAACCCCTCTTGTCAGCCGACATTTTCCGACCATGAGTCAAAGGCTTACACCGATGTCCGCATTCAGGCGAACATCAGGTAAGTATGAAATGTGACGAATCAAGGGCGTTAAGTGACGGCGTCCAATTGCTGGTCCGTCAGATTGCCGGGGACAACTGTTATGGGAATGGCGAAGGTGCCGGACATTTCGCCGACCAGTCCTTTAACCAAGGGACCCGGACCGCCTGAATCAGGGGACGCTGCCAGCACCAGAATGCGGACATCGGGATCTTCCTCAATCAAGGCAAGAAGCTCGTCTTTCACATAACCATCACGAATGATAAATTCAGGTATTAGATTGGTATCTTTCTGGATATCTTCGGCCAGGCTTTGAAGAAGTTCTTCTGCAGCTTCGCGGGCTTCCTCACGCATGACCTGCTCTACCCCCATCCAGTGTTGGAAATCTGGCGGCTCGATCACCCGAAGAAGGGTAACGCCGCCGCCAACATGCCACGCCCTGCGACACGCAAAGCGGATCGCAGTTCGGCATTCTGGGGTATCATCGACGACCACTAGGAATTTGTGGCGTCTTGATGGTGCTTGGGCTTCATTGCTCATGAAGTCTCCAACTGTTGTTGTCAGTCTGGCTATAATGCCACTTCTTGTCAGATTATTTCAACAGAATGTTGCTGATCTCACGAAGTTGGGTCCGGGCCCGTAGCAGATAGAAGCCCTGTACCGCGAGATGGTTGGGGAACAACTGCCCATCGGTTTTTGAGTTGGAAATAACATAGGGGTCCAGCTCTACCACAGAGCGGAAACTGCTTAGCATTTGAGCCCAGGCATTACCCAGCTCCCGCTCCCGGATCAGATTTTCAAAATCAGTAGAGAGGGCGTTCAGGATCATATAGTAGGCGTATGCTTGCCCTTTAAAGCCGTAAAACAGATCATCTGCTTCAAAATCAATATAAGCACCAGAGGTTTCAGCAATATGTTTGTCAATGACAGCTGTTGAAGACCCAATATCAAGGGCAATCCGATCCAGTGTTGCCAACAGATTATCCCCACGCTTTTCAAAAACAGCCTGCCCATCTGCAAGCCGGGCATTAAATGAATTGAGTGATTTGCGTGCTTTCTCATACTGTTTTTCAGATGCAGCTGTTGGCAGCCAGGAAACAGTGGGGTCCCAGCTCCAGACAGTTCCGGAATATTGCAGCAAACCTGCTGCATTCTGCAAATCGGGGTCTGTTTGGCTACTACCTCGCGTCCGGCCGATTTGGTCGGTCAGCTCGAAACTAAACCGGGCGAGGGCGGAGACGATCCCTTGCTGGTAATTGGGCATATTGTCGAGGGCAGCCGCAGGCATGAAAAACGGATCATTTGCAGTCCAGCGGTTTTCGTTGATTTCCCGATCAATCAGACCGGCGACAACTTCCACGGCGCGGCTGCCACCTTTTTGCAGGTTTTCTGTGCTGGGGGTAAAGGCGAGGCTGTCGTCAACCTTATGTATCCAGATCATCCCAATCAGGTAATAGAAAAACACTATTGCTAAAAGGATTAGGGAAAAACGCCCGAGATGTCCTTGGATCAGGTTTTTTAGTCCGCCTCCCAACTTATTTCTGGAAGTATTCCGGCCGCCGGTTCCGATCTCGCTCATTACTGTGCCCCATATTGACGTGAAGTCTTCTACAAATTTAGGTGTAATTGAGGGCAGTTACAAGCACCGCCCTCAATCAAGTATGTATTAGGGGAGCAGAAAACCAACCGTTTCCTTAACTTCGCGGACAATTGGGTTGGCGATTTCGGAGGCGCGTTCAGCACCCTCTTTCAAGACGCTATCCACATATCCGGGGTCCGCCATCAGGCGTTTCATTTCTTCACCAACCGGGCCGAATTTCTCAACGGCCAAATCAGTAAGCGCTGGTTTGAAAGTTGAGAATTGAGCACCGGCATATTCCTGAAGAACCTCTGCTTTGGTCATGCCGGCAAGGGCAGCATAAATGCCAACCAGATTGGCGGCCTCTGGGCGCTCTGCAAGGTCTTCCACTTTTTCTGGAAGCGGGTCCGCATCAGTGCGAGCCTTTTTCAGTTTGCGGGAAATGTCATCCTTGCCATCGGTCAGTACGATGCGGGAATAGTCGCTCGGATCAGATTTTGACATCTTCTTTGAGCCATCCCGAAGAGACATAACCCGTGTGGCCTCGCCCATGATGATCGGCTCTACCAGCGGGAACAGTTCCGTCTTATAGTCGTTGTTAAACTTCTGCGCGATGTCGCGGGTCAGTTCCAAATGCTGTTTCTGGTCCTCACCGACAGGAACATGTGTCGCCTTATAGGTTAGAATATCTGCTGCCATCAGGGATGGGTAGGCGTAAAGCCCAAGGGA
>Ga0070728_10006293_pt1 | contig 11312 bp, 13 predicted proteins | sample tdDd471_FD_66723 | JGI IMG/M metagenome (GOLD analysis project Ga0070728, IMG submission 66723) | Marine sediment microbial communities from the Atlantic coast under amendment with organic carbon and nitrate - tdDd47.1 | ecosystem: Environmental > Aquatic > Marine > Coastal > Sediment | place...
CTCCCCCATTCCAGGGGGGCTAGCCCCCCTGGAATGGGGAGCCCGTCAGGCAGCGTAAGAAGTAACCGAGCTCCACCTTAACCTTGCTGCCGAACTGTCCGAACAACCGGGACCACCTCTGTATACCCTTTGTTTTTAGCGCCATCACTGGTCGTGACTCTTCAAAAGGAGCGTGACCCTGAGGACTACAATCCAACACCTCACGGCGGATATCTTGAATCATACCGTTTGAATACACCGAATCCACTCGGCATGGTGCCTCCGCTTATTTCGCATCCAATAGTCCCGAGCAGTTTCAAGTTGGTCATGGAAAAGGCCAAAGCGCTCAGAAAAAAATTGGACGGCAAGAAGGAATCCTACGTGTAACAAGTCCGTCAGACAGGCACACTTAATCCGAATATCAGGGACCACCTCCAAGAAGGTGGCCCCTTTTTATTGGCGGGGTTCACTTTTGTCTGTAGGGTGTGTTACACCAATTCAAGCCGTAACAGGCCGTAAGCAAAAACTTTTACAAACAGGATCGCTGGATGAACAATTTTATGCGTTGCGCATCACTCACTTTGACATTGCTGCTGTTGACAGGGCTGGCCGCATGTTCAACCAAGATTATTGTTCCACCAGTCACCATTGATGCGGCGAAGTTGCAACTGAATGGGAAGTTCGTCTGGTTCGATTTGTTCACCACAGATATGACTGCTGCTCAGAATTTTTATGATCGTGTCTTTGATTGGGATTTCGAGCGGGCCAATCAGGGCAATGCGCAAGTGAAGAACATTCTGCATCGTGGGCAGTTTATTGGTAACATGATAGGGCGCAACTCGACGCCTGATGATTCCCAATGGCTTTCGTACATTTCCGTGGCCGACACCGATCATGCATACGATGCCGCTTTGAATTCGGGAGCAACCAGCTATACTGCTCCCAAGGAGATGCCCAATCGTGGTCGTATCGCTGTGGTCATTGATCCGCAAAAGGCACCGGTGGCCTTGTTGCATTCTCCAGTCGGTGATCCGCCCGATGGGAAACCTCGTGTCAGCCGTTGGATTGGGGCTGAACTCTGGACCCATAATGTGGATGAGGCAGTGGCTTTTTATACTCGGCTTGGTGGGTACACGGCAGAAGACGTCGAAGTGCATGACCAGGTGCGTTATAAGCTTCTACTGACCAACGGTCGTGCTCGGGCTGGCGTGGTCTCCATTCCGTGGGAGGACGTTGATCCCCAGTGGATTCCCTACGTGGCTGTCGAAAATATTCAGGCTACCATGGAATTGATCCAGGCCAATGGCGGACGTATCCTGATCGAGCCGCAAATGGATGTTAAGTCGGGCCGGGTGGCTCTCTTTGCTGATCCCACCGGTGCGGTTATGGGTGTTCAGCAACTGGAGCCTGAGGAGGATTGATATGCATATGTTCAAACTCTTTGTGGTAGCCTTGGCACTGTGCTTTTCCATGGTCGTTTTATCCGCTTGTACGGTGACTTATGGGGGAAGTTATTCCTACGGAACCAGTTGGAGGCATTATGATGACTACCGGTATCATCATCACAGGCCACCGCCGGACTACAAACCAGAGCGTCCGCCCGCTGTGAAACCAAAACCATTACCATCTCGTCCTGACAGGCCGTCTACTCGCCCTGTCAAACGTCGATAAAAAGAAACCCGCTTGAATGAATAAGCGGGTTTTCTTGTGGCATATAAAGGTGTAGGGATAACAATTGTAGTGATTTTTTTATAGAGGCGGGTGCAATGAACTGTCTATACCGAGCTTTTTTGATAATTGTTTGTGGTGTTATGGGAGTTCTTTCAGCGCAAGCTGCGGAGACACTGCGCTGGGGCGCAGGGAATAATCCCCCCTTCAATATTCTTTGCGGAAAAGATCAGGGGACTGGGTATTCGGATATTCTTCAGCAGTTCTTTGCCGAACGTATGCCTGAGTACGACCATAAAGTAATTCATATCACCGTGCCGCGTCTTTTGGAGCAGGCCGCTGCAGGAAACGACTACTGTTATTGTAATCTTCGAAAAGCATCTGAGCGGGAAGATGTTTTGCTGTACTCTTCTGCTGTGACCATGGGATTGGCTCCACGGGTATACGCCTTGAAAGAAAGCATCGTTGCTCTCCATGCACGGGATGGTGTCATCAACCTGCCAGAGATCTTGTCAACTCCAGGCCTGCGTGGGCTTTTTCGCAAAGGTCGCTCTTGGGGGGTGTCCATTGACAGTGTCCTTCGACGTTTTGTCCGACCGGGAGCCATGTCTATATCGACCACAATCAAGAATAAGATTGATCTCGTTTGCGCCGGACGGGTTGATTTCTTCATTGAATACCCCTTTGCCGTGGAACGACTTCTCAAACAACAGACTGAAGCGTCTTGTCTGAGAGGTTTCAAGATCAAGGGGCAGCCTGAAGCCATCAAAGCCTACGTTGGATGTTCAAATACCGACTTTGGGCAAGCTGTTATAGATCAGGTCAACGAAATAGTGCGTAGGGAAAAAGGGTCTCCGGAATATCGCGAAATTTTTTTGGCTCCCTCGGAATCCCATATGGAAGAGAGCGTTGTGGAAATGGAGGGATTGTACGATCAGTTCGTTGCCATGGATGAAGCCGCCCTGCGGACGACAGCTCCCTGAGCATTGCTTCCATCTCTTCATAGTGGCATAGTCCTTTCGCCCGGAAACAGGCGTAGCGGATATGGTATGCTCATAATTTTCCCTTCATGGGGTCTGAAAAGACAATCGAGGAACACATGAATATTGGTGAATACACCTTTGAAGAGTTCAAGAAAAAGGCCAAGCAATTTCACGGTTACCCGGCTCCGGGTCTGCTCATCGGCGGATATATGGTGGAGGCGGCCAAGGCACGAATCCCTGAGGGGACTTTATATGAAGCTATGGTCGAGACCGGCAAATGTCTGCCTGATGCCGTGCAGATGCAGACCCCGTGCAGTACCGGAAACAATTGGATGAAGGTCAAGCTGCTCGGTCGGTATGCTGTCTCGCTGTATGATAAATTTACAGGTGAAGGTGTGCGTGTCGCCGTCGATCGGAAAGAACTCGACAAATGGCCGGAAATTCGTGGCTGGTTCATGAAGGAAAAGCCCAAGGCCGAACAGGATACGGACAAGCTTTTTTCAGAGATCGAGCAGGCTGGTGATACCATTTGTTCCATTCAGTCCATCACCATAGACAAGAAATATATTGGTCACGGGCACATGTCGACTATTGACGTCTGTCCTGTCTGTGGCGAAGCATATCCCGGGTCCGATGGTTCCATTTGTCGTGGTTGTCAGGGTGAAGCCCCGTACGAAACCATGGGAAATGCAACCTGCATTGACGAAGCGCCGGATCTGCATGCCGTTCCAGTGGAAGAGGCTGTGGGTAAGAAGGCGGCTCATGACATGACCGGTATTGTGCCTGGCGAGTCCAAGGGGCCGATCACCAAGGCTGGAGAGACTCTGGATATCGGTGATGTTTGTCGTCTCCAACGCATCGGCAAATACAATGTCTATCTTGAAGAGAACCTGCCCGGTGAGGAATGGGTTCATGAGAACGAGGCGGTCAAGGCCTTTGCAAAGCGTATGGCTGGAAAGGGCATCGTCTATGATTCGAATCCAGAAGAGGGTAAAATCAATTTCTTTGCCGAAGAACCGGGCATGCTGTCCATTGATTTGGAAGCTCTTTCCCGTTTCAACCTCTCTCCTGATGTCATGCTCGCTACTCGTCACGATGGATCGGTCATGCCCAAGGGCAAGGGCGTGGGCGGAACACGTGCTATTCCGCTGTACATTGCCCGTGACAGGTTCAGCCGTGCCTTGACCGCTCTTGGTGAAGGGCCGGTACTTGAGATTCATCCCCTCAAGGCTTCCAAGGTTGGTATTCTGGTTACCGGCACCGAGGTCTTCCAAGGGTTGATTGAAGATAAGTTTATTCCGATCATTTCTTCCAAGGTCATCAAGCTTGGCTGTGAAGTTGTCAAAACAGACATCGCGCCAGACGAACGGGAAGCCATCACCTCGGCTGCCACTGGCATGCTGGACGCAGGGTGTGACCTCATCATCACCACCGCAGGCATGTCTGTGGACCCTGATGACGTCACCCGCGCTGGTCTCGTGGATGCGGGGCTGAAAGACGATTTGTATGGCGTCCCTGTCCTGCCCGGTACCATGTCTTTGGTTGGCAAGCTGCGGAACGCTTCAATTATGGGTGTGCCGGCTTGTGCCTTGTTCTACCAGACCACGGCCTTTGATATCCTGCTGCCGCGAGTTCTGTCTGGACAGACGATCACAAGAAAGGACCTTGCCCGACTTGGCGAAGGTGGTTTCTGCATGGGATGCAAGACCTGTTCATTCCCCAAGTGTCCGTTCGGCAAATAGCTTGTTGGTTTTCGGGAATTGCTCCTCGGGGCAACTCCCTGCAGCTTCAGTTCAGATACGTAGTGAAGAGCCGCCTTTTTGGCGGCTCTTCTTATGGAAAAGGCATGCGTGTTCGTGATTGAAAAGTGCGCCTTGTTGCACAAGGCCTGTGCAATTCTGGGTGTATTTGCACGGTCCTGTCCCTCTTGAATTGGACAACCGGTAGAGAATACTTATATTCTATTTTGGTACGTTTGATGCAAAAATCATCAATTACATAGGAATGTGCAAAGGTTTGTGCGCTAATTTCATACCGTTGAAGTCTGAAATAGAAGGTCAAAAAGGAGACTCCTTTGAAAATAGTAAAATATATAGCCGTGTTGGTAATGTTGTTTGTCATGGCTTGGGCTGTGGAAAGCAAGGCTTTTTTTGGATTCGGCAAGTACAAGAGCGTGGGTGCCGAGAACGGTGCCGTGACTATCCCGGTCGCAGACGTGGCCGATGGCGAAGCTCATTATTTTTCGTTCGATCAAGGCAAAGAAGTGAAATTTTTCCTGCTTAAGAGTTCGGATGGAGTCATCCGTGCGGCTTTTGATGCCTGTGATGTCTGCTATCTTGAAAAGAAGGGATACTCCCAGGATGGCGAGTTCATGGTCTGCAATAATTGCGGAATGCGTTTTCATTCCTCGCGCATCAACGAAGTGCAGGGCGGGTGCAATCCTTCACCTCTGACGCGCACGTATGACGCAGATAATGTGACTATTCAAGCGAGTGATATCGCGGCCGGGAGTGGGTACTTCTAGATGAATATTTTGACCATACCGCTCAGAAACACGCGCCGGAAATGGGTCAAGACCCTGCTTTTGCTGGTGGTGTTCACCCTTGGGGTGACATCCATTGTGTCGCTGAACTACGTGTCCAGCGTCGTGGGTGAATCTCTGGAGAAAAAGCTCACTGCTTATGGGGCCAATATCCTGATCATGCCCAAAAGTGAAAAGCTGACCGTGAGTTACGGCGGCTTTTCTATGGGTGACATGGTGCTTGGCGTCAATGACCTGAGTGAATCTGAAGTGGTGGGTGCTGTCGAGACAATCGAACTCAGAGAGCGAATCGCGGTGGTTGCGCCCAAGCTTGTATCCATGGCTAAAGTTGGTGGCACTGCCGTCGGCGTCGTGGGTGTGCGATGGGACAAGGAACAGGTGCTCAAGGGGTACTGGGCGGTGAATGGCGAGTTCCCAACAACGGATAACGGTGTAGTTGTCGGGGCAAAGGCAGCCTCCTCTCTCGGCGTCTCGCCGGGGTCGAATCTGATGTTGAATGATGTTCTGGTCACGGTTTCCGGTGTGCTTATGCCCACGGGCAGTGATGATGACTCCGTAGTGTTCGCGTCCATGAGTTTTGCGCAGGCCCATTTCGGAACGCCTGATCGCGTCAATTTTGTGGAAGTAGCCGCCTTGTGCGCAGGATGTCCTATCGAGGATATCGTGGCGCAAATACAGGCCGCACTGCCCGGCACGGACATTCAGGCGTTACAATCCATCGTTAAGCAACGTATGTATTCGGTCAATTTCGTTAAGCAACTCATTCTGACTGTCAGCCTTATTATTCTGTTTATCGCCTGTTGTATGGTCGGCGTGACCATGTTGTCTTCCGTGAACGAACGGATCAAAGAAATCGGCCTTATGCGTTCGCTTGGTTTCGGGCGTCCATCCATCTTCTCCATATTTTGTTTTGAGGCCATGCTTATCGGTTCTGCGGCCGGAATTGTTGGGTATCTCGGCGGGTACGCACTCAGTCTCAAGATTTTGAGCATGCTCGACATGGCGCAGGGGGCATCGCCTGTATTTAATGCCGGACACATGGCGTTGACTGGCCTGCTCATCGTGACCGTATCTGTCCTGTCCGCATTCTTTCCGGCCTGGAAAGCATCGACCGTCGAACCTTCTGAAGCGCTTATCGCTTTGTAGGAGATCAATACATGCTTGAAGCAAAGAATATCACCAAGACATTCCACAGCGAAGGTCTGAATACATATGCGTTGGTTGGTGTCGACCTGTCCGTGGAGTCAGGCGAGTTTGTGTCCATTGTCGGTCGGTCAGGTTCTGGCAAGACGACGTTTCTCAACGTCCTGTCCACTCTCCTTGCACCGGATTCTGGCGAAATCGTCTACAAGGGCGAGGATGTGACCGCCATGACCGCATCGCGTCTCAACCGGTTGCGTCAGAAGGACTTTGCCGTGGTTTTTCAGTTCCATTATCTGTTGCCGTATTTATCGGCGCAGGAAAATGTTCTGCTTCCGTATATGAAAGGGATGGGCTTGGTTCCCAAGGAGGCCCGTCGGCGTGCAGACCTGTGTCTTGAACGTGTGGGGTTGTCCGGCAAGGGAACCAAGTTGCCCGGCCATCTCTCTGGCGGTGAACAGCAGCGCGTTGCCATTGCCCGCGCCTTGGTCAAGGAGTCCTCCGTGCTTTTTGCTGACGAACCCACCGGCAATCTCGATAAAGTGACGGGTGAATCGATCATGGACCTGTTGGTCGATCTGAAAAAGGATGGACTGTCCATCGTCATGGTGACGCATGACAACGAGTATGCAGCCATGGCGGATAGAGTCGTGTCCATGGCGGACGGCAAGATTGTTGAGACTCTTTAAGTGTCTTATTGAAGAAGGCCGCCTGATGTGTCAGGCGGCCTTCTTTTAGATATAGTCAGGGTAATCGGTGCAGAGCAGATGGATGGGTGGTTCATCTTCTTCAATTTTTGGGAAGCGGGCTTGTGGCTGATGAAAGCGATTGTCAGTGTTGTCGTCGTTGACAGATGAAACTTCACCGACCAGCACGTTGCCTTTGCCTGCCTCACCATAAAAGCGGTGATACATGCCTTGTTCCAGAAAGATTGATTCGCCCGGAGTGAGGACAACTGTTCCGCCGGGTTGCACGATCCGTGTGAAACCGTCTACGGACACGGTCAGAGGTTCGGAGGCCAGTTCTTCCTCTGGCGTGGAACCGTACAGCTCGATAACGAGGTTGCCGCCGCCCCGATTGATGATGTCCTCGGTTTTGGACCAGTGAAAATGCATGGGGCATATCTGATTTTCGCGGATGATCATGATTTTTTCCGCGTACTGTTTCGGATGGCCGGCGGCTAGGTTGCCGTTGCGGATGGTGAACAGGATCAGCCCGCGCTTCTTGAAGTCGCCTGCGCCGTAATCGGTCAGGTCCCAGCCGAGCTGGTTTTTGACAACTTCGCTGTCGCCTTGTCCTTTCCAGTCATCAGGAGTCCAGAAGGCCCATGGTGGCAACATGAATTGGAAGGAAGAGAAGAAAGCCTTGGCATCAGTGATCAGTGCATTGATTTCGCTTCGTTTCATTTCTTCATTTTAGGGGAGGGGGGCTAACGCGTCAAGAGAGGAGAAGACGGGCGCACCCTGATGTTGGGGTTGTCAGTACTGTGAAAAAAAAGTGGCATTTGGTGCAAGCCAAGGGTATAGGAAGTGTCTGCTCAGCTGTTTTCAAGGCTACCGAAGGCGGCGCATGACGTCAGCTTTCGTATATGGAGTTTTAATTATGGGTCTTTTTTCAAGCGATAAGAAAAGCCATTCCGAATTGAACGCCTTTTTGGGCGTGGGAACCGAATATAGGGGCAAACTCGATTTCGTGGGAACGGTCCGTATTGACGGTCGTTTTGAAGGCGAAATCTCCACAGATGGCGATCTGGTCCTGGGCCGGAAGGCTTCTGTTAACGGTATTATACGTGTAGGCCAACTGACCTCCTGCGGACAGATCACGGGTGACGTGATCGTGCGGGAGCGTACCGTGCTGGAAAAGACGTCCGTGCTTAACGGCAGTCTGTCCACCCCCGTGCTGGTGGTGGAAAAGGGTGCCGTGCTTGAAGGCTCGGTCGTTATGAGTACGGACTCTGCAACAACCTCCAAGCCCAAGGTCGTGGCCGGGGATTTCGGCGGCAGCTCCTCCCGAGATGCCAAGCCCGAGTCTGCTGTCGGCAAGACAGGCTCGGATGATTCCAAAGCATAACGGAGTAAGCAAATGTATGAATTGGTAATAGACTACAACGGTGATGAGTACGTAGCCTTTTCTGCCGAAAAGAAGCGTGAAGTGGATTTGGTTGCACAGCGGCATGTCCGTTCACTGGCATCCGGTCTGGCCGTGGTGCGCGAAGCCAAGAAAAAAGCAAAGAAATAGCACCTCTCGGTGTTTGAGCCGAATTACTCCTGTTGTTCGGTTATGAGATTTCAACGACGAGCCATGTCTTTGTACATGGCTCGTCGTTTTGTCCTTTTTGATACGGTCATGCCGGATTGAGTGATGACTTCTACGCGTTGGGGACAACTCAACTTTCCTGTTGTCCGAGACATTTACTGTAAAAGCGTTTTGTGACAAGGTCCGCGGTGCGAGGTTTATGATGGAAAAGATCATTTTGATTCATGTGACTGGTAGTGACCGGCCCGGCCTGACTTCTGAGTTGTCTGAGGTCTTGGCTGGCTATGATGTGGACGTTCTGGATATTGGTCAGGTCGTCATTCATAACTTTCTGACGCTTGGCATCCTGATTCGGCTTCCGGCCAATTCTCAGCCCGTGCTCAAGGACCTGTTGTTCAAGGCCCACGAGTTGGGCGTGACCATGAAACTGCATCCCCAGTCCGAAGGCGACTACTCCGGTTGGGTGGGGGAAGCCGACAAGGCGCGGCACATCATCACTTTACTGGCTCGGTCCGTGTCTGCGGAACAGATTGTGGCCATCACTCAGGTTGTTCATGAATCCGGTCTGAATATCGACACCATCCATCGGCTTTCCGGGCGGGTGCCGCTCGACTGCAACGACTATGAATGTTCACGCGGTTGCGTTGAATTCACCGTACGCGGCACGCCGCATGATATCGGAGCCATTCGTTCTCGCTTCCTGGATATTTCTTCAGAACTTATGGTGGACATTGCCTTCCAGGAAGACAATATTTTCCGCCGCAATCGTCGACTGGTGTGCTTCGACATGGACTCTACGCTGATCCAGGCCGAGGTCATTGACGAGTTGGCCAAAGAGGCTGGTGTGGGCGAAGAGGTCGCAGCCATTACGGAATCCGCCATGCGCGGTGAGCTGGACTTCAAGCAGAGTCTCAGAAAACGCCTGTCGCTACTTGAAGGCCTTGACGAGTCCGTGCTTCAGAAGGTTGCTGCCCGGTTGCCCATGACCGAGGGCGCGGAAAAGCTTATCTCCAACCTGAAAAACGTGGGTTACAAAATCGCCATCCTTTCTGGTGGATTTACCTATTTCGGCGATATCCTTCAGGAGCGCTTTGGTATTGATTACGTGTACGCCAATGAGCTTGAAATCAAGGACGGCAAACTGACCGGCAAGGCCGTTGGCGGCATAGTGGATGCTGAAAAGAAGGCTGAACTGCTTCAGTCCATCGCGGACCTTGAAGGCATTTCTCTGCAACAGGTTATTGCCGTGGGCGACGGGGCGAACGACCTGCCCATGCTTAATCTGGCCGGTTTGGGAATTGCCTTCCATGCCAAGCCAAAGGTCAAGAAAGGGGCACGTCAGTCCATTTCCACCCTTGGATTGGATACCATCCTGTATCTTATCGGTGTCCGGGATCGCGAAGTTCTCAAGGGATAATTCCTTTTTACGCCGTGGGCGTTGAATAAAGCGTGTGTGACTGGTAAAGGACGGTAATTCTTCCAACGTTTTCAGGAGGCACTCGCATGTTCGATTCGGATAAGCCCTATACGCTGGACAGTGTCGTCCGCATGGTCCTCGGGGTTGGTTTCTTTATCGGCCTTGTTTGGCTGCTCGGATTCCTTTCCAATGCTCTCGTGCCCTTTGTGGCTGCCTTGCTCATGGCCTACATGCTCAATCCACTTGCCTGTTTTTTCGAGAAGTATGTGAAGAATCGCGGCGTGGCCGTCCTGTTGACCATGTTTACTTTGGTTGGCGTCATCGTGGGCGTTATTGTGTTGGTTGTGCCCATGATGATCGATGAATTTGTGCACATGGGGACCGTGCTGTCGCAGCTAGTGTCTGATGCCGAGTTTTCAGACAAGGTGGCGAGTTATCTGCCACCGGATATCTGGAACTGGGTGCGTGACACTATCCAGTCTCCCGAGGTCAAGGATCTATTCACGTCCGCAGGGGCCACGAAAGTCGCCAAAGGCGCATTGCAGACCGTGGTTCCCGGAATCAAGGGTGTAGCCATGGGAGCGTTTAACGCTGTGGCCGGACTCCTCGGACTGTTTATCATCCTCCTTTATCTGATCTTTTTGTTGGCCGATTTCGGTAAAATCAAGGAATCCTGGCAAAACTATCTGCCCAGGAAGTATCGTGAAGGCATCACGGGGTTTCTTGGCGAATTCGAAAAGACCATGGGATTGTATTTTCGAGGACAGATCACGGTCTGTCTCATTGTGGGCGTTCTTATGTCCATCGGGTTTATGCTCATCGGTTTGCCCCTTGGCCTCGTGCTCGGCATGCTTATCGGCTTGTTGAACATCGCTCCGTATCTCGGTGCTGCCGGTGCGGTCCCCGCCATTCTTTTGGCTGCTCTCAACTCCCTTGAAACCGGAGAATCTATCTGGATGGGGATCGGGCTCGTGGTGCTTGTCATGGTGGTTGTGCAAGTCATTCAGGATGGTTTTCTCGTCCCCAAAATTCAGGGCGAGAGCCTTGGCCTGTCCCCCTGGCTGATTCTGCTGTCCCTGTCCATATGGGGCAAGCTCCTTGGCTTCCTCGGGCTGCTCATCGCACTCCCCATGACCTGTCTGTGTTTGTCATACTACAGGCGGATGCTCGCCAAGCGCGAGTAAGACGCCTTCAGCGGGACCGCCGGTAGGCCCGCCGGAGGCACTCCTAAACCCGCACATCCTCTACGATACACCCATCGTGTAACCGAATAACTCGCCCGGCTTCCTTGGCCACATCTTCGTCGTGCGTCACCAACACAATGGTC
>Ga0070728_10006297_pt1 | contig 11306 bp, 10 predicted proteins | sample tdDd471_FD_66723 | JGI IMG/M metagenome (GOLD analysis project Ga0070728, IMG submission 66723) | Marine sediment microbial communities from the Atlantic coast under amendment with organic carbon and nitrate - tdDd47.1 | ecosystem: Environmental > Aquatic > Marine > Coastal > Sediment | place...
GTTCTCCATTTCGCTCCGGGACGGCGCACCCCTATCATCTAGCGACTGGAGCGCGCGATTGAAACGCCCGGCGACTTCCTGGCCGGGCGAAATTCGCGAGGCGTCATCACCCGGAAGACGTTTGAAAGAGCCAACTGGTTGCAGAAAAGAAAAACCCCGCCAGTTGGCGGGGTTCGTTCGTTGCGATGGCTTTTGCGCCTAGTCGTCTTCGCTGTGCTCGGCGAGATAGGCGATAACGTTCTCGATCTCGTCCGGCTTGGTCAGCTTGAAGGTCATCTTGGATCCGTCGATCATGTCCTTTGGCGACGGCAGATACTGCGCCAGCGTCTCGGCATTCCAGACGAGGCCGTTCGCGCCCGCTTCCTTGAGGCCGTCCGAATATTTTTTCTGGAAGTCCTCGACCGAACCGGCTGTGCGGCCGAAGACGCCGTCGAGATGCGGTCCGACCTTGTTCTTGCCGTCCAGATCGTGGCAGGCCTTGCACTTCTTGAAGACCTTTTCGCCAGCTTCCGGATTACCGGTAACGTCCTGCGCGAAAGCTGCGGTGCCGGCGAAAACCATCGCGCCGGCGAGAATTGCGGTTGCGAATTTCAAATTAACTCTCCCACTCATTGTGTGCCTTCGTCCCTTCCCCGAGGGTAAGGCAATCGCGTGGCTTATGCCACGGCTCTTGCGAGGGCGCACTGGGACCACAGGTCGCACAGCGCCGAGGCGAGGTGATCGATGTCGGCCTGGGTGTGCGACGGGTTCGGCGTGATGCGCAGCCGCTCCGTCTTCACCGGCACCGTCGGATAGTTGATCGGCTGAACATAGATGCCGTACTGGTCCAGCAGGATGTCGGAGATCCATTTGCACTTCTTGGCATCGCCCACCATCACCGGAACGATGTGGCTCGGATTGGGCATGTGCGGGATGCCGCGCGCGTCGAGCGCCGCGCGAACCCTGGCCACATTGGCATGATGCATGCGCCGCTCGGCCTGGCTTTCCTTCAGATGCCTAATCGACGCCGTCGCGCCCGCGGCGAGAGCCGGCGGAAGCGCCGTGGTGAAGATGAATCCGCTCGCAAAGGAACGCACGAAGTCGATCAGGTTCGACGAGCCGGTGATGTAGCCGCCCATCACGCCGAAGGCCTTGCCGAGCGTGCCCTCGATCACCGTCAGACGGTCCATCAGGCCCTCGCGCTCGGCAATGCCGCCGCCGCGCGCGCCATACATGCCCACCGCATGCACCTCGTCGAGATAGGTCATCGCATTGTGCTTGTCGGCGACGTCGCAGATCTCCTTGATCGGCGCGATGTCGCCATCCATCGAATAGACGCTTTCGAAGGCCACCAGCTTCGGCGCGGCCGGGTCGTCCTGTCTCATCAGCCGGTCGAGGTCGCGCCAGTCATTGTGCTTGAAGATGCGCTTCTCGCAGCGCGCATGGCGTATGCCCTCGATCATCGAGGCGTGGTTCAGCGCGTCGGAATAGACGATCAGGCCGGGGATCTTCGAGGCGAGCGTGCCGAGCGCCGCCCAGTTGGAGACATAGCCGCTCGTGAAGATCAGCGCCGACTGCTTGCCGTGCAAATCCGCCAGCTCGCGCTCCAGCATGACATGGTAATGGTTGGTGCCGGAGATGTTGCGGGTGCCGCCCGCCCCGGTGCCGCATTTGTCGATCGCCTCATGCATCGCGGCGACGACCTTCTCGTTCTGGCCCATGCCCAGATAGTCGTTGGAGCACCAGACCGTGACGTCCTGCGTCGAGCCATCCTCGCGATAGCGCGTCGCTCGCGGGAACTGACCCGCATGGCGCTCCAGATCCGCAAACACACGGTAATTGCCGTCATCATGCAACGATGAAAGACGGTCCGCGAAGAACTCTTCAAAATGCATAGCGATTTCCCTATGTGTCACGGCAAAATGCGTCACGGCTTCCCGTTCGTCAACCGGGATTCGTTGCTGCACCGCACCCTTCCCGTCCACGATGAATCAGAGTCGCAGCCAAATCGCGCAAACAACTGGGGTTGTTGAGATAACCGGGAACTGCACTTTCAAGCCTGATACCGGACAAAGGCAAAGCGGCTCGAATCCGGCGCCCAGCAGGGAACGTTGATTGTCCCTTGCCCGCCGAACAGGGACAGCAGGGTGGGCGGCTTTCCGCCCGAACTCGGTATTAGTCTGAGCTCGACATCGTGATCGCGCGGATGACCTGCGACGCCGTTTTCATAGGCCAGATAGAGGACGCTCTCGACATCGGGAGAAGGATGCGGAAACCAGTTGACCCGCTCGTCATCCGTCATCTGTTCGAGCGCATCGCCGTCGGGCCGCATCCGCCAGAGCTGCACGCGGCCGTCCTTCTGGCCGTTGAACCAGATCCAGTCACCGGCCGGCATGTAATCCGGCCCGTCGCAAATCTCGAAGCCCGCCGTCAGGCAGGTCTCCGTGCCGCCATCGGCGGGAAAGGTGTAGACGTCGAACCCCGCTTCGCGCTTGCCGACATAGGCCAGCGTCGCCCCGTCCGGCGACCAGCCATGCCAGTAGGACGGCACATGCCTGGTGATGCGCCTCGGCATCCCGCCGCCGGCAGGCAAGGTGTAGATGCAGCTGGCCCCCTCCTCCGTCGAATTCGAAATGACCAGCGTCTTTCCGTCCGGAGAAATTCCATGGTCGTTGTTCAGCCTTGCCGCAAATCCGGCATCGATTTCCGCAAGTCCGGGCGCGCCCTCCAGCGCGAAACGAAACAGGCGCCCGTCGCCATTGACGATCAGCGCCCCACCGTCCGGAGTCCAGTTCGCCGCTTTGATGAGGCGGTCGGTTTCAAGCAGCGAGCGAACGTCGCCGTTCGCGATATCGAATATGCAGAGCTCGCTTCTCACGCCCCCGCGGGCCGGTAGGCGAAATGCGAGAACCGGGCCTCTTTGCCCTGACCGGTCATATCCATCGCGAACATGCCGACAAAGGCGCCCGTGAAGGAGCCGTGGCCGCCGCGTCCGCCTTCATCGGAAATGATCGCTGCGTCGAGCTTCGGCCCGATCGCCTGCCATTCCCCGCCCGGTTGCCGCCATGAGAATTGCTGCAGCGCGTGGTCCACCTCGACCTTCATCTGGATCGGTCCATCAGGGCACGGGACCGGCTTGGGCAGCGCGAAGCTCATCTTGCCGTCCGGGAAGTCGCCGAGACAGGAGATGATCGTCAGCGACCGCCCCTGATCCGGCTCGTCGGTAACAAGGAGCATGTGGAACTTGAAACGGTTATAGTAGGTCGCCATCCCCGCCGTCTGCTGATAGGTCGTCGGTTCGAACTCGACCTCCGTTTCCGCCGAGTAGACGAAATGCTCCTGCCGGCGCGCGACAAGCGACTGCTCGAACCAGCTCCCCATGCTTTCACGGCCATAGAGGCTCAGGGACCCGTTATTGACCTTGAACAGCCGGTCGGTATCCGGCGAACGCAACCACTGGAATTCCTCGGGCAGACTGCCGCCGCTGAAATCGGTAAACGATGCCGCCGGCGGCGCCGGCTCGACATCGGCGAGGCCGGGAAGCTCGGTTCGAACCAGCATGCCGCCGTCTTCCAGGTAGAGCCAGTCGTCCTCGCGCCACACGACCCGCTCTATGCCCGTCTCGCGACCGAGCGGGCAGAATCGCCCGGTGCCATCCGGGCCCGGGATCGGCCGTCCCATCAGGAAGGTGTGGTAGAACTGCCCGTCATGCGTCTCGACATACTGGCCGTGCCCGGTCTTCTGGATGGGATGCTCCGGATTGGACGCCGCGCACATAAGGTATTTGTTCGGGTGATCCTCGTAAGGACCCCAGATATCGCGCGAGCGCGCCATCGTCACGGCATGGTCGTAGACCGTGCCGCCCTCGGCGGTCGTCAGGTAGTACCAGCCATTGCGTTTGAAGATGTGCGGCGCCTCGGTCAGGCCCCGTTCGGTACCCGCATAGATGTTCTTCACCGGGCCGAAGAGCCCTTTTTCGGGTGACCACTCCTGCAGCAGGATACCGTCGAACGACGCATGCTTCGGATTCCCGCCGGTCCCCTCGCCGCGGTAGTTCCACTGCATGTTCATGAAGTACTTGCGGCCATCTTCGTCATGGAAAAGCGACGGGTCGAAGCCGGACGAGTTTACATACCACGGATCCGACCACTCGCCATCGATAGCCTCGCAGGTCGTGATGTAGTTCGGCGCATCCTTGAAATTGCCGTCGTAGCGCTTGACGTCGGTATAGACGAGCCAGAACTTGCCGTCGGCGTGGCTGAGGCACGGCGCCCAGATGCCGCAGCTGTCCGGATTGCCGCGCATGTCGAGCAGCGCCTTGCGGTTGAGCGGGCGCGCGACAAGTCTCCAGTTCACGAGATCGCGCGAATGATGGATTTGCACGCCCGGATACCATTCGAAGGTCGACGTCGCGATGTAGTAGTCCTCCCCGACCCGGCAGATCGAGGGGTCCGGATTGAAACCGGGCAGGATCGGATTACGGATCATCTTTGCGCCGCGCCTTTCTTCTGCTCCGCCGATTGCGCCCAGAGATTGATGTTCTCCTCGTCGGCATATTTGTCGATTTCGGCGAGTTCCTCCGCGGTGAATTCCAGATTGCCGACGGCGCCAACGCAATCCACCACCTGGCTTGGCCGCGAGGCCCCGATCAGCGCGGTCGTGATGTCGCCCTCGCGCAGCACCCAGGCAAGCGCCATCTGCGCCAGCGTCTGACCGCGCCGCGATGCGATCTCGTTCAATTTGGCGATGTGCTCGATGGCCTGATCGCTGAGGAATTCCTGCTTCAGCGACTTGCCCTGCGCCGCGCGGCTGTCCTGAGGTATCCCCTTCAGATATTTGTTCGTCAGCATGCCCTGGGCAAGCGGCGTGAAGGCAATGGACCCGATACCCAGTTCCTTCAGCGTATCCTTCAGCCCGTCGCGCTCAACCCAGCGATTGAGCATGTTGTAGGAGGGCTGGTGGATCAGGCACGGCGTCCCAAAGTCCCGCAGGATCTTCACCGCCTCGCGCGTCCGATCCGAATTGTAGGAGGAGATACCCGCATAAAGCGCCTTGCCGGACCGCACGATCTGATCGAGCGCGCCCATCGTTTCTTCGAGCGGCGTGTCCGGGTCGAAACGGTGCGAATAGAAAATGTCGACATAGTCGAGACCCATCCGCTTGAGCGACTGGTCGCAGGACGAGATCAGGTATTTTCGGCTGCCCCACTCGCCGTAAGGGCCCGGCCACATCATGTAGCCGGCCTTCGACGAGATGATCAGTTCGTCGCGATATCCCTTGAGATCGGTGCGGAGAATTTCACCGAAGGCCTCCTCGGCGCTGCCGGGCGGCGGACCGTAATTATTGGCGAGATCGAAATGGGTGATACCGTTGTCGAAGGCTGCCTGGACGATCGCCCGCTTTGTCTCATGGGGCGTATCGTGACCGAAATTGTGCCACAGGCCGAGCGAGATCGCCGGCAAGTCGAGGCCGGATCGGCCACAGCGGCGATAGACCATTTTCTCATAGCGGTTTTCGGCGGGCACATAGGCCATGACTTTGAATTCCTTTCATTACGCGTGAGCGCCTGCCCGGCAACTTAGCCCATCAAACTCAGCGCGTCGTCGGGCGACAGGGCCGCCGGTCGTTCGCAGGTGGTCGTCAACTCGACGAAATTGCCGGTTTCTCCCGATTTCAGGATCGATGTCATCACGTCGACGGCGTGAATGGCAAGCTCGAGCGAACAGCGATGCGGCCTGCCCTCGACGATCGCCTGCGCCATATCGGCGAGCCCCGAGGTCCGGTAATTCGCCCGCGCGCCGGCAGGATGTTCCTGATTGGCCTTTCCGAAGGGATGATCCCACTCCGGCAGCGGCTCGATCTTGCCGTCGCGCCCGGCATGCCCGACCTCTCCGCCGAAGAAATTCGGATCGGGAACGAACAGCGATCCCTCCGTGCCATAGAGTTCCATGTTGGAATGGCGATGCGCCCAGATATCCCAACTTGCGGACAGCGTGATCGTCGCCCCATTCTCGAACTCGAGCAGCGCATGGATATTGGTCGGCGTCCTGACCGGGATCTCCTCGCCCTGACGCGGCCCCTCGGTCAGGATCGTGCGGGTGGGTGTCGCCGACGAAGTCAAAGCCGCCACCCTCCGCACCGGGCCGATCAACTGGATCAGGTTGGTCACGTAATAGGGGCCGACATCGAGCACCGGGCCGGCGCCCGGCAGGAAGAAGAAGTCCGGGTTGGGATGCCAGTGCTCCATGCCGTGCGACATGACATGGCAGGTGCCGGCGACGATATCGCCGATAAGCCCGTCGTCGATCCTGGCGCGCGCCAGCTGATGCGCCCCGCCGAGGAACGTATCCGGCGCAGACCCGACGCGCAGCCCCTTGGCGTCGGCGAGCGTCCTCAGTTTCTCGCCTTCTTCGAGGCTCAATACCAAAGGCTTTTCGGAATAGGCGTGCTTGCCCGCTTCGAGGATCGCCGTGGTGACCGCGTAATGGGCATCCGGGATCGTCAGATTGACGATCACGTCGATTTCCGGGGCCGCCAGCAACCCGTCCACGGTCAACGCCCTGACGCCAAACTCCTCGGCACGGGCCTGGGCCGCGCTGAAACTGATATCCGCCACCGCGCGCATTTCCAGCGCCTTGAAGAGCGGTGCAAGCCGCAGATAGGCCGCAGAGATATTTCCGCATCCGATGATGCCGACGCCGAGCTTTTCCATGTTTTCAGATCCTCAAAGTCCGCGCGCCGTCTCGATCGAGCGGCTGGCAAAACGGACATGATCTTTCGGGTTGTCGTGTTCCATGACGAACCAGCGCGCTTTCGTCTTGCGCAAGGCCGACATGATGGCCGGCCAATCCATCACGCCGTGGCCGACATCGGCCCAGCCATCCTCGTCCGCGCATTCGCCTTCCGGCGCGATGTCCTTGATATGGGCTGCAGCGATCCGGTCGGCATATTTGTCGATCCACACCAGCGGGTCCTGCCGGCCCCTCACGACCCATGCGACATCGAGTTCCAGCGCCAGCTTCGGGTCGCCCGCCATGATCAGGTCGAGCGGCATCTCGCCGGTCTCGGTCTCGACGAACTCGAAGGCGTGATTGTGCCAACCGAAGGTCAGCCCCGCTTTCCAGAAGGGTTCGGCAACCCGCGCGAGCGTTTCCCCGAGCTCTGTCCATCCGGCGGCATTCTTGGAACGTTCCTCCGCCGGGATGGCCGGCACGAAGATCGCTTCCACTCCGATCGTTTCAGCGATCTGCAACACCCGATCCGGCTGGTCGCGCACCATGTCGATCCCGAAATGCCCGGTCGGCATGGCGAGACCATTTGCGGTCAGATCGGCCTTCAACTCATCAAGCGCGCCAAGATTGGCGAAAAGCCCGCCATAGCCCTCGACCTGGGTGTAACCGAGTTCGCCGAGCATCTTCAACGTGGCGCCAAGCGGCGGAAAATTGCGCGAACTGTAGAGCTGGTAGGAAAACTCGGTCATTGAAATACCCTCGAAAGCGGCTCAGTCGAGCCAGTGGTCATAGTCGGAAACAAGCAGGTGAAGCGGGGGCGCGTCGTCCTCGACGGTCGAAAACCGGCCGATCGGTTCGCGGAAGATGTTGTCGGTCAGATCGTCATTGACGTTGGAAACCTCGCCGATCAGCACCTTGCCGCCCTCGCCCCAGAAGGCGTGCCAGGTGTCCGGCTCCAAGGTCACGCTTTCGCCGGGCGCGAGTTTCAGGAGGCTGCCCGCAGCGAGCGTCCGGGCGGTGCCGTCGGTGAAGGTGTTCACATCGGCATTCTCGTCGATCGAGCCGTCCGGCTTCGCCTTGAACAGTTCAAGCACAAGCGTCCCGCCGCCCTTGTTGATGATATCCTCGGTCTTGAGATTGTGCCGGTGCATCGGTGAGATCTGGTTCTCGCCGGAAATCATGATCTTTTCGGCGTAGAGCATGCCTCGCCCTCTGCCGACATTGGCGTTGTTGCCATTGCGGACGGTGAACAGGAACAGGCCGAGATCGTCGAATTTCCCCTGGCCGTAGTCGGTGATGTCCCAGCCAAGCCGGTGGTCGCGGATGCGCGCGCTGTCGCCGGATGTGCGGCGCTTCATCTCCTCGGGAGACCAGTATGCGAAGGGCGGCATGACATAGCCGAAGGAACGGATGAAAGCGTCGCTTTCCCTGATGATTTCATTGATGGCGGAGCGTTTCATGGGGCACCTTTTGTTACGGAACGGATCACGGCGAGCGAAAGAAGGCGCGAGTGCGCCGACCTCCGGCTCGATGGTGATGCCCCTACTCCGCTCCGGCAGCAACAAGAAGACGCCCATCGTGAAACGGCCACTGGTTCCTGCATAGTCATCACCCGCGGGCGCCTCAGATCCGATCTTCGCTTTGCCTGTCGAAGACCGAAGCCATCGGCAGGTTGAACCCCAGCCTGACTGGATCGCCCGGCCGGAAACGCCGCGAGGAATCGACGCGGACGGAGAGCGTCTGGCCGGCGAAGGTCACCCACAAGAGACTGTCCGCGCCCATCGGCTCCTCAAGATCGACGACCGCCGGGAATGTAGCCGTGTCCGACGCCTCGTTTTCCGTGCGAATTTCCACATGCTCCGGCCGTACGCCCAGGATGGCGTCGGAGAGAGGACGCAGTTCCGTATCTGCGACATAGCCATCCAGCGGGATAACGTGATCGCCGAAGCGGAAAATGAAGCCCCCGCCCTCGGCCAGGACGGAACCGTCGAGGAAACTCATCGGCGGCGAGCCGATGAAGCCCGCCACGTAAAGATTGCGCGGCCGGTTATAGATCGTATGCGGATCAGCGAGTTGCTGGATCACGCCGCCCTTCATGACCGCAATACGGTCGGCCAGCGTCAGCGCCTCGATCTGGTCGTGCGTGACATAGATCATCGTGTTGTGGGCGAGTTTCTGGTGCAGACGCTTGAGCTCGACGCGCAATTCCGACCGCAGCTTGGCGTCGAGATTGGAAAGCGGCTCGTCGAAAAGGAACACGTCGGCTTCCCGCACCAGCGCGCGACCAATGGCCACGCGCTGGCGCTGCCCCCCCGAAAGATGCGCGGGCTTTCGCTGAAGGTATGGCTCGATCTGCAGCATCTTGGCCGCCCGATCGACACGTTCACGGATTTCGGCACGCGGAACGCCCTGATTTTTCAGCCCGAAGCTCAGGTTGCCCTCCACCGTCATCTGCGGGTAGAGCGCGTAGGACTGGAACACCATGCCGATACCCCGATCCTTCGGCTGTTCCCAGGTCACATTCTTCCCGTTGATGAAGATTTGCCCGTCCGACACGTCCAGCAGCCCGGCGATGCAGTTCAGCAAGGTCGACTTGCCGCAGCCAGACGGCCCGAGCAGGACGAGGAACTCTCCTTCCATGATGTCGAGGTTGAGCTTTTCGAGCACCTTGATGGCGCCGAAATTGAGCGAAACGTCGCGAACCGAAACGCTATGCATACAGTCAGCCTTTCACGGCGCCGGCCGCGATGCCGCGCACGAAGAGTTTGCCGGAAACGAAGTAGATGACGAGCGGCACGAGGCCGGTCAGCAATGTCGCGGCCATGTTGACGTTGTACTCCTTCACCCCCTGCACCGAGTTGACGATATTGTTGAGCTGCACGGTCATCGGCCAGTAGTCGGGCTTGGTGTAGACCGTGCCGAAAAGGAAGTCGTTCCAGATGCCGGTGACCTGGATGATCATCGCGACAACGAAGATCGGCAGGCTCATCGGCAGCATGATCCGGAAATAGATGCCCCAATAACCGGCGCCGTCGACGCGGGCAGCCTTGAACAGCTCCTCGGGCAGCGACGTGAAGTAGTTTCGGAACAGCAGCGTCAGGATCGGCATACCGAACACCGAATGGACGATTACCAGACCCGTCAGCGACCCGTAGAGCCCGGCCTCACGCAGGATGATCACGACCGGATAGAGCATCACCTGATAGGGGATGAACGCGCCGAAGATCAGGATCGTGAAGAAGAAATTGTCGCCCTTGAAGCGCCAGTTGGCGAGACCGTAGCCATTGACGGAGGCGATCGCGATCGAAGCGACGACCGAGGGAATGGTGATGCGGACCGAGTTCCAGAACCCTCTGCTCAGCCCGTCGCAATTGAGCCCGGTGCAGGCCTCGGCCCAGGCTTTGACCCAAGGTTGAAAGGTGATCTCCAGCGGCGGCGAGAAGATGTTGCCGACCCGTATCTCGGGCATGCCTTTCACCGAGGTGACCAGCATCACGTAGAGCGGCAGCAGGTAGTAGATCGAAACGACGATCAGCGTGCCGTAAAGCATGATGTTGCGGCGCGACAGCGCCCTCATCGGCCGTGGACCGCGCGGGCCGTCGTCAGTACGGGCCTCCTCGGGCAGGCCGACCGAGGCGGCGGCGGTGGCTGTGGCTGTTGAAATGTCAGTCACGTTTCCGGCCTCCGAATTCCATCATGGCCCACGGCACGACGACGACGAGAACGGCGAGCAGCATCATGGTCGAGGCGGCGAAGGCCTGACCGAGATTCTGCGCACGGAACATGTAGTCGTAGACATATTTGGCGGGCATCTCGGTCGCCAGCCCCGGACCGCCGCTGGTTTGCGCGACCACGAGGTCATAGACCCGGATGATGCCGCTGGTGATCAGCACCAGCGCCGTTATGAAGACCGGCCGCAGCATCGGGATGATGATGAACAGATAGGTCTTCCACGTGGGAATTCCGTCGATCCGCGCCGCCTTCCAGATTTCCTCGTCGATGCCGCGCAGGCCCGCCAGCATCAGCACCATGACAAGGCCGGACCCCTGCCACAGCGCGGCGAGCATGACGCCGAAGATCGCGAGGTCGGGGTTGTAGAGCGGGTCGAAGGTGAAGCTTGCCCAGCCGAGATCTCGGACGATCTGCTGAATGCCGAATTCGGGATTGAGCAGCCACTGCCAGACCAGACCCGTCACGATGAAGGACAGCGCGAAGGGATAGAGCATGATGGTCCGGAACGTGTTCTCGAACCGGATCTTCTGGTCCATCAAGGCGGCCAGAAGGAAGCCGAGCACGAAGCTGAGGACCAGCATCGACAGGCCGTAGATCGCCAGATTCTCGATCGAGACGATCCAGCGATTGGTGTTCCAGAGCCGTTCGTACTGGTCGAGACCGACCCATTCGAGCTTTGGCAGCAGCTTTGATTTCGTGAACGAATAGACGACGGTCCAGCCCGTTCCTCCGACGAAGACCACCATGGCGGTCAGGATCATCGGAATCGCTGCGATCTTCGCCGTCTTGTTGCGAAAAAGCTGGTTCGGGCGTCCCGAAGCCATGCGCATTCCCCGTGCGTTCTTATTGGCCGGCTGGATGCCG
>Ga0070728_10006298_pt1 | contig 11305 bp, 6 predicted proteins | sample tdDd471_FD_66723 | JGI IMG/M metagenome (GOLD analysis project Ga0070728, IMG submission 66723) | Marine sediment microbial communities from the Atlantic coast under amendment with organic carbon and nitrate - tdDd47.1 | ecosystem: Environmental > Aquatic > Marine > Coastal > Sediment | place...
ATATTTGTTAAAGAGCGCAGCTCTTCCGTTACGCGAAAAATATAATCACGTGGCGCGCTCATACCAGTGCCAATAGCAGTTCCACCCAAATTAATAACACGCAGACGTTCTTCGCATTTAGACAAACGCCATCTATCGCGCCCAAAAGCAGCGGCATAAGCAGCCATCTCGCGCCCTAACGTCACAGGCACCGCGTCTTGCAACTGTGTGCGGCCAATTTTAAGCACAGAGGAAAATGCTTGCTCCTTAAGCTGGAATGCCTCCACCAACGCGGCGAGGCTTTCTTCTAGCTTCCTGATTTGTGTAATAGCGGCAAGTTTCAACGCAGTGGGATAAGTATCATTGGTCGACTGGTTGCGGTTGATATCATCTAAAGGCGAGATATAAGCATAATCACCCAAGCCCTTACCACACAGCTGAAGCACGCGGTTAGCCAAGACCTCGTTCACGTTCATGTTGGTACTAGTGCCAGCGCCGCCTTGAAGAGCGTCAACGATAATATGCTCATCCAGAAAGCCCTGAGCCATTTCTCCGCAAGCAGCATCTATAGCGTCCGCCTTCCGAGGATCATCAGACCAAACACCGAGCGCACAGTTAGTCTTTGCAGCCGCTTGCTTAACAGCTCCGTAAGCATGGATAAGCTCTGGGCAAACTCTAAGGCCAGACAACGGAAAGTTCTGCACCGCGCGCACAGTATGAACTCCATAAAGAGCCCCTTTCGGAACACCCAAAGCACCGAGTAAATCTTCCTCATGCCTTACAGAATCTTTATTCATTCAGCTTTATCGTTGTCTTGGGGAACCATAAACTTACCTCTGGGAGTATACCCTACATGCAAAAGATCGTGGCTCTTATGACCACACGGCCCCTCTGTCAAAAATTCATCATAGATACGTAAGATGGCAGGGTTCTCATGACTTTTACGTGCACGCTGCGTTTCACCGTAGTTGGTGTCTTCATCGTAAATAGCTTTAGCGCGAGCCTCGCGAATTTCTGGAGTTGTAGGAATAGGCATACCACCGCCGCTAAGACATCCACCAGGACAAGCCATGACTTCAATGAAATGACATTTACTAAACGTACCGCCAGCAGCGACATCATCCAGAATTTTACGAGCGTTACTTATTCCGTGCGCAATACCGACGCAAAGGGTTGCTCCTTTGAGCCAATCCCAATTCGGCACTAGATGCTGGATAATCTCAGGAACCGGCCCGATTTCTTCAGGTACTGTAATTTCCGCATAACGGCAACCTTCAAAGCCACGCACAGGAATAATATCAGCATGCTCGAAAATATCTTCGACTTTAAGCCCTGTCACAAATTCAATCACAGTACGCAAAGCAGCTTCCATAACACCGCCAGTCGCACCAAAAATTATACCGGAGCCTGTTGCTGTACCAAAGGGGTCATCAAACTCGGATTTTGGAATATCCGGTAAATTCATCCCTGCCTGACGGATCATGCGCGCAGCTTCACGCGTAGTGATAGAATAATCAACATCTTGATGTCCACTATCGTTCATCTCCGGCCTACTGCACTCAAACTTTTTGGCTGTGCAAGGCATTAACGAAACAGAAACAATATTCGCAGGATCGATCTTATGCAAATCAGCATACCATGTTTTAATAACCGCTCCGAACATCTGCTGCGGGCTTTTGGCCGTCGATAAATTATCCAGCATTCCCGGGTGTTCGTGCTCCATGAATTTCACCCAGCCCGGACAACACGAAGTAAATTGTGGCAACGCCACTGAGCTATCTTTTTCAACGAGAGCTTTATAGAGACGGGTTATAAGCTCGGTACCTTCTTCTATGATAGTGAGGTCAGCCGAGAAATTAGTATCAAATACACGATCAAATCCACAACGACGAAGCGCTGTATTAAGCTCCCATGTCATGGCATTTCCAGCTTCTAGGCCAAACTCTTCGCCAATAGCAATACGAGGACTAGGCGCAGTTTGAATGACCACATGTTTTGTGGGGTCTTCTATGGCTGCCCAAATTTTGTCTGTATCATCATGCTCCGTCAGTGCACCAGTTGGACAGCGCGTAATACATTGCCCGCAATTAATACACGGCACTTCGGCCATATCCCGATCGAGGTAAGTTGAAACAGTTTTGTTCTCACCACGTCCGGAAAACTTAAGCCTACCGATACCCTGAAGTTCCTCACAGGTACGTATACAACGTCCGCACTGTATACATTTGTCTGGATCCCACACAAGTGCGACACCAGAATCATCAATGGGACAAGTCTTTTCCGTTGGGTGGCCGAAAGTATAGGAATCGGCGCCGTAATCTCTAGCTAGCGTCTGAAGTTCGCAGTTACCATTACGCTTACAGCTATAACAATCGCCACAATGCTCAGAAAGCAGCAGCTCTATCGTATGACGTCGAGCATTGCGAATACGGTTAGATGAAGTTTTGACTTTAATAGGCGCGGTCACAGGAAATGTACAGCTTGAAATCGGAGTGCGTTGCCCTTCAACCTCTACAATACACAAGCGACAACCGCCGAAAGCAGAAAGATCTTCGTGATGACACAAAGTAGGAATGTTAAAACCATTTTCCCGCGCCGCGTCTAACAATATAGTGCCATGAGCAACAGAAATTTCTTTATCATCTATCGTGATGTCTATCATTTTAGTTTTGCCAGTAGCTTCTTTTATTATGCTCATGCCTAAGCTCCTTTACTAGTAGTCGTTGCATGGTTACTGACAGTCTGTTCTGGCACCTCTTCCCCGCGAAAAAGACGAACAACCGACTGGAAAATATTGTGAGATGCTTCTTTGCTGGTCAAAACAGGGTTATTGACAGCACACTCCATGGCTTCTTCACGGAAATTCTGGACAATCGAAAGAAATACATTAGGAGATGTCTGGCCTAAACCACATTTAGAAGCTACTTGCATGCTGCTTCCGAGCGAACACAAATCATCAAGATGTTTTTCCGTGCACTTGCCTTCTTTCAGCATACGAACCCCTTCTAGCAATTTAGCGTTTCCGAGGCGGCAAATCGTACATTGCCCACAAGACTCATCAGCGAAGAATTCCTGAAAGTTCTCGGCCACATCCAACAAGCTACGTTTTTGACCAAAGACGATGATTGCGCCTCCGGTCGGAACGTCTTCGAAACAAACCTTACATTCAAAATTCGAAGGAGGAACCAACGTACCAGAAGCGCCACCAACGGCTACTGCTTTGGGATTATCAGCCCCTGCATCTTTGAGAATTTCTGAAAGTTTAACTCCCATAGGAAATTCGTAAACGCCCGGATACTCAACATCACCGGATATGCTAAAGAGCTTATAACCCGGTGATTGCTCTGTTCCTGCTTGATTAAACCACCGCACACCTTTTGCAAAAATCGCAGAAACCCAAGCAAAAGACTCAACATTATTAACAACTGTGGGCATGCCAAGATATCCGCATTCCACGGGGAAAGGCGGACGGTTACGCGGTTCACCACGCTTGCCTTCCAGAGACTCAATCAGAGCCGATTCCTCACCGCAAACATAAGCACCGCTGCCCATGTGAATGTGAATATCAAAAGAAAAGCCTTCCTTACCATCAATATTCTCGCCCAACGCCCCGGCCTTACGCCGTTCTTCCAGACAAGCTTCAAGGCCTTCGCGCAAATATGTATATTCGCCACGTAAATAGACGATACCCGAAGATGCGCCTACGGCATGAGCGGCAATTGTCATGCCCTCAAACACAAGATCCGGCCACTCGGCAAGTATAACGCGATCCTTAAAAGTACCGGGTTCGCCCTCATCTGCGTTACAAATTATATACTTTGTCGCACCTTTAACTTCAGCTGCATACGACCATTTTACACCCGTTGAAAACCCGGCACCGCCACACCCTTTTAGGCCCGATTCTATAACATCCTGAATAACTAATTTCGGATTTTTTTGTAGTGCAAAACCCATTCCTTCGTTTTTAGGAATTGAAGCAAAAGTAATATTATTTCTTATGGTCATAACTTAAGATCCCCCCTGCTTGTTTTCTTGATAAGTCTTCCTACATCCATCGAGAATTTCCCGTACCTTTTTCGGTGTTACTTCCGTAAACACCTGCTCATTCACCAAAAGGCCAGGGCCCTGATCACACATTCCAATGCAATTCGCCCACTCTAGTGTAAACAGCCCGTCTGTTGTCGTCTCACCGAACTTGATCCCGAGTTCTTTCTCCAACTGCTGTGCGATAAGTTGCTTACCAGCCATATCGCAACTGATGGTACGGCAAAGTCGAATGGTAAACTTACCCAGATTTTCTTCTTTTAAAAATGAATAAAAACTGACAACACCATAAACTTCTGCTGCACTTATACCCAAGCGATCTGCAACATATTGCATGGCGAAACAATCAATATAAGCATGGCGTTTTCGAATCTCATGCAAAATGGGAATCAATTCGCCGCGGCTATCTCCCTTGAGTTTAATCAGTTCGTCTATCTCTTTTTGTAAAACATCGTGTTCTACGACAAGAGCCTCGGAAGACAAGGGCGTTGTGCGCTGCTGCGCGGGAGAATGGGTAAACATTCTTGAGGTTCTCCTTAAATATAAGTGATGCTGCAACGAGCAAGAAGAGGGTTGCAGGAAAGTCCTACATAAGCAATATTAATAAAAGATTTATAATAAAGCTACAACTTTTGCATAGTTTTACATTCTATAATTATAAGGATATCACTAATGACTGACACAAACCCTGTAACATGGCTTGACCCAAAATCAATTGCAGAGACGCTTTCCGGGACAGCTGGCGAAGATAAAGGCCACATCCGCGAAATCCTTGCTAAAGGACGAGACATGAAGGGGTTGAACGGTTCCGATGTTGCAACGCTAATGAACGTGCAAGACCCGGAACTACAACAAGAACTTTATACATCAGCCAAATTCATTAAGGACAAAATTTACGGCCCGCGCGTTGTATTATTTGCGCCTATGTATATCTCGAATCTTTGCAAAAATGAGTGTCTATACTGTGCTTTCCGTGTCTCCAACAAGGCTTTGAAGCGCCGCGTTTTATCTATGGAAGAAATAGCCGAAGAAACACGCATTCTTGTTAATCAAGGACACAAACGTGCTTTGCTAGTTTCAGGAGAAGCCTACCCTCCGAAGGAAGGATTCGATTATATAATAAAAGCAATTGAAACAGTTTATGCAACTAAAGGCGATAAACCCGGAGCAGAAATCAGACGAATCAACGTTAATCTAGCGCCTGAGTCAGTTGAAAACTTCCGCCGATTAAAAGAAGCCGACATTGGTACTTTCCAACTATTCCAAGAGACATACGATCGTAAGGTTTACAGCCAGATGCATACGCATGGCAAAAAGTCAGACTTCGACTGGCGCGCATCTGCTCTTGATCGCGCAATGGAAGCTGGCATCGACGATCTGGGTATGGGCGTCTTATTCGGACTAAGCGATTGGCGATTCGAAGTGCTCTCTCTTATGCAGCATATCGCGCATCTAGAAGATAAATTTGGCGTGGGTTGTCATACTATCAGCATGCCAAGGCTCGAGCCTGCGCACGGTTCCGATGTTGCATCAACCCCACCTAACGCAGTATCCGATGACGACCTAAAGAAAATCATAGCCATATTGAGACTGGCTGTGCCTTATACGGGTATGATTATTTCTACGCGCGAAACTCCGCAAATGCGCCGCGATACTATCTCTTTAGGTGTTTCCCAGATTTCTGCAGGCAGCCGGACTAATCCCGGAGGATATGCCGCTGAAGAAAATGAAGGAACCTTCTCCGAAAGCCAATTCCAGCTTGGAGATCACCGCCCTTTAAACGAGGTCGTCGAGGAATTAGCGCAATTGGGTCTTATCCCCTCATTCTGCACCGCGTGCTATCGCCTTGGCCGCACAGGTGACGAGTTCATGGAATGGGCAAAAACCGGTGAGATTCACCACAGATGTGGCCCTAATGCTCTTTCCACATTCAGAGAATATCTGACAGACTACACATCTCCTGAAACAATCGCAGCCGGAGAAGAAGCTATCCAAAAAGAGCTACAGCAGATGCCAGAGAAAGACCAACGCATCTCCAATAACCTCCTCCGCCGAGTCAAAGATGGCAAACGCGATTGTTATTGCTAATGTTAGTGGATTATATATCCGTGAATTTTTAAGTCGTGGGGGTTTGTGCCCCCGCGGGCGCACCATCACTGTTTCTGCGAGACAAACAATCTTTGACCATCAGATCCGTTAGCTCTAGGCGTGAAAGGCAGGCTGTTTTAATGCCTCCGACAACGACATGATTTACGGTTTCCAATAAGCTCTGTGGTAAGTTTGTCATATTCATTCTCTTAAGATGAACGGCTTCTTTTTGCTAATATTTCTTCCCACATGATGGCTGTACGTGCCATTTCTTCTATGTCATCATATTGAGGTTCCCAGTCAGTGACCTCTCTCAATCGATCAGCATTTGAAACAAGGCGCGGTGGATCCCCTGCTCTTTTAGGCCCGGGTATAATATTAAGCTTTTTCCCGGCAGCTTTTTCAACAGTCTCCAGTACTTCTTTCACTGAAAAGCCATCACCTATTCCACAATTAAGAATAAGGTTTTCATCTCTTTTTTCAATAGCGCTTAAGACACTAAGATGAGCACGCGCAAGGTCTGTAACATGGATATAATCACGAATGCACGTACCATCAGGTGTTGGATAATCATCACCAAAAATATAGATTTGATCGCGCAAGCCCGTAGCATGCTGAGCTGCGATTTTAACAAGATGCGTGGCGTCTGGAGGAGATTCTCCTGTGCGACCTTTTTGGTCCGCGCCAGCAACATTGAAATATCGTAAAGCACCAAAACGCAAGCCATGTGCAACTGATGCGTCTTGTAGAATTTTCTCGACCATCAGCTTGGACCAGCCATAAGGGTTAATTGGCTGTTTGGGTGTATCTTCATAAACAGTATCTGAATCAGGTTCACCATAAACAGCAGCTGAAGATGAAAACAGGAAGTTTCTAACGTCATGGCGCAAGCACGCTTCTATCAGAACAACCGATTTTGATACGTTGTTATCATAGTACTTCAATGGGTCTTTAACAGACTCCGAAACTACGATAGAGCCGGCAAAATGAATGACAGCATCAAACGTATTCTCGTAGAAAATCTGGTCTAGCAATACTGCATCGCCGACATCACCTTCGTAAAAGGTGGCATTTTTTGGACAATTCTCGCGCACTCCCGTACTGAGATCATCTATTATAACGACCTCAATTCCGGAATCTATTGCTTCCCAAGCCGTATGTGACCCTATGTATCCGGCACCGCCGGTAAGTAATATTTTCATGTCGTGGTTATACGTTAAAGAAATGGAGTAACGCAATGTTTTTCTACGTAAGTTTGTGTAATCTAGCAACAATTTAACGGACACTTTTTACGCGATTTTCCCAATTTCCTTCAAAATCCACAGACGATCTATAATTATTAGCCGAATGAATTCTGCGGGATATGGCGTGTATTCCCTTGAAGACATTTTTGCTATTCCTTGTTTTTAGACTTTCATACATTTTCTGTCCGGAATAATATAAGCACATCATCCTAATCAAAAATAAAAATCCCTATTTCGTTTACTCAGAAACGATTACCTTGATGTTTCTACTATCGGCATGGCCTTGCTCGTCAACTACGCGCACTGTATGAATTCCGGGGACAGGAGACCAGAATAAGGGTTCACGATTTTTTGTAGCGCCAAGAAACTCATTATTAGCAAACCAGTATAACGGCACATGAACATCATTGTTTTTTGCCTCCAAAGGTATATACAACTTTTCCTTTTTTTTATAACTGTAGGAATAGGAGATATTCTCTCGCGGAGAGAGAATTTCCGTACTTATTATTTTCTGTCCCTGAGGAGAAAAAGGAGACTTGCCCGGAATAAACCAGCTTTCTTTAGATATATCACAACGTGTAAGCGCTCCGGTCTTAGGACAAACAGAAACAGTGGCAAGATTGGTTTGCTCCATAGCGGGCTTTATATAATCCATCAGGTTTTCTTTTTCATGAAGCGCTTTAACAATATCGAAAAACAATGGGGTCGCAGCCTTTGATCCAACAAGGAACGAGTTTGAATGACCATCAAAATGCCCGACCCAAACCGCCAGAACATAAGGCCCGAACACGCCCACTGTCCAAGCATCCCGAAAACCATTTGACGTTCCCGTCTTCCAATAGACTGGCAAAGTCTGGGTGCTTTTTGAAAAGGGAAGAACGCTTCCAGGTATTGGCTGTTTCAGCATATTCAATGTCAGCAAAGCGGACTCCGCACTAAGAAAACGCTGACCGCTCCCTCTTTTTATCTCTAAGAGATACCGCAAATCCTGTAGCACACCACCATTGGCTAACATCGCATAAAATCTAACCAAATCCCGCATAGCAATCTCTGCACCCCCGACCACAATGGAAAGACCATAATGTTGTTTTCCTTTAGGAAATGCGGCCCCTGCCCTTTGCAGAAAAGCATAAAGATCCGGCTCCTCCAGCTTTTGCGCCAAAGATATGGCAGGAATATTACGACTAAAAACTAAAGCATCTCTGGCAGAAATTACGCCGATAAAGTGCTTATCAAAATTACCGGGACGATATTCTGCGATAAAGGTTGGTTCATCCTTTAATAGGGTCTCTGGGTGTATCAGCCCTTGTTCAAGTGCCAGAGCATAGACAAAAGGCTTTAATGTTGAACCAGGAGAACGGCGGGCCAGCGTTCCATCCACCTGTCCATCAATAGTCTTATTAAAAAAATCAGCTGATCCTGATAACGCACGAATCTCCATTGTCGGGAAATGGACAATCATAGCGGCAGCATTATCAAAGCCATGAGCTTTATGGCGCTCCAAATAAGCACTTACATGCTGCTCCAACAGCCCCTGCACCTTGCTGTCAAGAGTTGTTGAAACAACCATGTTGTTATGCCCTCGTTTCTTGAGCCCATCAAGAAAATGAGGTGCTAGAAATGGTAAATCATGACGGCTGGAAGCGGTAAGCTCCATCTCCATAAAAGGGGCATATCGTTCATAATCTTCTTGTGGCAACTTTTCGAACAAACGATTGCGTGCGATATGCCACTGACTGTTATCTGCGCGCAAAGGAAAGCGTTTAACAGGGTTTTGGGGAATAACAGCTAAAGAAAGACTTTGCGGCATAGCAAGGCTCTTAATCGGCTGTTTGAAGTAAATAAAGGATGCTGTTTCTGCGCCATAAATATTCCCGCCATAAGGGGCCAGATTAAGGTAAGCCTCCAAAATATCCTTTTTACTATAATGAGCTTCGAGCTGTACCGCTCTGACAATTTGAAGCAGCTTGCCGCCTATGCTTCTGGTATTAAAACCATCGCGCAGCCTCACCAACTGCATTGTAATAGTCGATCCGCCTATAAAACGAGAACGACGGACATAGGTTTCAAATGCACCGCGCAAAAGTGAAAACGGGTTTACGCCAGGATGATAGAAAAAATACCTGTCTTCTTGTGTAAGCGTCGCCTTTATCAGATCCTGACTTATGTTCTCCAGCTTTGTATAAAGGCGATAGCTTTGATCTTTAGCAAGGCTAAGACGTAACAATTTACCATCACGGTCGTAATAAGCGGTCGAGAACGGAATCCCTTCCAATAAAGCTGGCTTGGGAGACAAAAAAACAAACAGCATAAAAACAGTTGCGCCTACTATAAAAGCGCAAAAACAAGATAAAAAAACGCGTCTCCCGTTAATCCTCATCCCGCACCACAATTACAGACGAGCGCCCTTTTGCCTTCTTCGACAAATCATACATTGCTTCTGCATAAGGTGGAGGAACCTGAAATTCCCCTTTAGACACGGCCCGCAAACGGTAACGGAAAACCTGCTCATAAGGGCGGACATCTGCGAATATAATAATCCGGTCTTCGCGCCTTTCAACATGCTCGGGAGACAAGGTTGATATGCTGTTCTCGTTCACAGGCTCCAGCGCTAGTCCGCCGGGCAAAAGATCAACAATAGCAACGTCCTCAATCGTACGGCTATCATATGCTCTAACCTTAATAACAGCTTCTATAACATCTCCAATATTAAGGGGCGCAGTAATGGCTTTTCCATCAACCGTCTGATAGTCACGCTTGATTTCCAACCCTTCAAAGACAGGCTTTTTATCGCTGGCGCGATTGTACCCGGTCTCTGTTACCGTATAGAAGAAAGAGTCCTCATCACTTGTGATCTGAAAATCAGACACACCCAGCGGCAGAGATATTCTAGAGAGTTCCTCTTTTGAAAAGGACAAGGTCTCTTCCCCTACCTTCACAGAAATGCTTGAAGATTTAAGAGCGTCCTCCTGCACCGAAACATAATCACTCAAGGCCTGAATGGTGTAAGACGCTGAAAGTGTATTATACCGATTGGATTGAAGATAATCTGCCAACTTGAAAACGATATCACGATCAAGCTTCTTGAAACGCTCAGGGAAGTGACGGGATAAAATCGAAACATATCGCGCATATTTGATAAAAGATCCATTTTTATAGCTGGCCTGACTTGCAAAAACACCTTCCTCAAAATCATTCATGGTCTGAGCTGCCAGTTTCTTTTGCTGCATCATTTCATAAGACGCTGCAATATAAAGCGCCGATAGATCAGTTCTCCATTTGTCGCTTTTCTCTTCTTCGAAATATTTGAGCCAATGTAAAATTTCATTGGTTGTAACTATACCGTTACGCGTCAAAACATAAATAGCATACGCTTTATTCTGTGCGTCCTCCGTAGATCTAATATTTTTGTTACTCCAGTTACGCAAGTACTTTAAGCCACGCTGCACAAGATCAGTCGGCACAGGCAAATCCATTCCATGCGCCTGCGTCAGGAAATCCATTGCATAGACGGACACAAACTCATCGGCCCCGTTTCCGTATCCCCACAATGAGAATCCACCATCATATGTCTGGCGCCTGCGCAAGATCGAAATTGTTTTTACGGCTTTCTCTTTCATTTCCTCTTCAAAAGAAGAAAATTCTGGAATATCTCTTAGCGAAAGCTGGGAAAATACACGGCTTGTGATTTGCTCGGTACAGCTATAGGGAAACCCATCAAGATAACGCAAGAGACCGTATATATAAGCTGTAGGCAATGCCGAGAGAGACATGTTTTTATCTGCATGTTCCGTATATAAAGCGCGCGTTAATGTAACATCGGCTTTTCCATCCTTCGTATACCCTGCATTCATGGTCGTTTCCATAGGAACGGGTGGACGAATGCTCAAAGTCGCCTCAGCTTTCTGTTGTACATCTCCAATACCGGAATGAACAATCAAACTTGCAGG
>Ga0070728_10006299_pt1 | contig 11304 bp, 7 predicted proteins | sample tdDd471_FD_66723 | JGI IMG/M metagenome (GOLD analysis project Ga0070728, IMG submission 66723) | Marine sediment microbial communities from the Atlantic coast under amendment with organic carbon and nitrate - tdDd47.1 | ecosystem: Environmental > Aquatic > Marine > Coastal > Sediment | place...
GCTTTGGCCATTGGTTCGGAAGAATCATCTTCAGCGTCATCATCTTCAGTTGCTTCGTCATCACCAGCTTCGTCATCACCAGCTTCATCTTCACCAGCTTCGTCTTCAACGGCATCGTCTTCGCCAGCTTCATCAATACGGTGAACACGAATCTGATTAATGGTAATAAAAACCGCCTCTGCTTCATCAATTGGTGCATCTATCATTGAAATACGTAGTGGGGCCATATCGTCTCCCACTACTGAGTCGGCACCATCAACACTGCCAGGACCTGCTTCTAGGTCAGACTCATCTGAACTATCATCAACTGTAGTTCCATCGTCTTGATTTAGATTTTCATCATCGGATTCCTGATCTGCACTTCCATCCTCCTGTCTATCATTAGAATCGTTTTCAGGTGTGGCAGAGCTTCCTTCTCCCGCATCTGTACTACAGCCAGCCATAACGTAAATGGCTACCAAAATAATAGTAAACATAATTGATCGGGATCTTAGCATTCGTTCCTCCTTCTGCAGTTAATAATTGGGCATTAGAGGATCATGGTCTTTACTGACTCAGAACGAGTACAGCATAGTGAAGTCAAAACCTTGTCCTACGGTAGCCGAGCCATCTCAGAAATCGAGACCTCTTGCTTTGCGTCTCCGCCTCACGACGGATTTGCCCTTTTCATAAGAACCAGTGAGCAACTACTCACAGTTATTATCCTATCAAAGCATTTGTGCTACGTCAACAAACAACTTCTTTTATTTCTATTTATTATATAATCCATACTTTTGTGGGATTCATTGCGCTATTTGACACAGCGAAAACCGGAAAGATAAAAACCGAAATTCTCGCCCACACCAAAACTACCATTCATTGAAAATGTATCAGGGTCAACATCCATCCAGCTTCCGCCAACAAGGGCATAATGATTATTCTCAGCCTCTTCTATGCTTACCAGTTCTGCGAGATTACCATGCATATCACAAAGTCCAAACGGACTGTTACCTTTGGAAAATGAACAGGAAGGCGCAAGACCGGGAAACCCATCGCTTTTGAAGTTTTCATCAGCTTTAGCCAGTGAGTATTCCTTAAATCCGGTTCCCGGTGATTCTCCCATATTTAATGTTGTACCATCCGCCGGGAATGAATCTCCCCAGGTATAGTTATTTGTGGATTGCCCACGGGCGGCTCTTGTCCATTCGTCTATGTTTGGCAGACGCAATCCTGCCCAATTGCAAAATGCCTCTGCCTCAACAGAAGATACACATGGGACAGAGAGTAATTCATTATCGTCAATAAGATTGCCACAAAAAGATCCATCCATCTCAATCTCAGGACAAGCGCCGTCTTCAACACATCGACTATATTGCTTTAACGTGACCTCGGTTTTGTTAATAGCGAAAGCAGCTACAGTTTTCCGAACAAGAACAGGTTCCGCGAGTCCATCTCCTTTTGAATCTGGATGATATACCCACACATCACCCTCAGGCACCTCACAGAGTGTCATGCCTTTTGCAGAACTGTCCGGCTTGCATGAAACATTAATATTTTCTGTTTCTTCCCATAAATCTTGTCGCTTCAGTATTTCGGTACGAGTTGCCTTCCTTATAAAATTTTTTTTGCAAGAAAATGAGAATCTGAAAGCAAGAGCAGGCTTAACTATGGCACCTCTGTCTTCCAGATGTTTCATGTAAGCATCAAGGTCATTCTGGTTTACACTGTGCAAATAGGTATAAAACGGTACAACCGTTTTACCATTCAAATCAAGGGTAGCAATGAATTCTTTGGCGGGCTCTGAAACATCCTCGTTCCAGATGGGAAAACCGAGATAAAGCGTTTTCGCAGTATTTTGATTCAGATAGCTGGAGATCTCATCTTGATCCACCCCACCGTGGCCATTTGGAAACTTACCTATACCATCTGAATAGCGAAACATTCTTCCCCCAAACAGGGAAGCAATGCTTTCACCTACAGTTGCAGTTCTTCCTGAAAAACTATGAACAATTACAACTGGCTCTTCAACATAACCTTGTGCAGATAATTTCTTCTCAAACAGATCAACAAATCCGTCACCGGCACCAGCGATGTTATTATCCATACAACATACGATAGCAGCTACACAGAACACAACCAACGTTACAAGCTGCATGAAATATTTTCTCATGCAACCCTCCTCAAAGGAGACAACTACAAAAATCAACAGGAGTTCGCCAGATATCAAGGCGAAATGCTCATAAACGATACAACATGTTTAGTTTGTAATCATTGTAACAGAATATTGTTCAATTGAGCAAGAACAATATTCCAGTTGTAATTTGGAATTCCAACTCAACTTTTAGGAAGATAAACATATTCTTTTGTGGTGTGCCAACCCTTGTGAGTCTGCCATTGCAGTAAACGTATAAATTTATTGGTTTTTTTGTAGTGTGTAAGCAAATCATTTCGAATAAAGGCCGGTATTGCTTTCTGATTTACCACTACGGCTCCATACTTAACGTGCTTTATCGGTTCAAGCAACTTCTCTCGAAATTCTTTCTTGGTAGACTTGACCTTTAAGATATCGTTAATCAGTGATCTGTGGGTTCCGTAGCCTTTGTCCAGACGACTTGAAATATTGTTATATCGCACCACCCATACATCACCGGGAATCTCAGCCAGTGTATCAAGAGCTTTTTCACCATTAACAACTGCATCTTTGGGCGGTAAAAAACGTTCAGGGCTGTAAATCCCGATAAGAAACTGGGGCAAAAGAATTAACGGCAGAAGAACACGCATCAGTTGAAACGAGCTTTTATTTTCAATTTCTTTTTCACTCTTGTTTAAACAACCAAGGGCAAGTCCGGATAGCAGAGCAGCACCAAAATGCATCGGTATCAGAGTATTGCAGGCTCCGCCAACTTTTATGCGGGATAAAAATGCTACGCCAAACAATGAACCGACAAACAAAAAGGAAAAGCAAATTTTGTTCATAGAGCGTCCACGCGCACAGGCCAACAAATAAAACAACATTACAGCCAGCATGGGAAATAGCGGAAATAAGAAGTCTCGCCCCCAAAAAGTAGATACACGGTGCCATAAAACACCATGATTTCCTGGGACTGTTATAGTGTAGTACCCATACCAGCCATCGTATATGTAGTCCAGCATTGCCATCCCACTGGTCAAACCGATAACTACCACTGCTATAAACCACCAGACCATTGGCCTTTTAAATATCAAAGCATATATTGTCAATGCAAGTATCGGCCCCAGAGCCGTCTGCTTGGTAAAAAACGCCAATACAGCCATAATTCCGGCAAAAACAAGCATGCGGGAATTTTCTCCAAAGCGTATCAAATATGCTGATGCAGCAATCAGGAAAAAAAACAGCATATCAACTCGTGCGAGGTCAAACCAGTATGCATTCAGTCTAAACGTTGCAGCAAATAACCCAGCCGCTATTATCCCATATGTTGCGCGTCCGGTTTCGCGCCTGATAAAAGAAAACAGCAGAAGCAAACAACCGGCAGTGGATAATATACTAATCAAACGCAGTGGATAATAACCGATACCAAATATTTTCGAGAATACTACTCCGAGGTAGATATATAGGGGTGTGTACGGAAAAGGAACATTATCTAAAGTAGGCTCTGCATAAAGTGGATGTCCCGCCATCAGGCGACGAACCTGATCCACCATAGCTCCTTCTACCCATTCCAAACCAAACGGAAAATTAGCTCGCATAAAAGCCAGCACGATAAAAGCTACTATAAAATACATCGAGGCAATAAGTCCCAATGTCATCGGTGTGGATGCAAGTATCAACTTGCCTACAGCTTTCCACTCCATAAGACTTCTCCTTTTTCCGCAAACCGCTAATCACATAAAACTAAAAAGTTATATAGTTCTCCCTCAAATGCCCATGCATAAATACTATTTTGCAAAAGCGTAACCCCTGGCGACTACGGGAATAATGATAGTTCAAGTCAAGAGAGTGCGAATTTTATGCCAGATAAAAACACAAACAATTTTAATACTTTGCACATTATAAGAAAAAATGCGTCGTCGAGTTTGCTTTACAAGTATGACATTCAAGTCACTATATAACATTACAAACAATTATTAAAAACAATAACGAAGGCAATACACTAAAACCATGGGCGCAAACGCCAAGCCAAAAACATTCAAGACCCTCATAATTTTTTCCGTTTTGACAATCTTCCTAGGACATACCATAAAAAATTACATATGGGTAATTTTTTATTTTCTGCAAAACTACACATCATTTCAAAAAAATCACAGATAGTTGATCTAAAGTACGCAAAAATTGCTTACCCTTTACACTTTGCATCGACTTAATGCTGTTAAGTCGTATTTTAAAACACCTGAGCGAAATATTGCGAACCGAAACTTAACAAATACTAAACAGAAATATTACACTTATTTTCATATACTTACACCAGAATCATCCAAAATATCAAATCACACAAAGCAATCTTATGTAAATTATATTTACATACCATTTATTACATGTAAATTTTTTTGATTTTACGCTTGCAAAACAGAAGTTTTGGAAGTAATATAAATACATGAAGGATAACATTGGTTGTCCAATTGAAAATGAGGTACGTTATGACATCAGGAAGTTTTAAATATGCCATTAAAAGAAATGGCAAAAACTACGGCATCTCCAACATCGAACAACTCAAAGACATGGCTAACTGTAAAAAAATCCAACCTCAGGACTATATATATTGTTATGGAACTGAAAAATGGGTTCGCGCAGGACAAATAAGCGCATTAAGCATTATCTTTGCTTTTTTCTCCGAGGGAAACAACATAAATCGCCAGCCCCCAAAAGACGCTCTGTCAGCCCCGGAACTTTCAGCTTCACAGGTAAAGCGGGAAATATCCCCACGCACACCGGATGAACAAATCCTGGAACCAATAATCAAACCCACCAGAAGGTCTCCCCTGCCTAAACGCAGGACGCATCTCGACTTAAACAAATTATTTGAAGAATTCGATCACGGAACCACATCTCAAACAAAGCCAAAGCCCAGAAGACCAAGCAAAGAGATCCCCGCTACTGCAAGCGATGATGTGCTAATTTCACTTTCCAATAAATTTCCTGCACGAAGCACTTATTTCAGTAAGAAATTTGCTCTTAAAAAACCACAAAAACAGGATTTCGGTGCAAGGTTCATCACCCTGCTGGCACTACTTATCATTGTAATGGTTGGAGCAGCAACGTTTCTGGCAGGTTCCTGGCTGGAAAAGGAAAGCAACAAGGTAACCATTACAAAACTGTTAATTGTCAACAAAGAAGAAAGCCTTCCTATTAAAAACATGAGTCCATAGCTATCAGAATTAGGAGGCTTGACTTATATCTTTAAAATTAGAGACATTATTTTTATTAAACCAGATGCACACTTTAGTTAAACTCAGCGTTTGGAACAATCTGCCATTTTTTTACGGAGTTCACAAATCGCCAATATTGAACCACCATACGATGCTTCTGTCTTCCTCTGGTGCTTATCCCCATTTTTACTTTTGCTGAGAGGCTTTTTTCCTCAAACTCAATAGACACCACAGAAAAATCTACAATTTTTGAGTTATCCGCTTCCCGGTTTCTGGCCAGAGAATAATTCTGAACAGATTTAAAGATTTCAGGATTGGACTTTACTAAACCTTGAATCATTTCAAGCGAGTATGTGTTATAGCATTCACTCCATCTGCCATCTAACTGAGCCTGCCAGAATCGCTCAACAGCCTGTTTCAATCCATCCTCATTATCTTTTTTATCGGAGCAAGCAAAAAGGCTTATACAAATCATAATAGGTACAATTACCCAGATCCCAAATCGCAAGCCACAATTTTTACTTGATTTATTCAATGCAAACATACCTGACCTCTCAATCGTCATTGGAATTTCCATAGTCTAAAGCATCATCTTTGTCAACCGCAAAATCAAATTATTCCCAATGAATGGAAATTCATTGTAATTTCCGGCAAGTGTGGTGTTTTCCACAAAAATTGTGGAAAACTAGTGGATAACTCCGGTGGATAAACCCAAAATCCTCAGCTATTTCAACAAATTTGCTTAAATTGTCTAAATATTAGGCAACAATATTTACCCTGTATTTTCAGATATTTACAACATTTTCCGACTGACCCATTTGCCGATATTTTAAAATATAATACCGTCACGGTACCTTTTGTGAATAATTCACAATTCAAACCATTTCAAACTATTAAAATAAGAGGAAAACTACTTATCATATTTTCTGAGGCTCTGTTTGAATTAACTCATAAAAACAATTGACCTAATTGCAAAGCTCTTGTAATTTATGTAGAAATACTGTGTGACAATTCAGATGTTGTCTTCATATTCAAAACTTTTACTCAAAGGATTTGGCATGCCATATCGTTGCCGCCCTGTGATTTGTATGTTGGTTATTGTTTTACTGTGCTCAATGTTTGCCCATGGTTCTCTGTTTGCAAAAATAGTTGATCAATCCATGACACCAAGAGACAACAGCAAAGTAAACACCCCAATAGATAAAAAGGGTAAAACTCTAGGAACTGATAAAAAGAGTGAAAAAACAGATATTAATCAGTCAGAACAAACTGATACCAAAACAATCCTGCTTGATATGGAATCAATATATCTTTCCAAAGCACAAAAAGCAGTTCTTTACAATGTAGCTTTTCAAACACTTAAACAGGCAGAAGATTTAGGAACGATTCTGGATAAAAGCAGTATTCCCCAAAAGAGTATCTTCAAAAATGTTATCAGCACCTGCCAATGCCTGGATAACTCACACCCGCTTTGTAAAGGTGCAAACCCGAGCCAGTGCTTAAGCAAAGTGGCAAAAACAACCAATGCAACCTATGCTGTCTATGGAAACCTGCAGGATATGGACGACCTTTACCTGCTGGAAATGAAAATCATTGATGTCGCCAAAGGCGAATCCATTCATGCAGTTAAAACAACTCTGCCTATTACGGCAAAGAGCGAGCTTATAAACCAAACAATTGCAGAAACCACTTGTAAACTTACCAAACGATTTGGATGCGGTGAAGCTCCGGAGATTGTGGCCGCCCCTGTTGTCGCACCAGCGGTGAAAGTGCCGGAAGAAAGTGATCCCGAGGTCTTGATCAGCGATGAAATTGATCAGGACATCGAAGCCGATATGGTTTTCGAAGATGAAATCGAAGAACCCGATCCTGTTGCAGCAAGAAAACCTCCGGTTGAACTTACCAATGAACAAGTTAAGCTGTACAAAACCACCGGCTGGGTAATGGTTGGAATTTCTGCAGCCAGCCTGATTGGTGGTGCAACCTGCACAGGTTTGATGTACAAATACAAAAGCGATTACGACAATGCCAAACCGGGCGAGGGTGCTTTTGCCCGCGATGCCAAAGATAAAACGAAAATGATGCAGTGGACTTCAATCGGTCTTTACTCGGTTGCGGGTGTTACTGCAGCAGTAGGTATTCCTCTGCTGGTACTTGGATATCTGGCGGATGACTACAACCAGGCACAGGAAAGTGCATTGCTTTTGCCAACTGTAGGCCCAAATAATTTCGGTCTTGCTCTCTCTGGTCGTTTCTAATCAAGTCAAGGAAAGGGGCGCGTAATATGTCACGCATCTCACTCACATATAAACTTTTGCTTTTCATCCTGATTATAACAGGGCTCTCCTCCTGTTCCAAATTCAACAACCCGGTGGAACTGGAACCGGAAGGCGCAAACCAGAAAAGCGGAACCATAACCGTAGAGGTTTCAGGAATTGCCAGAGAAGCAACTATCCTTGTGGTGGATCTGGCATGGACAGAAGAAGGAGCCTCCGGAGAAAACACTTGGCGCAAAACGCTTGCCCTGACCGGAAAAAACCCTGAATTATCCCCGGATTTCGACGGTCTTGGACCTGGAATTGGATACGCAGTTGCAAGCACATACGTGGGAACAATTCTCTATCAACAACTGATTACCAGCGAAAACATTCAACTTGATGATGGCGGAAATGAAACTATTTCAATAGTGCTGACCGAAGCCGATGGCGATATTGACATTGACTTCGACTTTGAAGCAACCGATGGTGATACCACTCCAACCGACGGCGACAAAGAAGAAGACACCACAGATACAGTCGTAGATGGTGACCCGGAAGAAGATCCGGATGGTGATATTGAAGTCGACCCGAAGCTAGTGACTCTGGTTGAGTATTCACCGGTAGAATCAGACATGAACGGCTTACTGAATATTAAAGACAACTTAAGCACATGGGATGAGTGGACTATCTCTGGTGAACAAAACATTTTAACCAACACTGACAGTGGAACAACTTTCTACTTCATGCAGGATAGCAGTTTATTGCAAATCGGCGTGAACGCAGTCAACTTCCAGACAGTGGACTCAAAAGAAGATCGCATAGGTGTGGCTATTGATCTGGATCTGGAAGTGGCAAATGACGAATTCATTCTTTATGTACAACGGGAATCCAATATAATTACCTGCGAGCCCTTAGTGGCAGCAAGTTGCAAGGATATCTATGACACTGGTGCAGATCTCCCCAAATGGGACGCAAAGGTATCGCCTACAGGAGACGGCTGGCAGGTAGAAATATTTATTGAGTTCGAAAGCCTCTTCCTGGTTCCCGATACACCAAGAAAATTCGGCATGGCATTAATCTCTCAAAACAATGGTACCAAATATCGTTGGCCATATGAGGCATCCACTACCGACCCGGCAACATGGGGCGAACTTGTCAGCCCGGATGACTGGGGTACATCAGGCATCATCGATGGTGATGATGATACTATTGACGGTGATAATAACGAAACCGATATCGACATTGTCGATGGCGATGAAGACGAGGATCTGGATATAGCAGACGGCGACATAGTTGATGTTGACCCTGAACCAGACTTGGAAGAAGACAGCGTTGTACAAATTTGCACTCCAAATGAAATAAAATGCGAACTGCAAGGTTCGGTACCTCACGCGATTACATGCAACAACGATGGAACAGAAGAAACAGACGAAGCCTGTAACCAATACACCCAATGTGTGGATCACAAATGCAGTGATGGATTAGGCTGTTACTTCCAGGATAAAGTTGGAGATGCCTGCGATGATGGAATAGTCTGCACTGAAAACGACACATGCAGCGGAGGAAGCTGCTCTGGCGATGTTATCACCTGCAATGAATACGAATGTAAAGACAGACTTGCACCCACCGCCACAGAATGCTGCGTGTATGCAAACAAACCGAATGGTGGCTTGTGTGGAAGCGCCAGTGAATGCGATATCCCTGTATGCGACGACGGTTTTTGCGTACCGGGAATTATAGAAGGTTGTTGTGTCGGTCATCCGGATATGATCAAGGTGACAGAAAGTCACGTGGATTATTGCATAGACAAATACGAGGCCATCGTGGCAAATACGACCTTATTCGATAATGGTTGTGAATCCAACGACAACGGAACCAGATACGGCGAAAGCTCCGATGATTATCCTGCTGAATGGCCGGACGATGTTGATAATACAACAGAAATAACGCTTAAAGCTTGTAATAATCCGGGGCATATCCCATCCAGTCACCTGACTTACTTCCAGGCAGAAAAAGCCTGTGCAGAAGTTGGTAAAAGACTTTGCACCAGCGACGAATTCATGAAAGCCTGTGGAAGTGCTGCCCTGCAGTCCTATCCTTATGGCGATGTTTATAACGCTTCTACCTGCAATGGCGAAAACACAGCTGTTGAACAATGTGGTGCAAATGCATCCTGTGAACGATATGGTATCTATGACCTTTCAGGCAACCTTGCAGAATGGACCAAGACCGGAACCGCTGATCCACAGGTTTGCGGTGGACATTTCCAGTCAACTCAATCTGAACTGGCATGCACGACATCCTGCACAGCAATGAACAACATGAGTTCAGACATTAACATTGGCTTCCGTTGCTGTATTTATGCACCGATGGAATAATTGCCATGCGAGTAGTAGCACAGCGAGTTGATTACGCAGAAGTAATCGTAGAGGGAAAAGTTGTCGGCAAAATTGATCGCGGATTGATGCTGTTGGTTTCGGCAGGGGAAAACGACAGTGACAAAGATGTTGTCTGGATGAGCAGGAAAGTTTCCAATTTACGAATATTTCCGGATGAAAATGACAGGATGAACCTCTCTGTTATCGATATAGGTGGCGAGGTTTTGGCCATAAGCCAGTTTACTTTGCATGGAGACTGCCGAAAAGGAAACAGACCAGGTTTTGTAAAATCCATGTCACCCGAACCTGCCGAAAAGCTTTTTGACAACTTTGTTTCAAAACTTCGAGACTCAAATATAAGAAAAGTGGAAACCGGAATTTTCGGGGCACATATGGAAGTTAAGCTGCTTAATAACGGCCCTGTTACAATGCTTTTGGACTCAGAGAAGACCTTCTAGAAAAACATCATTTCCAAGTAGCTAAAAACACACCTAAAAGACCATTCTTCACTAAAAAGATATTGCATTGAAAAGACCTATCTGCTATTGTGCCACAACTTATTTTCTGTGATATTTTCGGGATTATTTTTTTGCATCGTTTGCGGAATAATTTCGTGACATCAACAGTTGAACAATGAATACGCTATTGCTTAAGCTTGTTATTTTAAATAACATTTTGATAACTTTTAACTAAAAATGGAGGAAGCAGATGACAACAACTTCGAGAGTCATCAGCCGCCTGTTTGTCGTGCTACTTTCTGTAACTTTATTTGTTGCACTGTCCGTAGCAGGATGTGGCGAGAGCGGAACTGAAAGCAAAAAAGAGGCCGGAACAGCTAAAACAGTCAAAGCAAACCAGAAAGCAGACTTGAAAGCGAAAAAAGCTGTCGAAGATCGCTACAATGTACCACTTGGCAACCGCCAGTCAAAAGGACCGGAAAATGCCTTGGTTACCATCGTAGAAATCTCAGAATTCCAATGCCCCTTCTGCAGCAGAGTTTTACCGACCATCAAAAAGATCATGGATACCTACAAAGGTAAAGTTCGTGTTGTCTGGGTAAACAACCCACTTCCCTTCCATAAAGATGCTGGCCCCGCTTCCGAAGCAGCCTTGGCAGCAGGAGAACAGGGTAAATTCTGGGAAATGCACGACAAACTGTTTGCCAACCAGAAACAGCTCAAACGTGATAACCTTGACTCTTACGCCAAAGAGCTCGGTCTTGACATGGATAAATTTGCTAAAGCCATGGACAGTGGCAAATTCAAAGCCCAGATTAAAAAAGATCAGGAACTTGCCAAACGTTTTGCAGCACGTGGAACCCCGCACTTCTTCGTCAATGGTAT
>Ga0070728_10006301_pt1 | contig 11302 bp, 8 predicted proteins | sample tdDd471_FD_66723 | JGI IMG/M metagenome (GOLD analysis project Ga0070728, IMG submission 66723) | Marine sediment microbial communities from the Atlantic coast under amendment with organic carbon and nitrate - tdDd47.1 | ecosystem: Environmental > Aquatic > Marine > Coastal > Sediment | place...
CAGAGCCTGGGCCACCGCCACCGTGCGGGGTAGACATGGTCTTATGCAGATTGTATTGAATTACATCAAAACCCATATCACCAGGACGTGCAACACCCAACAGCGCGTTCATGTTGGCACCATCGTTATACATCAGGCCACCTTTGGCATGAACAATCTCTGCAATGGCTGCAATGTTTTGCTCGAAAATTCCAACCGTGTTGGGATTGGTAATCATCAAGGCAGCAACATCTTCGTCCATGGCTTCTTCGACTGCCTCTGGCAGCAGGTAACCATCGGGGCCGGACTTAACTTCCACTACCTTGAAACCGCAGAGCGCACTGGACGCAGGATTGGTTCCATGTGCAGAATCCGGTACCAGAATTTTGGTTCTCGGTTTACCTTGATCAATATGGTAAGCCCTGATCAGCATCAAACCGGTAAGCTCTCCATGTGCGCCGGCAGAAGGCTGCAAAGTTGTTGCATCCATTCCGGCTATTTCGGAAAGCATGGTTTCTAGCTCGTCCATAAGCTGCAAGGTACCCTGAACCATGTCGGCGGGGTATTCGGGGTGTGAACCGGTAAAGCCCGGCAACCTGCACATATCCTCATTAACTTTGGGATTGTATTTCATGGTGCAGGAACCAAGAGGATAAAAGCCGGTGTCCACACCGTAGTTCCATTGGCTCATGCGTACATAATGACGCATTAACTCAGGCTCGCTGACCTCTGGAAAATCCTTTATCTCGTCTCGTAAAAGGCTTTCATCAAACAATTCTTTTTCATCAACCAGCGGAACATCAGATTCAGGAAGACTGTAGCCTATGCGACCTTTGCCACCAAGTTCAAATATAAGTGGCTCTTCCATAACCATACCGCTTGTTCCCGGTGTAGAAATTGTATTTTCCATTGTATTGTTATCACTCATGTGTGCCTCCGCTACTATCTGGATGCAAGAGCATCGACAAGTTTGTCAACTGCTGCTTTTGAATGAACTTCGGTTACGTTGATCAGAAGATGTGACTCCAGTTCAGGGTAGTCATTCTTCATATCAACACCAGCCAGAACATTCATGCCATACAAGTCACAAAGTACATCTGGCGCAGGTTTACGCTCGCAACGGACAACAAATTCGTTGAAGGTAGGCCCACTGAATTCCAGCTCGTATCCATCAAGTTCACGGATTTTATTTTTAAGATATTCAGACTTGGAAAGATTCAATTTCGCAAGTTTGCGCATTCCCTCTTTGCCCATGGCACTGAGGAAAATACCGGCTGAAAGCGCACACAAACCCTGGTTGGTGCAAATATTACTGGTAGCTTTCTCGCGTCTGATATGTTGCTCACGAGTGGACAATGTCAGCACAAAACCACATTTATCATTTGTGTCGCTGGTCTTTCCACAGACACGACCCGGCATCTGACGCACCAGTTTTTGCCGTGTGGAGAAGATTCCCAAGGAGGGGCCACCATAATTCATGGCTCCAAGCAATGATTGTCCTTCACCTGCGATGATATCAGAACCAAAGCGACCAGGGCCAGCGGTAATGCCAAAAGCAATCGGTTCTGCAAAGGTAGTTACCATCAAAGCACCGGCAGCATGAATCTGTTCGGATAATGCTTCGAGATCTTCCAGCACACCAAAGTAATTCGGGTGACCTACGATAACACAGGCGACATCATCACCAAGTTTGTTGGCCAGATCCTCTGAATCCACTCTGCCATCTTTACCGTAATTAACCTCTACGATATCTTCCAGGCTGTTTACCATGTATGTATTGGTTACCCTGCGAAATTCAGGGTGTACATTTCTGGCAATCAGAACCTTATCCCTTTTGCGCTGAACACGGCGTGCCATAAGGGCAGCCTCAGCACAACCTGTAGCACCATCGTACATTGAAGCATTGGTAACTTCTGCCTCAAGCAACAGTGAAACAAGTGTCTGATACTCGTATAATGCCTGTAATGTGCCTTGGGCAACTTCAGGTTGATACGGAGTATAGGCGGTGTAGAATTCAGATCTTTTCAGAATATGGTCGATTACGACAGGAGCATAATGATCGTAAATTCCGGCACCGACAAAACTGTCAAAACCCGTTACTTTATTTTTACCGGCCAACTCTGTCAAAGCACGAACCAGTTCACGCTCGCTTAAAGCATTAGGTAAATCTAACGGTTTTTCCAGTTGAAACTCGGCAGGAATTGATTTAAACAGCTCTTTGATGGAATCAACTCCAATGTCAGCCAGCATCTGGCTAACATCTTCTTTGGTATGTGGCAGATATCTCATTACTTACCTCACGAGATAACGGTTGTTTTATTCGCTTTCTTCAACAAACTTCTTGTATTCGTCCGCAGACATCAACTCGGCAAGCTCGGACTCATCGCTGATTTCCACCTTGATCATCCAGCCTTCGTTATAAGGGTCGGAATTGATTGTTTCAGGGGCATCTACCAGAGGTTCGTTAATTTCAATGACGGTACCATTGCAGGGAGCTAAAACATCTGATACGGCTTTGGTGGACTCTACCACACCAAAAGGCTCGTCGATTGCGACATCGTCATCAACTTCCGGCAATTCCAGGTACACAACGTCTCCAAGCTGCTGCTGTGCATGATCTGTAATACCGACTGTAACAATGTTACCCTCGATGTTAACCCACTCATGATCTTTGGTATATTTGAGGTTCTCAGGAATACTCATGGCTCTCTCCTTTGATAGGCTTCAATAATCCGGAAAGTAAAACAAATAAATTCAGGTAAACCTGTAATAATTCTATGAAATATGTAACGGTAGACTTCATTGAAAATAAAGCCACAAAATTGGATAGGATTGTAATCTTTTAAATTAGTGCGTCAAGTAAAATCGGAGCAAAATCAACATAAATCCGCACCCCGCAATCATGAATATTCAATTTTTCAGTCTGTATGGATTTCCAGTGTTTCAAATCAGTAAAATCATTCTGTTATCAACACTGTTAAAGATTTAATTCGGGTAAAAAGAACCTTTCCTGTCTGGTGCTCCCTGATACATCGGCCATGCATCTTCTGCACTCGGATTGGCACTGCCGTGTATGTCCAGCACTCTAACTTTGTTGTCTTTTCCAACAATTACCAGATCCCCCTGATAACTTATTAACAAGGGCGCGTTAATCGGCGTATTCAGACGCAATTGCCAGGTGGCATTTATCTCATTATTTGAGAAGGCATGGGGGTTAGGTGTTATTTCATCCTCATTATAAATATCTACAGCCCAAACATTTCCGTAATTATTACTTCCAACCACATACAACATATCGCCCTCACCTATTGCGGAAGAACCACCGGACAAGCCTTGCGGATAGAAAGTCCATCTGGAAGTAGACAGAGCCAGTGAGTCAATATCCCACGCTTCAATCATAGAGGTGTAAGAATTGTTTTCGCATTTGGCAAGTGCAATAAATATTGTTCCACTGCTTGTGGAAACGGGCTGTTGGTCGGCCAGCAATTCATCAACCTGAGTTGTGGGATAAGGACAACCAACAGTTCCTGTGCTCAAAGAATATTGAGAGTTTAAATTAGCCAATCCATCACCATACAGGCGCAAAGTTTTATCAGACACCACTCCAATTCCCGGAAGAGAGGGAATCGCAAATATATTATTGATATTGTCGCCCACATTTATTGATTCAACCGGATTTGCATAACCGCTGCCAAGTGCCAACTGCATAATTTTGTTTTCAACTGCCACTGTCGGATTAAGATAGGCGGATGTCCCGGCTGCCGGTTGCGGGGCAAGCATTGAGGTCGGGTTAACAGCTCCGGTGATTTGTTTTGACCACAATGGCGGATTCGAAAACTCGTCGCTGGCAAATTTTGCGTTGTCAGTATGAGTATAGGCGTATTTGTAACACATTGTGTTGGCGACATCGTTTGCACAAATTATAAATGTGAGTTTAAAGCCACTCGGAATTGCCTCCATCTTCTCGATAGCCGGGGGTGCGGGAGACGTTAATGCAGCATTTTTGGTATCATCCTGGCCGGGTCTGAATTCTATGCAGTCTTCAGCCTGACCATCATCTATATGAAAATACATTGTTCCATTTGAAGTTACTGCAATAGCTACTGGAGCCAAACCATCAATTTCTGCCACCACCGGAGTAGTCACGAAGGGTCGATCTGCCTTGCAACTCCATTGGTGTTCACCATCTACCGACAAAGCATGAAATTCGTCATACAAGGTTACATAAAGGTTGGAATTGTTTTCAGACTGGGCGGCACCGGTTTTTTGCTCATAGGATGATGGAGGTTCGAAGCTGTCATTCAAAGTTAGCGGATCGAATTCCCATTTTACCCTTTTAATGGTTATTTCCTTGGTGATAACATCTGTTTCATTGTCCATGTTATCCACTGCGGAAGCAATTATGGTAAATACTGCCGGATACATTTCCGAGTTTCTGGCCAACAGGTCATTGATATTCTCCTCAACAAAGGGAAAATCCGTGACTTCGTTTAGTTCAAGAAGAGTTGAGGCATTCTTTTTCACTGTCACACTGGCACTTTTAAGGCCGGAAATATCTTCAAATGAAATAGAAAGTGGAGATTCGGCAAACAAAACACCTTTATCCGGGTCGGTATCGTCCCACTTGACATGGGGAATAATTAAATCTGGAGCAATATCATCAATTACAAACTTACTGGCATCTCCACCCTGATTATGAGAACCGGTCTGATCCTCTACCCTGACCATTAAATCGTGTTCACCTTTGGTAAAATCCGACACAGCATATTCATAGTTGAGATAACCTTCGTTATCCATTTCTATTGTTTCATAGGTCTGATAGAGGTTATTATCCACAAAAACAAATACTTTGCTAATATGGTCTTTTGCATCCAGCTTGACTTTAACTGTGTCATTGTAGCCCAAAACCTGCATTTCTTCCGGTAACAATATTTCAACAGTAGGATTGCTGTGATCAATAGCCACATTGATTCTGGCTGATACAATCAGCTCTCCAGCATAAACTACAACTCTTATTTCAGCCAAATCGACTTCCTCAATATCAGCAGTATCCCAGAAAACAACCCAGGGAGTATTAGTTAGGGTAACCATATCGCTACCGTATGGTGCTATTTCTACTTTTTCTATGGCAAAATCTGTCTCAATCGACAGCTCTATTTTAACACTTCCATCTACAGCCCTGTCCGCGACAGGAGAGAGAAATTGTATTTTTATCGGTTCTTCCTCAACATCGTCTTCATCCTCGACATCAATGTCTGTCAGATCCTCATCGCCATCTATATCTTCATCACCGTCTGTATCTTCATCCAATTCGACCTCAAGATCACCATCCTCATCACCATCTGAAAGATCTTCGTCAACTTCTGCGTCACCATCTTCTCCAGGATCAACGCATTTGCCTTGTTCTTTATCGCAGACCAGTCTCCCGGAACAATCAAAGTTAGACTCGCATTCCCGGTCGCCATCGGGTTCATCGTCCGGTACGCACTGTCCATCTCTGCAAACCAGTGGTAAGTCGCAATCGTGATCTATTTTGCACTCGTCTTCTTCGCCAGAACCTGAGTTACACGAAAAAACTAACGTGCAGATAATAACAATTGCACAGAGGATAAAAGGATTATTATTGTGTCCTGTTCTCATAGTCTACCGCCTAGCATATCTTTTTAGATGTATTTTAAAAGTATGACATTTCAAATGACGTAAAGCATAATAGCAAAGTAACCCCTCAATAGGCAACCGTTTTGAGAGTTAAATTTATTGTAAAATAAGCTTTGTTGCAGTATAATTTCTGAAAATTTTGTTAGTCTTACTCATATGCCTAAGGAGCGTGGGATGAAAATACAGTTGTGGCGCCAATTTCTGCTAATTTCAGCACTGTCATGTGTCTTGTTTATTGCTTGTGCAGACAAAAACAAACAGGCCCATGAATCGGATAAAATGTCAGCAGTTTCCGAGCGTGTCGATGAATCCGGCCTGCTGGTCAAAGAATTTGACCTGAACGCAGACCAAAAAGCTGATGTTTTCAAATTTTACAAAGAGACCGTAGATGAAGAAAACAACAAAAGCATGGCTCTTGTAAAACGTGAACTGGATCTTAATGGTGACGGCAAAATTGATGTAACATCAATTTATTTAGACAACGGCGATCTTTCCACCGAAGCCTTTGATCTTGACTTTGATGGCAGAATTGATCTGGTGGACTATTATGCCAAGGGTCAAATTATCAAAAAGGCCGTTGATTTCGCTTTTGACGAAAAATCGGATATGTTCAAATACTATCTCAGAGGCCAGTTGGTTAGAGTTGAAAAAGACAGAAATGGCGACAGCAGAATAGACCAATGGGAATATTATAAAGATGGCGAACTGGAAAGAATCGGTCGTGATATGGATAGCGATGGAGAGGTAGACACCTGGTCATTGAGTAAAGATGAAAAACAAATAGAACAAGCTGACGAAACCAAAGAAGAAACTGATTTGGGTGAAGATGAGGCTGTAGAAGAAAAACCAGAAGCCACTGCTGAAGAAGCCATTAACGAAAATGTCGACGAAGCCAAAGCAGAAGAAATGAAAAAAGCAGCAGAAGAGGCAGAAAAGAAAGTGGAAGAACAAACCACAGAACAGGCTCAATAAGTTTGAAAGCTATATATACAAAAACCGTCCTCTATTGAGGGCGTTTTTTTTTGTGATCAGATTTTATTTTTTTGTCCTTCTAGCCAATCCTTTACAGCCATACCAGTTGCAAAGGGCCAGGGTTTAAGCTTGTGTTTTTCGATTAATTTGTATTCCACCAATTCTTCTGACAAACGAATGCTTCCATTTGCAGTCAGATGGTAGGCTAAAATCAACTGATTACTTTGAAAAGCTGAATATGTTCCCACAAAAGCGACTATAGTTGATTCAAGATCCAGCTCTTCCTTTACTTCACGGACAATACCCTCTTCCGGTGTTTCACCCTGCTCTAAAAAGCCGGTTATCAAGCCAAACATCTTTTCTGGCCACTCGGCATTTCTGGCTAGCACAACTTTACCATCAAATTCAACTATTGCAGCCACAACAGGAACCGGGTTGTTCCAGTGCACAAAGTCACAGTCGTCTTTCGAACATTGCAAACGGGTTTGTTGATCCAATATGTTTTCTGTGAGAGCTGCACCACACAGGGGACAAAATTTGTAAGGGGCTTCAGGCATGCTATTTTTTAGTCTCTCTATCTACAAATTCGGGATAGAGTTTTTCTGCACATTCAGGACACAATCCATGAGTAAATGTTGCACCGGCACGCTCGTGCAAATAACCTTCAACCTGCTGCCAATATCCTGAATCGTCTCTGATTTTCTTGCAGCTTGAGCAAATTGGCATCAAATCCTCAAGAGTCTTCACTTCATCCAGAGCTGTCTGAAGTTCTTTAATCAGACGTTCGTTTTCATTCTGGATGCGTCGCCGTTCATCAATTTCTTTAAGTAAATTCTGATTAACATTGTATATCTTTGCACTGTTTTTCTCCATTGCAGATCTGGTCTTGAAAGTAATAATTCCTGTGATAGAAATCATTCCAAGATAGATCGTTCCACTCATAACAATTGAGCGCCAATCCAGAAAAACTTCTTTTAGCAGTGGACTTTCGACAAACAGTGGTGCGTAGGGCAGAACCTCCATATACTCCAGCCCAACTAAAGTGAAAACGGCAACATTACCACAAACAAACACCCAGATAGCTTCTCTCGAGGGTAGAAAAGTCGTAACAACAATCAAACCAGCCAGAATCATTGATAAAAGCAATGAATTCAAGCTACCAGCAATATGAAGATGCATTAGCCAGATAAACAGAATAGCAACAGAAACCACCAGCATAGATATTCTGAAAAAGAAACCAACTTCATGCCCATTATTTTGCTGTCTGGTGTTAAAAGACCAGAAAACAAAAACAACAGCAATAGAAAACAGATTCCCGCCAATGGCAAGCCATAACATTTCCGTATGAATCATATCATCTGCGGGAACAAGCAACAATCCCAGCACTTGAAAGATTACAAAAAGGAAGTGAATCAGCATGAATGTCTTGCCTGCAAAAAGAGCCAGTTTACGAACTCGCCAGGCAGCAATTTCTTCATTATTATGAAGTTGATATGTGGTGCTATTCTCGTCCATTTTTCATGCCATTCAAAAGAGATTTAACAGTACTAATTACGTTCTTTTTCACAATACTGCAGGGCAAATCATCAAGATTACTAAGATGACAGATGTGTTCGCTAATATGCTAGAGATGTATAGGTAACAAATTAATTATTATATTTCCAGTAATATAGCAAGATATTTATCTGCAATTTACAATACAAAAGGAAGGAAATAACAAAAAAAATTAAACCCCGAAGTTTTAATGTTGTCATAGACAACATTAAAACGCCCCACGAAAAGTCGTGAGGCATAATAACAAGAAACTATGGCGATTTAACTGACGCTAAAACTGATGAAGAACATGTTGCCGTACCGTTGCACACTCTGCTGAAAAGAGAATAATGAGAATTTGTCTTTGCAGCAAAAAGGTCTCTGCTCGCACTCTTAATGAAAAGACCCGATTTGCATTCCTAGGATTTCCCTAGGTTATGCCTTACATACTAGATTATTCGTCCGATTTAGCAATATAATTAATCATTTTTTTCTATTTTTTTAGGATAACTTTTCATCACTTGATGAAGTTCCATTAAATTTTTTATCCTCCATAATCCTTTGATTTGTATATGTTTTTTTAACAAACAAGCATCTGCACAAACTGACCATTAAGTCAGATTTGATAAAATGGATAGAGAATACCCAGATTTTTAATCAGTTTACCAAGGTTCTACAAGCATTTTCTCTGTGGTCAATAGGCCATAATGTTTTTTAATCTATCGAGCAGAATAATGATTTAAGTGATAAAATATTGAAAGAATAATAACGACTAATCTTTCTTTTATAATAAACTGGTTATTGCCCTAAAACTGTAAATTCTTTTATTTTCCTGCCAACAGTATATTATCAATGAAATACTCTACTAATAAGACCTGCAATTGTCTCAGGTGATAATTATTAGAGATTTAAATCCCATATATTAAGAAAAGACGCATCAAGACCCTATCAGGCTGATTTTACTAACTTATTTAACATCTCCATTGACATCATTCTTTCGGTTTGGTCGCCAGACAATTAGTTATAATGAAAAAATGTAAAAAATTTGAGCATATTTGAAATATTTACTTGACAATAATTGAATAATGAATAGACTCTCCCCTGTTCTGCTTCAGGCGGGTAGTTCAGTGGTTAGAACACTGGCCTTACAAGCCAGGGGTCCACGGTTCAAATCCGTGTCCGCCTACCATTTTTAAGCCTGTGGAACATTGATCTTTTCAAAATGCGGAGTGGTAGTTAAGTCGGTTATAACGCCGGCCTGTCAAGCCGGAGGCCGGGGGTTCGAGTCCCCTCCACTCCGCCATTTTAATATGTCAATCCCTAAGGAATTTCCTTAGGGATTTTCTATATTTATGGACTTTGTTGGTTTGTTAAATTGAGTAAGTCTTGCCATAACTAGACTTCTTTTGCCACTATTCGGCCATAGCTTTGCTCTTTTGTGGCTCGTCCAGAGTCAATACAGCATCCTTTACAAGTTCTGAAGATGTATGAGCGTAACGTTCTGTCATTGCAATTGTTGAATGACCGAGTAATTCCTGAATGCTCTTCAAATGGACACCCTTTCCAACCAGATGACTTGCAAAAGAATGTCTCAAGACATGCCATCCAATAGGACGAAGCCCAGCTTTTTTGCAACATCTCTTCAGAGCTACATCAGATCTCCTGTGAATATGACGACCTCCATCTGGTTTGCAAAATACTAGTTCACCTCTGCTGTGTTTTATTTCCTTCAGAAGATCTATTGTATCTGGGGACAATGGAATCAATCTGGGCTTGCCACTCTTAGGAGTTGTGATGTTGCCATCGTAATAACTTCGTTTCACATGCATCAAGCCATTGGGTAAATCCAAATCTTTCCAGCGTAGTTCGCACAATTCCCCATATCGGACACCTGTTTTGAGAGCAAAAAATATCATGGTATACCACTCTTGATTGTAGTTGGCACCTTCAAGAAGCTGATCCGCTTCATTGAAAGTCAGAAAATCAAAATCAGGCTTTTCTGCTTTTAGTCGTTTGATTTTTGGAACAGCCTTCAAAACTGCCAACTCTTCAGCGTAATTTAGCAATCTACTTAAAGTTGTAAGCGCATTGTTAATTGTCTTAGCCTTAAGTGGTTTTGCTAACAGGTTGCTTTTAAGATCCTCAATATGCTCAAACCCAATATGGTCTAGCGGCATATCACCAAATTCAGGAATAAGGTATCTTCTGAGGTGTCCACGCTTGGTCTTAACTTCGCTGGCTTTATTGTTTGGTATTGCATATTTGGTAATGAACTGGTTAGAGAATTCTTCGAATGTAGGTATCTCTACCACTTCCTGTTCTTCTACGCCAAACGTTCCATCAAGAATATGCTCTCGAATCTCCCTCTCATACTTCAATGCAGCTTGCTTTCTTTGTATTGGACAGATTTGCCTTACTCTTTTCGGTTTTCCGTCTGGAGTCTTCACAAACACATCCACATACCATTTGCCGCCAATTTTACGAACGCTCATCATTACCTCCATTGGCAAAAGATATGTGATCTTGGTTGTTCAACAACGCTATCAAAGCATATCGGTTAAATCTAAGTTGCCTGCCAACTTTCTGACATGGAATTTCCCCATTGGCAGTTGCCTCATATATTGTTTTACGATTGACTCGTAAAAATGTTGCAACTTCCTCTGCTGTCATGACATCTACCATTTCATGGTTGTCAGTTTGTTCACCTTGCCTCTCTGTAGTGTTCATTTTATATTACCTTTCCCACCGCAATTTAAACGTAGATATCCATTGCCTTCCTTCATGCGGTGGGACAACTTGAAGGAGGAGAATGGTTTTAGATTGTTTTCTGTTTCTGTTGAATGGCTACCCTGACTCTTCCAGCGGTCAATCAAGAAAGCTGGAAGAGCGGGGTATGGTTTCAGGTCAGGGTCGATCTTTCAAATTACTGCCCGAGTATAGGAAATTCATTCTCAAGTTCTGCTTCCCAGAGGATTCTGAATTTGTCAACAACGATGTGCATTGCATCAGCAGATAGAGAATCACCGACATCCTTCAGGCTTGAACACACCGCATCGTGAAGAATCCCAAATCCATCGTCTAATTCCAATCCTCTCGTCTGGTGTAAATACATCAGGCGATGGACGTTGGAGGCGGCATGATGCAAGCACACATAGAGATT
>Ga0070728_10006303_pt1 | contig 11300 bp, 9 predicted proteins | sample tdDd471_FD_66723 | JGI IMG/M metagenome (GOLD analysis project Ga0070728, IMG submission 66723) | Marine sediment microbial communities from the Atlantic coast under amendment with organic carbon and nitrate - tdDd47.1 | ecosystem: Environmental > Aquatic > Marine > Coastal > Sediment | place...
GCGGCAACACCCTCGATCGCGCCTTTGCCGAACTCCTCGGGGTGCTTGCTGACCCGTCGCTCGACCGCATAGGAGACAAACGTGGCAACCAGCCCGCCGGTGCCCGGAAGGGCCCCGAAGAACCCGCCGATCGCCGAGCCGCGCGCCATTGGCATGTAAGAACGGCGCCAGTCCTCGCGCGTCGGCGCCATGTCCTTCATGCGGATCTTGCCTTCCTGGACTTTCGGTAAATCCGGCCGGCCGGCGTTCGAGATGATTTCCGGCAGGCCGAACAGACCGATGGCCACGGCAACCAGCGGCAATCCGTCGTAGAAAACGGTCTGTCCGAAGGTGAACCGCGCAATCCCGCTGTTGAGATCGAGCCCGATCAAGCCGATGGCCAAGCCCAGTGAGACAGAGGCCAGAGAACGGATCGACCGCCCGGTTCCGATCACCGAAGCGGCAACCAGGCCCAGAGCCATCAGCGCCACATATTCCTGCGGCCCGAAATTCAGGGCGACCCGCGACAACGGCACCGAGAAGCCGGCCAGGAGGACGACACCGAAAGCCGTGCCGACAAAGGACGCTATCGCCTTCATGAACAGGGCCGGTCCGGCGCGGCCCTTCTGTGCCATCGGATAACCCTCGATCCCGGTCACGGCGCTGGTCGCGGTGCCGGGCAGATTCATGAGGATGGCCGCCGTGGAGCCGCCGAAATCGGCGCCGTAATAGATCCCGGCCAGCATGATGAGGCCGAAGGTCGGGTCGATGTGGAAGGTAATCGGCATGAGCATCGCCATCGTGGCCATGATGCCGATCCCCGGCAGCACGCCGACGACCGTGCCGAGAAACACGCCGAGGAAACAGTAAAAGAGGCCTTGCGCCGAGGCGGCGACGCTGAACCCCAGCGCAATATTGGAAAGCAGATCGCTCATGTCAGAATGCCTTGATCTGCAATCCGAGACCGACCCGGAATATCAGCGTCGCGATCACGGCCGTGCCGACGGCAAGGAGCGCGGCGTATAGAACGGGTGTCTTGCGGTTGCCCAGTGCCGACAGGAAGACGGCAAGGAAAACCGAGAGCAGCATCCCGAAGGCTTCGACCGTGAACGCGAAGGCGATGAAAGCCGCGGTGAGACACAGGATTCCGCGCATCTGGTTCTTGTCGACCGGTTGAGGAGCGGCGCTGGGCCGCGCCGTGACGACCATCACCAGCGCCAGGATCATCATGAAGGAGCCGATCATGACCGGGAAAAATCCCGGTCCCATGTCGTTCAGGCTGCCGGCACCGTAGCCGGATGCCTCGATAACGATGAAGCCCCCGATCGCAGCGGTGACGATCCCGGCAATAAAATCCTCAAGTCTTTCGATTGCGTATCGCATTGTTTCTCCCCTCCGGATCGTGTTCGTTTTGTTCAGTTGCCTCCCCGGCCGGGTGCCGGACCTGCCCGAAGTGCCTGGCCGGTGATGTGAGCCGCCCCGGCTCCGATCAGGAACCGGCACAAGGGCCCAATTCCGTCAGTCACCGACCCGCGCCACTCGAGCGCGTTCACCCGCAGACCGGACGGCGCCCATTCCAGCGCGATCGTTTGCGCCATCATGCGGCCGGCGGCCACCGACGATGTCCCGCCAGGGCCAGCGCCTTCGCCGAAGACGAAGAGCAGTGCGAAATCGCGGCTGCGGTCGGCGTTCGCCGCACGAATGGCGGTTTCGCGGATATTCGCGAGTGTTGTGCCCGGATCGGTTTGCGTGGACAGGGCCTCGAAATCGACAAGCGCACGCAACGGGCCTGCCGTTTCGATCTCGGAACGGTCCGTCAGCGCCAGGATTCCGCCTGCACGGCCGGCAGGAAGAACCTCCGGCGCATGAAGCGCAGCGATGACCCCATCCGATACGGTCCCGGGCGCGGGCCCCGCGGCCTCGGGCGCCGGACCTGCCAAACCGCCGCCATCCACGAGCACGGTTTCGCCCGACAGGACACGCCCGTCCGGGCCGGCCGCGAAGGCGACGGCTGCGGCGATGTCCTCGGGAGTCGCCAGCCGGCCCATCGGAATCGCAGCCGCAACCTTGTCGAGATCGACCAGCCCTTCGGCGGCGAGCGAGGCGACCAGCGGCGTCAGCGTATAACCGGGCGCCACGGCGGAAACGGCGATGCCGCGCGACCTGTAGTCCGCGGCGAGCGCCTTTGTCAGCGCCACGATCCCCGCCTTGGTCGCGCTGTAGGGGCCGCGCAACGCCAGCGGACGCCAGGACGCGCCGGAGGCGAGGTTGACGATCCGGCTCCCGTCACGGAGCACCTTCGGCGCTTCCGCACAGATTGTCGCGACCGCCGTCAGGTTCAGCGCCACCAGACGGTCGAAGGCCGCCGCCGGCAATTCGATCAGCGGTTTTCCCGACGTATCGGTCATTCCGGCATTGTTGACTATCACATCCAGACCGCCCAGCGCTTGCGCCGCCCGACCCGGAAGGGCGGCGGCGACATCCCGATCGATGAGATCGGCCTGAAGTGCGACATGGCCGGGACCGAGCTCGTCGACACGGGACCGCGCGGCGGCACCGTCGATATCCGCCAGTGCGATCCGGGCGCCGTCCTCTGCGAGCGCCTGACAGATCGCCCAGCCGATCCCGCCCGCTCCACCGGTCACCAAAACCCGCTGTCCGTGTTCAGTCATTGTCCCGACGTTCATCAGGCGAGATGTCCCTATGTAATGGCAATCCCGATGCCACCATCGGCGGAAAGCACCTGGCCGGTGATGAAATCGCTCTCTGGCCCCAACAGGTAGCCGATGGCCCGCGCGATATCGTCGACGGTGCCGAGGCGTCCCAGGGGCGTGTCGGCGACGCGCTTGGCGTCGCGGGCCGCATCCCGGTGCTTCATCGTACCCTCGGTCGGTATCGCGGAAGGCGCGACGGCGTTCACGCGGATACTGCGCGGTCCAAGCTCGACCGCCGCGGCGCGGGTCATGCCCATGATGCCCGCCTTGATCCCCGAATAGACCAGCGAGCGCGGCGCCGACCGGAACCCGGCCGCCGAGGCGATGTTGACGATGGTCCCGCCGCGCGCCTCGTCCATCGCGGCGGCGCCGAACTTGATCCCCCAGACCACGCCGGAAAAGCCGACATTCAGCATCCGCTCCAGCGTCTCGGGCGCGATCTCGGGAATCGCCTGATACCGTACCCATGCAGCGTTGTTGACAAGTCCGTCCAGATGCCCGGTGCGGTCGACCACCGCGGCCACCGCCGCCTCGACCCCCTCGATGGTGGCGACGTTCCGCACCACCGGGAAGGCCTCGCCGCCGGCGGCGGCGATCTCGGACACCGTCTCCTCGGCGAACTCTTCCTTCAGATCGTTCACGCCGACGATCCAGCCACGCGACGCCATCAGCTTCGCGGTCGCCTTGCCGATACCGTGACCGGATCCGGTGATTAAAAGCGACTTCTTGTCAGAGGCCATCGGGAATTTCTCCATACCAGCCGTTGTCGGAAGTTGTCAGAACACGTTCGGCGAGGGAGTCGAGACCGTCCGCGGCGGCGCCATAGGCGGCTTGCGCCCGCATCTGCCGCAGATGACGGTGCAACGGCACTTCCCAGGTAAATCCCATGCCTCCGAAGACCTGGATCGCGCTCTCGGCCACGGCGGGCCCGGATTTCGCGGCTTCGAGCCACACCGCATCACGCGCCATCGCCGCTTCCGCGCCCGTGGTCGCCAAGGCCCGGACAAGGCCGTTCTTCATGGTTTCAACCGCCAGCGCGTCGCGCGACAGGCGGTGGCGCAAGACCTGGTTGGCGGAAAGCGGCTTGCCGAACTGCATTCGTTCCTGGGCGTAGTCCGCCGCGATCGACAGGCATTGCGCCGCGGAACCCTGGACATAGGCCGCCCTGAGAACGATGGCCTCTTGCTTGAGCTCCTGCACGGTCGCAGCGTCAACGACGATCCCGTCCGCCGGTCCGAACAGCCGGACCAGGGCATCGGGCGCGTCGACGTCGAAAGCTTCCACCGGTTCCGGTTTCACGGCATTGCCGACCGGGGCCAGAACCGCGCTTCCATCGGCCCTGAACAACAGGACAAGGTCCGCGTCCATGGCCATCGGCGCCGCGCCGACGACCCCATCCTCGGCCACGCCACGCCACGCGATCGTGGCGACGACCTCTCCAGACGCGATCCTGCCCGCTATTCCCGTATCGGCCGCGGCCAGCGCCTTCGACAGCAATATGGTCTCGATGATCGGATAGCCCAACAGCCCGGCGCCAGAGGCCCGACAGATCGGTACCGCGAACTCCAAGGGCAGATCCAGCCCGTTCACGCTTTCGGGCGCGGTGACGGCCAGGAGCCCGGCCTCGGCCAGAAGCGCAGTTCGTTCCGATACCGCATCGGTCGCGGCACAAGCCTCCATCACCGCCTTGGCGGTGTTTTCGAAATCCTGCGGATCCAGATCGTCTGCCATGGTTCAAGCCGCGTTTCTGAGATTGAGGATCCGCTTGGCGATGATATCGAGCTGGATTTCCGTCGTGCCGGCATAGATCGTCTCGGCCCGGCTCGAAAGGTAGATGTCCTCCATCCTCGCCTTCACGTCGCGCAGCGCCTGTCCGGCATCGGGCGGGAAGCGCGAAACGATCTCGAACGCAATCCGGGCGAACCGCTGATGCGCCTCGGACCAGAACAGCTTGGGAAAACTGCCGCGCGGCCCGATGGATTTTCCCGCCAGCATGTGATCGACCAGTGTCTCGACATGGCCTTTCAGCATCTCGACGGCGATCCGCGCCGCGGCCAGTTCGGCATCGTATTTCCGCAGGATCGCGAAAGCGCGCCGGTCGCTGCGGCAGGCCGCGACCAGGTGGTCGATCTCGCTCTGGAACCGCCAGGCCCGGTACATCCGGTTCGACGCCCGCTCGATCGACAGGACGCGGGTCGCGGTGTTCCAGCCCTCGTCCGGGGCGCCCAGCATGTCCTCTTCATCGACGATCACGTCGTCGAAGAACACCTCGCAGAACGACCGGTCGCCGTCGATCGACCGGATCTCGCGCACATCGATGCCGGGCGAGTCCATCCTGACCGCGAACAGGACCAGGCCCTTGTGACGATCTTCAGGCTTGCCGATCCGCGCCAGCAGCAGGCAGCGCTGCGACTTCGAAGCGCCACTGGTCCAGATTTTCTGGCCGTTTATCTTCCAGCCATCGGCGGTTCTTTCCGCCCGGGTCCTGAGACCGGCCAGGTCCGACCCGGCACCGGGCTCCGAGAAACCCTGACACCAGATGTCCTCCATCTTCAGGATCGCCGGCAGAAACCCGGATTTCTGCCGCTCGTCGCCAACGGCCATCACGATCGGTCCGACCAATTCCTTGCCGATGGAGTTGACGGCATTCGGAGCCGGGGCCAGGCCGATCTCGCGGTTCGCCTCCAGATGTTCGCGCAGGGTCAGGCCATGGCCGCCATATTCCTTCGGCCAGGTGATTCCCGCCAGCCCGCCGGCGTGCAGCGCCGCCTCGAAACGAATGCGTTCCCGCAATGTCGCGGGCGTATCGAAGGCGCGATCGGTGCGCAGGTTGTCCGTCAGGTTCTCCTGCAGCCAGCGCCGCGCATGGGCTGCGTAGGAGTCGCCCGGAGTTCGCGCGGCGTCCGGCCCGGTCGCTGTCAGAGTCATGCGGCTGTCTCCGAATTGGCTGCGGATTTGGGAATGATCAACGCATCGAGGGCGACGGCACCCTCGCCTCTTGCTCGGACCAGCAAGGGGTTGATGTCGATCTCGGCCACGTCGTCGGCATGACGGGCGGCAAAACGCGACAGAGCCGCGATAATGTCGGTCAGCGCATCGAGATCGGCCGGCACGCGGCCCCGCGCGCCGTCGAGCAACGGAAAGGCCTTCAGCTCGCGCAGCATCTCGCCGGCTTCCGCTTTGGTAACCGGTGCGAGGCGCAGCGCCGTATCCTTGAAAATCTCGGCGAAGACGCCGCCGAGGCCCACCATGATCGCCGGCCCGAACGAGGGGTCCGTGGTGGTTCCGAGGATCAGCTCCGTCCCGCCGGCTGTCATGGGCGAGATCAGCACGCCGTCGATCCGGGCGGTCGGCATATGGTCGGCGGCGGCATCCATGATCCGCCGGAACGCTGTGGCGCTCGCATCGGCGCCAGCGACGCCAAGTTCCACACCGCCCATGTCGCTTTTGTGCTGGATATCCGGCGACAGGATCTTCATCGCCACCGGCCCGCCGATTTTCGCCGTCGCCGCGGCCGCCTCCTCCTCGGTGACCGCAACGAGTTCCTCGACGAAGGGGATGCCCGCTGCTGCCAGAGCCCGCTTCGCCGTCGCCTCGTTCCGGCATGCGTCGGCGTCAAGCGGAGCCGGAGCGACCGTTTCGTACATCGGCGTCTCGTCGCGGACGGCCTCCAGCCGGGCCAGCGCCGCGATGCCGGACATTGCAGCATCGATCGTCGGGAAGCAGGCGACGCCGAGCCCGCGCAATGCGCTCACCGCTTCCCCGGGACCGGAAATGCAGGCGACAAGCGCCCTGTCCGGGTGACGCGCGGTTACGCTTGTGAAAGCCTGCAAGAAGACGTCGCGAAGACGCGGGATTTCCATTCCCAAAGCCAGCATGACACAGAGCGTCGTATTCGCGTCGTCCCCGACCACCGCTTCCAGCAGCGATTCCATAACTTGCGGGTTCGCTGACATCTGCGCCGTCGCGTCGACCGGATTGGCGGTCGCGGCCATCGGCAGGAACTCCCTGATCCGCGCCTGTGTCGCATCGGTCAGCGGGTTGACCGCAACCCCGTGGTCCGAGGCGGCATCCGCCATCATCACCCCGAATCCGCCAGACGCCGCGATCATCGCGGCAGAGGGCGATTTACCGATCCGGCGACCGTCCAGCGCCTCGATGGCGGCGCTGACCTGCACAAGCCCCTCCAGCGAACGGACCCTGATCGCGCCGTAACGGGCGAAGACCGCGTCATAGACCCGGTCGCTTCCGGCCAGACCGCCAGTGTGCGACAGGGCCGCCTTCCGACCGACATCCGACGTGCCGATCTTCAACACGACCACCGGCTTCTTCGCCGCCCGCGCGACTGCAAGCGCCCGCGTCAGCCGGCCCGCGTCGCGGCAGGTTTCCAGACAACAGAGGATGACCTTGGTGTCGCTGTCGCCGGCCAACCATTCGATGGCGTCGCCGGCTTGAATATCGGCCTCGTTCCCGGTGGCGATGAACCGGGCCACGCCGGCACCGGTATCGGACAGCATCCGGAGCGCGGCGCTGCCGATATTGCCGCTTTGCGATACGATCGAAACGCCGCCTTCCGCCGGCATAGCCTGCTCGAGCGCGATCGAGAACGTACCGATCGCACGTTCGCGCACACCAATCGAACCGAGGCAATTCGGCCCTACGATCCGCATACCTGTATTTTCGGCAAGCGCGGTCATCCGCTTCTGCAACTCGGCGCCCTCGGCCCCGGATTCGGCGAAGCCGGCACTCAGGACCACGGCCGCGCCGACGCCACGCCTTGCGGCGGCCTCGAGCGTTGCCAGCGCACCGGCACCCGGCACCGCAACGACAAGCAGATCGGGGATCTCGGGCAGATCATCGACCGATGGATAGGCAGGCAGCCCCTGAATCTCCCCTGCCTTCGGGTTGACCGGAAGGATCGTCCCCTCGAAGCCGTGCTTCAAAAGCATGTGGACCGGTCGCCCACCGGTCTTGGTCGGGTCCGACGAGGCCCCCGCCACGGCAATCGAGCGTGGCCGGAAGACCTTGCCGAGACCACCCTCGCGAGTGGTCGAAGAGGTCATGTCAGCGCCCCTTGAAAACGGGATCGCGCTTTTCGAGGAACGCCATGCGTGCCTCGCGGGCATCTTCTGTCTTCGACAGCGCCATCGTGAAGTTCTGTTCCATTCGATAGGCGTCGCGCTGCGGCATGTCCTCGACCATGTTGGAGGTCTGCTTGGCGTATTTCATCGCCAGGGGAGCCTTCCTGGCGATCTCCTGCGCGACGGCCATCGCCGTCGGAATCAGGTCCTCGGCCGAGGTCACCTCCTCGATAACGTTGCGCTCTTTCATTTCGGCCGCGGTCAGGCGAACCCCGGTGAAGAACATGCGCCGCGCGGTCGAGCGGCCGACCATCGCATGGACCATCGCCGCGCCGCCGGCAAGTCCGACATTGATTTCGGGCATGCCGAACTTCGCTTCCTCGGAGGCGTAATAGATATCGCAGGCGGACATCAGTCCCATTCCGGCGCCAAGCGCGACACCGTTTATCGCCGCAATGACAGGCTTGTCGCATTCCCGGATCGCATTGCCGGTCTCGCGGATGGCCCGGTTGTGGGCCAGAAAGTCGCCGGGATCGTCGGGATCCGGACGGTCCTTGAGATCGGCGCCCGCGCAGAATGTCTTGCCGGCTCCGGTCAGGACGGCGCAGCGTATGTCGTCGCGCTGTGAAATCTCGTCGAATATCTCGATCAGCTCGTAGCGGGTCGCACGGTCGAGTGCGTTGACGGGCGGCCGATCGAGCGTGACGAGCGCCACCATGCCATCCATTTCAACGCGAACATTTTTCTTGTTCATGATGTCAGCCTCCCAATTGAGCGTGGCCCGACCGGACGGTCAGTCATACATGGAAGTTAGCTGGGAGCCCTTCCCGAGGCAACAGGAATTTTGAAGAACAATCCTCTTGACTGACCGGCCGGTCACCTCTTACCGTAATGCAGGTTCCTGGGTAAATCGCCCGTTTCATTCTCAGGGAGGAGACAAGAAATGAACCTGTTCAATCGCAGAAATATCCTCGCCGCAGCGGGCCTTGCAGCCGCTGCAGCGCTTGCGCCCGCCGGCGCGTCTGCGGCCGGCGAGACGATCCGTCTTATCGTTCCCTATGGCGGCGGCGGCCTGGTCGACGGCCTCGTTCGCGAGATGGCGGACACCATGACCAAGGAGCTCGGCCAGCCGGTGGTGGTCGAAAACAAGCCGGGATCGAACGGCATTATCGGTGCGTCTTACGTCGCCGCGGCGAAGCCGGACGGCCTGACCTATCTTGTCGGCGCGACCGGCCCGTTGTCGCTGAATACGCTTCTTCGGAAAAACCTGCCTTTCAGCATGAAGTCGTTCGAGCCCGTCGGCACCATGTTCACCGGTCCGCTGACGATCACCGTTCCGTCGAAGATGGGCGTCAACAACCTGGACGAACTCAAGGCGTGGGCCAAAGCCGGCAAGCCGCTTCGCTACGCGATGCTCGGTCCCGGCAGCGTGACCCATCTGTTCGGCATGGTCCTGCAGGACGTTCTGGGGGCGCCGTTGACCAAAGTCGCCTACAAGAACAATCCCGAGATGATCGTCGACCAGATCGGCGGGCAGATCGAACTGAACTTCTCGACCCCGATCTCGCTGGTCAAGCATGTCAAAGCGGGTGACCTGAAAATCCTCGCTATATCCACGGACAAGCGCATGGGCCGTTTTCCGGATTTGCCGTCCGTGGTCGAACTGGGCCATCCCGAGCTGATCTCGTCGTTCTGGTTCGGCCTCGTCGCGCCGGCGGGAACCCCGCAGGCCGAAAAAGACCGGGTCAGCGCCGCCTTGCAGGTCGCGATGAGCTCGAAGTCGCTACAGGACAAGATGATCAAGGTCGGCATGACGCCGATCGTGGGCGGTGCCGATGCGATGCAGGCGCAACTGGACTGGGACCAGAAGTTCTGGGGCGGCGTCATCAAGGCGAACAATATCTCGCTCGACTGATCCCGCATCGCCGGAAAACGGAAAGCCCCGCGGCTTCGCGGGGCTTTTTTATTTGGCAGCGCAAGAACCTGACGGACCTCAGCGCCTGACCAGCCCGCCCATCAGGATATCGGCATATTGCCCGGCGATCTCCTCGGCCGACAGGCCCTTTTCCGGATCGAACCAGCGGTGCATCCAGTTGATGCCCGACAGAACCAGCCGCCCCGCGACAGCCGGGTCGATATCGCCGAATTCGCCCGCCTCCACCCCTTCGCGGATCAGGTCGCGCAGAAATATCTCGAACTGCTGCCGCCGCTCGATCCTCGATTCCAGCCGTTCCCGGTCCGGATCCGACCAGAACGCGTTGCTGGCCGCGATCCAGGCCGAGCGATTTTCGGCAAAGAAGCTCGCAGCGGCGATCATGAACGCACGGACCTTGTCCGCCGACGAGCCGGTCTCGGGGATCTTCGCAAAGACATGAGCATTCAGATCCCGGGTCGCGGAGGAATAAATCCGTGCGTAGATTTCGTCCTTGCTGGCGAAATGATGATAGAGCAGCGCCTTCGACACGCCCGCGGCCTTGGCGATATCGCGCATCGTCGTGGCTTCGAAGCCCTTCTCGGCGAACAACTTCAGCCCGACGCTCAGAAGCTCCTGTATCCGCCCGCCAGGCAACGTTTCGACAGGCCTGGTGCCGTCGGACTGCTCATCCATGCGTTTCATCTTTCCGATTTCCGACAGACGGTATCGACGAGGCGAAGGATTCCCGGTCGTCGCGCGCGCTCATGCATTTTGCGGATCGCCTCGCGTTCCTTCACATCGTCACGCGACATGTCCGTCACCCAACAATCCCCGGAACCCATTGGAAAGATTAGGCCTAACCGGACGGTCAGTCAAGGAAGCCCGCCAGGCGAGCGCCGGACCGTTTCGAAAAAAACTCGGATCTTTTCAGGCAACCGGGCAACATCGAGCAAGTCCGGGAAAAGCGCCCTTCAGCGGTCGTGCCGGCGATCCGTTCGCCTCCTGAAATTCACCAGCATGTAATTGCTCCGAAACAGCCCGTTTTGCTTTGACACCCGACGCGTGAGATAGCGAGATTGCGGCACGCGATCGGCGCCGGAGCGCGCCGGGCAAGCCACGCGGGAGAACCGGAAATGAATACCGAAGCGAACTCAGCCGAACCCGTTCGCCATGACATAATCGTCGTCGGCGCGGGCTTCGGAGGCATGTACGCCACCTTCAAGTTCCGCGAACTGGGATATGACGTCGCCGGGATCGAGGCCGCCGGCGATGTCGGCGGGGTCTGGTATTGGAACCGTTATCCCGGCGCGCGCTGCGACCTCATGGCCGTCGACTATTCCTACGGATTTTCCGACGAGATTCAGCAGGAATGGACCTGGTCCGAGCAATTTTCCGCCCAGCCGGAAATCCTGGCTTACGCGAATTTCGTCGCCGACCGATTGGACCTGAGAAAGCATTTCCAATTCGACACCCGGGTCACCAGGGCGATCTGGGACGGCGACCGCAAGGTCTGGCGCGCCACGACCGACAAGGACGAAGTCCTCGAAGCTCCCTTCTGCATCATGTCGACCGGACCGCTTTCCATCCCCAAGGATCCCGATATCGACGGAA
>Ga0070728_10006305_pt1 | contig 11299 bp, 6 predicted proteins | sample tdDd471_FD_66723 | JGI IMG/M metagenome (GOLD analysis project Ga0070728, IMG submission 66723) | Marine sediment microbial communities from the Atlantic coast under amendment with organic carbon and nitrate - tdDd47.1 | ecosystem: Environmental > Aquatic > Marine > Coastal > Sediment | place...
TTGAGTCCCACGTAGGCCGCCCGGTCATCCAGGGCCGTGACCGAGAGGTTTCCGTCCGGTCGCAGCGATCGACCCAGCAGGTTCCAGCCTGTTTGCTGGTCTTGGGATCGATGCTCGACGTATCGACCGCCGCCACGCGCCCGCAGTCGCCGAGCCAGGCGCAGGTTGAGCTCAGCAGAGACGCCCCTACTCTCATAGTACTGGTTGGGATCGCTACCGTAGGTGAACGCCGTCAACGATCGGGTATGACGGCGACTGTCACCGGCGAAGAGCTCGACATCCTTCCAGCCGGACAGATTCAGGCCCAGCAGGGTGTAGCGCGAACCGCGTTCTTCGCTATCGGCGACGGTCCACCGGGATCGCAGCAAGGGAATCTCGGCTGCCGCCGAGAAAGTCGGTCTCTGGTTACAAAACGCATAACCGGCCGAAGCGCTGAACTCCGGCTGATAAGGCCCGACCCGCCGGTAGCGGAGCCCTCCTCTGACCACCGGTCCCTGCACGCGATTGTATCCCGGCGCCACGGGCATGAGGGTCAGCTTCCAGACTCCACCCTCGCGCAGGGACTGCAACTCGACGGCGCCCGCACGGCTCAGAGAATCGATAGTGGCGGCGGGCAACTCCACCGGCGCTGCCACGATACTGATCTCGGATTCCCACTGCTCACGGATACCGTCCCAATACGTGTTCAGGGAATCGCGCGAAGCCTCGGGAGAGACCCAGAACTCGTCGGGGTCGAGGTTGCCATACAGTTCATTTGGCGGGACCGGCGTGTCGGCGTCACAGGGTTCTCCGTTGATCAGTACGTCAAGCAGATCGACTCGAACCTCGATTTCCAGGGGCATGTCTGCAAAAGGAATCTTCTGCAACAGGATCCGCATGTACACGTCGGTCGTGAACCAGTAGGGGCCGAATCTCTCCCGGCTCTGGCGATAGACCGGGATCGAGTCCAGGAACATGGGAAAAGGCACAACCTCGGTCATGGAGGCTTCTAGCTTCAGGATCACCCAGTGGGAATAATCCACCCACACGACCCCCGCCGGCAGGGCGGCGAACCGGCTCTTGGGTTCGAATCGCACCTGGTAGATGATCGTATTGCCGACCTCGCGCCGTTCGAGTATCTCGTAGCGGTAGTTTCCGCCGGCGCCGGGCATGAACGGCAAGGCTTCTTCGAACGACTCCTCGGTGTCACTCCAGCTGAACTTGGTGTCGGTGCGGACCTCCTCATCCACCGTGCCGTCCTCCAGGTACTCCCTGGTACGCTTCCACAACTGCGCCGTCTGCTCACCGTCCTCCCGACTGAAGCGGTGGCGGGTGGCGTACTCCTCAACGGTGTAGGGTGGATCTTCGCTGCCGGGCACCTCGCGCAACACGACCGTGGTCAAGGTGGTGAACTCGACGTCATCCATGCGCGCGTCTTCGAGTTGCATACGTCGGCCGATGGCCTCGATGACATCCTGGATGGTGACCCGATCTGTGCTGACGACGAAAGTGTCCTCGCCGGCGGCAGCCAGTGCCGATTGATCGGCAGGATCGATGGTTTGCGAGGCGTCGGCAACGACCAAATAGGGCATCACGGCGCTCGCACCGCACAGCAACGCCGTGAGCAAGAGGTTAGATTTCACGATCGTTTCGTCCCTCCAATAACCGGTACGACCCACGAGTCGGGGTGTGAAGGACGGTATCATACACCAGGCCGTGCCGGGCCTCGCTGCTAAAAAGCAAAAAAGGAAGTCTACTTCAGCATCACCAGTTTGTGCGTCTGGCGGATCGATCCGCTGACCAGGCGGCCGAAATAGATGCCGCTGGCCGTCCGGTTGCCCGCCGCGTCGTTCCCGTCCCAGTGCACCGAGTATTCGCCCGCGACGTGGTGCTCGTTCACCAGGGAGCGTATGCGGCGGCCATCGACTGCGTAGACCTCGATCCTTACCGGACCCGCAGTTCCCACGGCGTAGTCGATGTGGGTGGACGGATTGAACGGGTTGGGATAGATGCGGGTGATGCCGGCGACAGACAGATCGACGCCCGGCACATCCGAGGGAGCCCACGCAACGTACAGGCGTTCGACCCATTCCGGGTGATCCACGAAGGGATTGCGATTCCCCTGGTACGTGTAGACACCGTCGTTGTGGGCCCGCTCGACATCATCAACGGGATCTTGTTCGTGCCAGGCCAGCAGAATCGACTTGAGTCCCATGTAGGCCACCGACAGGTTGGAACTGCTGGAGGAATCGGCGATGAGATCCAGGTCGTCGGTGATGATCAGGTCAGGTTCGGAGTACCCGGTTCCGCCGTGGTTCCCACCCTCATAGCGCAGGTCCATATAGAGGATCGCCCGGGCCACATCACCCCGTCGGCCGATCCAGGTTTCCCAGTGGCCCAAACCCGCCGAGGACACCCAGTTGGAATTGCCCGGATAGCTACCGGAGCCGCCGCCCTGCCCGCCATAGTTGTCGGTCACTCTTTCCGAACAACCCGAACTGCAGACATCGAAGGGGTAGTTGGCACGATCGCCATTGTACCCGATGTCACACAGGAAAAGGTGGTGGCAGTCGGTGTAGGGATAGTTGCTGCTGCCGTCGTCGGGAAACCCGAAGCTCTTGGGCCAGACATGCTCCCGGTTGTAGTCGTTATTGCCGGTACCGTGCTTGGTGAACACACGATTCTGATACAGGTCCAGAATGCGGCCCGAATTGAATGGATCCTCGTCGGCAACCTCCAGAACATTCCAGGTGTCGGTGGATGAGGACGTGTAGGGAATCTTGGTGTGGTCGTCGATGATGTTATGCAGCGAAACGCGCATGGCTGCCTGGCTGGACATGTCCACCGAGTCGTAGTAGCCAGGGGGCGGATCCGCCTGGGCGGTCACGGCGATCAGCGACAAGACCACCAGGGCTAGTGTCATGAATCCGACTCTGCGGCACACTGATTTTCTCGGCTCCGGCATGGGTCCACCTCTGATCCGTTCTTCACGCGGATACGCTGGCTAAAGTTGCATGATTATAATTATAACATACATCTCGTGTTATTCAACCCGCATCATCAACGATCTACTGGGCGAACCTCAGCGCAACAGGGTCATGGGCCGGGATTGTACGCCCTCGGTCGTCTGCAAGCGTACGTAGTATGTGCCCGAAGCCACGGCCCTTCCGGCAGCATCCTGCCCATTCCAGGTCAAGCGATGGGTACCCGGCCCATAGGTTGCACTGGCCAGGACCGCCACGATCCGTCCCCGCAGGTCCGCTACCGAGAGGGTCGCCAGCCCGGGCTGATCCATGGTGAACAGGATCGCGGTCCGGGGATTGAAGGGATTGGGTCGAGGAGTCAACAGCTGTGCTCGGGCCACGGGGATCCCTTCGACCGCCGACACGGCACGGCCCAGGAACAGGTGCACCAGCCCGTCACTGCCACCGACAATGAGATCAGCAATGCCGTCATTGTTCCAGTCACAGGCACAGGGTCGCGAACGGGCAGAGCCCTCCAGGTCCACTGGCACATCGCCGGCGAGAATCGGTTCCGGCGATCCGAAAGCCGGTTCGGCGTCCGTCCCGATATTCTGGAAGAAAAGCAACTGACCCTCGGTGTTGCCGCAGATCAGATCCTTGCGACCGTCTCCATCAAGATCTCCCACCAGAGGGCTCGAGCGGAGACTCGGCACCACAAGATCCCCGGCAGGATCCTGCACGCGCATCTCGACCTCGAAATCCGCGTCGCCCGTATCGGCCTCATCCACGAATACCCGGATCCGTCCGTCATAGGCACCGACGACCAGGTCGAGGCGTTGGTCGTTGTTCCAGTCCACGGTCAGGGGTGTGGCCCGGGTTCCCACGTCGATATCGATCTTCTCGTCGCGGCCGACCTGCACGGCCACACCTTCGGCAAAGAATGGCTCCGTACTGGACCCTGTGTTCAGAAAGATCAGGACCAGGCCATCGGCGGTACCCACTAGGAGATCCAGCAATTGATCCCCATTCCAGAGAGTGACCCGCGGGCAGACGCCCATGCATCCGGCGGCCGGCACATAGAGAGGACCACTGGGGACCTGGGCGTAGGACCAGCTATCGAATTCAGGAGAACCCGGGGTCCCGGAATTGAAGTACAACCGCACAAGACCGGGCGTGACGCCGCCGCCGCCATCACCGACGACCAGATCAAAGAGACCATCGCCGTTCAGGTCGCCGGCCGTAGGCACCGAGTAGCCATCCACTTCTAGGGCGTACTCGCCGACCTGGACGATGATCTCGGAATCATAGGCGGGTACGCTTTCGGCGGTGGCCGCCATGCAGACTGACAGACCGGCTACCAGAATGGTCATCAGTAGGGATCCCTGGCGCGACATGACGACTCCTCCAGTCATGGAATCATTCGTTTCGACAGCCTATGATTATACCATGGCTGGAGTCGGCCGAGGGAGAAATCGGAGTCCGGCTACAAGTCGTTCGGGCAGCACCGGCCAGGAATACCAGATGGGTAGACCAACTTGCTGCGAGACATCCCTATCGGTTTTCGAACAGCACTTCTTCGAAGAGATCCAGTACCTCGGGCGAGTCATAGTTGGCCAGGCTGAAGAAGGCCGCCCGTTGCAGCCGCGGATCCGGGTTGCGCTGGGCCACCTCCATCAGCAGGGGCAACGCCGTGTCGTCATCGAGCTGTCCCAGGGCGAAGACGGCGCTCTCCCGCAACTCCATGTCCTCGCTCTGGTCGCCCACCAGCTCCAGGGCGGTGGCCATGACCCGTTCCGACGAGAGGATCGCCAGCCAGCGCAGGGCTCCATCGCGAACCTCTCGATGCAGCGAACGATCCCGAACCAGTTCGAGCATCTCGGCTGCCACCTCGGCATCCCGGGCAATGCTCGCGGCCAACAGGGCCTCCTCGGCAACGGACGGACGTCCTCGGTGGGCGAGATCCATGAACCAGGATCCGACCACCCGGCCCGGAACCTGACCCAGGTTGCTGGCACCGCGCACGTCGCCATCAAGTCCCGCACCAACGGCCAGCTCGACCTCCCGGATCCTTCCGTCCCGAATCCGCAGAATGGCCCGGGCCGGGCCCTCGATCATGGCGTCGCGATCGTCGTAGCGACCCCGGAAATAGCAGGAGTGGCTATTCTCGCCCGACGAGATCCGGACGCCTCGGCCGTTGCCGGAGACCCCGTCGCGGACCTGGTAGTGGAACGCGATCCTACCGTCGGAAACGTCGGCAACCGCCGCCGATAGTCGTTCCACTGTATCGATTGATTCTCCGGCCGCCGGCTCGCCGGTCGGCGTCGTCCCGACTGCTGCCAGCAAAGTGGCAATCAAACCTATGATGGCGCTGATCATGTCCTTCTCCTCGCCCGCTGACTAGCGGTAGTCCACAGCCCCGACCCTGCTCTCATTCCTATGACAGCAGAGCCGGGCAAAGGGTTGCCCGCAGGAGAAGATTTCCGATCAGTCGGACTTCTTGAGCTGGTGCTTCAAGAAGGGAGTGATCAGGTCCACCGGCAGAGGAAACAGCGTCGTGCTGTTGTTCTCCGCCGCGATCTCGGTCAGAGCCTGCAGATAGCGCAACTGGAGAGCCGTCGGGTGGTCCTCGATGATGGCTGCCGCGTCGCTCAATCGCTGGCTGGCCTGGAACTCGCCTTCCGCGTGGATCACCTTGGCTCGGCGTTCGCGCTCGGCCTCGGCCTGCTTGGCCATGGCCCGCTTCATTTCCAGAGGCAGATCCACATCCTTCATCTCCACGGTCGAGACCTTGATGCCCCAGGGGTCGGTCGCCTCGTCCAGGATGGTCTGGACCCGGGCGTTGAGTTTGTCCCGCTCGGACAGCAGCTCGTCCAGCTCGGCCTGGCCCACCACACTGCGCAGCGTGGTCTGGGCCAGCTGACTCGTGGCGAACAGATAATCCTCCACCTCGATGATGGCTCTCTCCGGTTCCATGACCCGGAAGTAAAGCACGGCGTTGACCCGTACCGAGACGTTATCCCTGGTGATAACATCCTGGGGTTGAACGTCCATGGCGATTGTACGCAGTCCCACCTTCACCATCTTCTCGATGAACGGCACCAGGATGATCAATCCAGGCCCACGAGTACCGACAAACCTACCCAGACGGAACACGACACCCCGCTCGTACTCCCGCAGGATGCGTAGCGCATTGACGAGGATGATCACCAACAGAAGCACCAGGGTAGTTGGAACGACGAAAGGCATGTCTAACTCCTTGGAGAGGGACTGGGGGCAGGGGGCGGAGATTCGGGTTTCACCCGCGCCGTGCGCCCGTTGAACTCGACGACCCGAACGGTGCCACCAGCGGGCACCGGCACGTCAGCGCAGGCATCCCAGATCTCGCCGTGAAAGACCACCTTGCCGGGCTCGTCTCCCCCGGCGATGGCTTGCACGACGCGACCGGGGCTGCCGATCAGGGACTGGGGACCGCTGACCACCGGTCGGCGCAGACCGCGCACTGCCAGCCAGACACAGGCCAGGAAGAACGCGGCAAAGACCAGAACCGTCGGGATCATGACCCGCAGGCTGACCCGGGCCCAGGGCTCGGACGAGTCGAAGAGCATCAGGGAACCGAGCACCAGGGAAGCAACGCCTCCAATGCTCAGCAAGCCGAAGCTGGGGACCTTGATTTCCAGCAACAGGAGGATCACTCCCAGCAGGATCAAGGCGACGCCGGTGTAATCCACAGGCAGGGCCTGGAACGCGAAGAGCGCCAACAACAGGCAGATGGCGCCGAGAATGCCCGGCGCGAAAGACCCCGGGTTGCTCAATTCGAAGAAGAGGCCGTAAATACCCAGCAGCATCAGGATGTATGCGACGTTGGGGTCGGCCAGGGTTTTCAGTAATCGCTGGCGCAGACTCATGGGTCGGGGCACGAGCCGCAACGATTCCCCATCGAGCCGGTGTATCGTCCCGGCGACCTCCACCTCCCTGCCCAACAGACTGTCCCTCAGGGCGGTCAGGTCTGCTGCCAGAAAATCGACGACGCCGGCGTCGTGGGCCTCGGCCGCTGTGAGGTTGACCGCGTCGACCACGAAGGACCTGGCGATGTCGGGATCCCGTTCCCGCTGCTCGGCGATGGAAGCGATGTAGGCCGCCGCGTCATTGGTCACCTTGCGTTTCATGGTGCTGTCCATGGCCGCTCCGGCCATCTGCACGGGGCTGGCCGAACCGATGTTCGAACCCGGCGCCATCACCGCCACATGCGCGGCCACGGTGATGAATGCGCCGGCGCTGGCCGCTCGACTGCCGGCTGGGCCGACGAAGACGATCACCGGTATCGTCGATCCCATCTCGGCCTTGATGATGTCGCGCATGGCCGTGTCCAGACCCCCGGGGGTGTCGAGCTGGATGACCACGGCCTCGGCGCCGGACTCGGGGGCTGCCAGGAGACCCGCTACGAGATACTCCGAGGCCACCGGCGTGATGGGTCCTTCGTAGCTCAACAGCAGGACGTCTCCGGCGATCGCCGCGCCGGCCGCACAGCCGAGACAAAGGAACAGGCCGACAAGAAGAGAGAGTCGCGGCGGGTTGGAATCAGCAAGGTGAGCGGTCATGCCGGTCTCCTTCGCATGGGCTCCATGGGACTGAATCTTCAGTATACACATAATCTGTCGTAGGTGTTGCCGGAGCGCTGGAATAACATGTACTACCGTACCGCTAGCTTTTAGCCGAGTCCTTAACAATCTATTTTTTCATAGGTTAACTGAATCTGCAACGGGCTCCGAAGAATTACACGAACGGACAGATTTCTTTTGTGTTATAATTGGCTTCGTTAAAGATCTCCCGTACGTTCGCCACATTTCAGTGCGGAGAGATCCCCAATCCTGCCCGGTGACTTCTCACCCTTCCGCATCACGGCTCAGTGCGAGCGCCTGTGCGCTGGAGCAGGAACGTGTGCCCGCGAGGGCAATCTGGATCCAAGGAGCGACTCGTGAACAAGACTCTTCTCTCGCTTGTGCTGGCGTTGTTGCTGGCAACTGTCGCCCAGGCAGGGACCCTGTCCCCTGGCTTGCAGGCCCAACTTGCCGACAAGAACGCCGATGAGACCATCAGTGTCATCGTACACATGACCGAAAAAGCTCCCATCGCGGAGCTCAAGGCAGAGCTGCGCGCCGGTCAAGCCACCCGGCAGCAGCGTCACGGCGTCATCGTCACCGCCTTGCAGGAAGCGACCCGCGCCCAGGACAGTCTGCTGGCCGACCTGGCCGAGCGGACCCGTTCCGGTGGCGTCGTCGGATACACCAGCTACTGGATCGGTAACCTGATCGTGGTTCTGGCCACTCCGGCCGAGATCGAACTCATTGCCGAGCGCAGCGATGTCGACCTGGTCGAGCTCAACTTCGAAGCCGAGCTCATCGAGCCGGTGAAACGCCATGCCCCCGAAGCGGGCGAAGATCCGGAGATCGGCGACCGGAGCATCGGCATCACCGCCGGCTTGCAGGCCATCAATGCGGACCGCGTCTGGTACGAGCTGGGCATCACCGGCGAGGGCCGGATCGTCGGCAGCCTCGATACCGGTGTCGACGGCAACCACCCCGCTCTGACCGACCGCTGGCGGGGTTTGACCCATTCGTGGGAGGAATCGTGGCACGACGTGGTCGGATCCATCTCCCAGTTCCCCGTGGATTACAACGACCACGGTACCCACACCACGGGCACGATGACCGGAGTGGCGGATGACGATACCGTGGGTGTGGCCTGGGGCGCCCAGTGGATCGCCGCCAATGCCATCGATCAGGGAGCCGGCGGCGGCTTCACCAACGATATCATCGACTGCCTGCAGTGGTTCGCCGATCCGGATGGCGATCCGGGAACCGTCACCGACGTACCCGACGTGGTCTGCAATTCCTGGGGTGTCAACACCTGGATGGGATTCCCCAGTTGCTACGACGGCTGGAACGCGGTCATCGACAACTGCGAAGCCGCTGGCGTCGTCACCGTGTGGGCCACCGGCAATGAGGGTCCCAGCGGCAGCTCCGTCCGTTCACCGGCGGATCGCGCTACCACCACGACCAATTCCTTCAGCGTCGGCTCGGTGAACGCCAACGGCGCCTATCCCTACGGAATCTCCGGATTCTCCAGTCGTGGACCCAGCCAGTGCAATGCGCCGGCCGAAAATCTCATCAAGCCCGAGGTCTCCGCTCCGGGTTCGGGAGTCTACAGTTCGGTCCCCGGCGGTGGTTACCAATACTTCGACGGTACGTCCATGGCGACGCCCCACGTGGCCGGCGTGGTCGCGCTCATGCGCGAAGCCGCACCCAACATCGACGTCGATACCATCAAGCAGATCCTCATGGCTACTGCCCACGACTTCGGAGCATCCGGCGAGGACAACGCTTACGGCTGGGGCTTCATCGACGCCTACGAAGCCGTCTTGAGTGCCATGACCTACAGCTATGGCCAGTTCACCGGTCGGGTCGTCAACGGCAGCTACGGCGGATTACCCATCGCCAACGCGGTCGTGACCTTGACCCGTGGCGACGAAACCCATGACTCGTTCACGGACGAGGACGGCTACTTCACCGTTTTCGCCCCCGACGGCGGCTATTCGGTCACGGTTGAGGCCACCGGTTTCGCCTCCGGCGCTTCCTATGTGCAGATGACCACGCCGACAATCGTCACCGAGGATTTCGACCTGGTGGACAACACCGGTCCGATCGTTTTCGACGTGACCCAGCCCCTGACCGTGAGCGAGGCCGACGGTGCCTATGCGATCTCGGCGATGGCCGTCGATCACAGCACGGTGATCAGTGCTGCGCTGTGGTATCGAGTGGACGGTGGCGCGTGGATGGAACTCGCCATGTCGATGTCCGACGATCTCTACAACGGCGTCATCCCGGTACAGGCCGCCAATTCGACCATCGACTACTACGTGTCGGCCGTCGATGGTGCCGAACAGGTGGGCACCGCTCCCCTGGATGCGCCCCAATCGACCTACACGATCCTCGTCGCGGAAGAGCTCTATGCCTACGAGGTGGAGGAGCCCGCCGACAACGACTGGCAGGTCGGCCTGGCCGGCGACACGGCCACGGCCGGAGCGTGGGAACGGGTGAATCCCGTGGGAACGACCTTCGGTGGAGTCATGATCCAGCCCGAGGACGATCACACGGCAGACCCCGGCGAGATTTGCTTCGTCACCGGTAACGGCGATCCCGGCGGCAGCGCCACGGCATCGGACATCGATGGCGGCTGCACGACCCTCGTGAGTCCCGTTTTCGATCTGACGGGTGCCGAAACCGCCTTTGCCAAGTACTGGCGCTGGTACGGCGAAGCCGGTGCCGTGCCTGATGACGAGCTCGCGGTGGACGTCTCCGACGACGGTGGCGTCACCTGGGTCGAGGTCGAGCGAGTGATCGATGTCGCCGCGGAGTGGACTCAGGTCGTCGCCGATCTGGGCCAGTTGATCGATTTCACCGATCAGGTCATGTTCCGCTTCACCGCCTGTGACATCAACACTTCCAGCCTGGTCGATGCAGCCATCGACGACTTCTCGATCCTGGCCTTCACCCAGCAGACCTCGCCGGTGCCGGACGGTGCGCCGCGCCCGGCCGTGGTCCGCCTGGCCCAGAACCATCCCAATCCCTTCAACCCCAGCACGACGATTTCCTTCGAGTTGCCCAGGGCGGAGCAGGTCAAGCTTGCGATCTACGCCGTGAACGGTCGACGGATCGCCACCCTGCTCTCGGACGAGATGGTCGCCGGTCCCCACCAGGTCGTCTGGAACGGTCGCGACGACCGTGGGCAGCAGATGGCCTCGGGCACCTATTTCTACAGGTTGCAGACTGGCAGCCAGGAACTGACCAGGCGCATGATCCTGATCAAGTGATCCAGATCATCAGCGTGCAGTAACCAAAGGCCCCGGACATACGTCCGGGGCCTTTTCGGTCCCCGTCGACCAGGCAGATCCGCCAGCATTTCCTCCGCACACTCTTTCGCCGGTCCGGACCAGGTTGTTCTTCACAGATTTCGATCTCCGTCGATAATGTCAGGGTCGTCGAGATCATGAGCCCCATCGCAACAGAGGCTTGAACCGTGACCGGTATCGGCAAGTATCCGCTGCAGACATTCGTCCACCGCGTCCTGGTGAAGCGGGTGGTGCTGGTTGCCGTGGCCGTGGCAATCCTGCTTGCAGGCGTCACGTGGATTCAGATGCGCGGCCGTATCGAGGATCACGTCGCACGAACGGCCAACGACCGATTGGCGGTCATTCGCACCCTGGTTCGCCAGACCTTGACCGGCGGCGAGATCCCCCTCGAGTCGGCCCTGGAGCAGGCCCTCCGGACGGTGCGCGATGTAGGGTTCGACGATTCGAC
>Ga0070728_10006307_pt1 | contig 11296 bp, 9 predicted proteins | sample tdDd471_FD_66723 | JGI IMG/M metagenome (GOLD analysis project Ga0070728, IMG submission 66723) | Marine sediment microbial communities from the Atlantic coast under amendment with organic carbon and nitrate - tdDd47.1 | ecosystem: Environmental > Aquatic > Marine > Coastal > Sediment | place...
GTCTTCGAGGTCGCCCTCGCCCACGCCCGCGACCACGAGACCCGCGTGGACGTCGACGACGTGCTGCTCAAGAAGGCCGAGGTCGAGTACCGCCACCTGCGCCAGCCGGCCCGGGCCGGCGCGACCCTGCTGCAGGCCCTCGACCGCCGGCCCGAAGACGAGCACGCCGTCCGCATCCTCGTGCAGGCCCTCGCCCCGCACGTCGACCGCAGCGACCTCGAGCGCGCGCTCGTCCGCCATCTCGACGCAGTGCCCGAGCAGGTCGCGACGGCGCGGCGCAACGACCCGAACTGGGCGATCTGGCTGCCGGCGCTGCCGCGGGTCTGACGACGCCGCGCCCCATGCCGTGTGAGGCGTCGGGCCGCGGACGGCCGTTCAGCGCCCACGAAGCGACGACGCCGCACCCGAATCGGGCGCGGCGTCGTGGCGTACTCGGTCACGCGGTCGACTCAGTCGTCGACTTCCTGCAGACGAGCGAGGATGCGGCTCTTCACGGACTCGTCGACCTCGACATCACCGGACTCCGCCAGCGGGCCGGTGTTGTGCATCTCGGCGAGCAGCGCGGCCTCCATCATGGCGAGGCGAGCACGGGTCTCTTCGTGGCCCGTGCCACGCTGTTCGAGCGCGAAGTCGCCGGGCTCTCCGAGGCCACGGCGCATCCGCACCACCAGTTCCTCGTCACGCGTCAACGGCTCGGCGCCGGCGCGTCGTTCGGTCAGCGTCTTCGTCTGAACCGCGGTTCGAGTGGTCTTGCGGGTGGCCAAAGTGTCCTCCTGCGGGGCCGCCGCCCCGTGAGAGCGACGTGAATCAGCCGTGTCCCGAGAGGTAGCCGCTCGGACCGGGGGCCGCAAGTTTTGCCGGGCCTTCAGACCCCATCGATCGAGCGCTGACCCGGGATCTCGTCAACCCCGCAGGACTCCGCGGTTTCGTGGCCGTGAACCCCGATCACGGGCCTTGCCTGGACGCTACGGCCCCCCCAGAGTAGCGGCGCATTCTCGGGACTCGGAGATCCCCATGATCAACGAAGCGATCGAAGCCTGGTGTTCGTTCCGCCGCGTCGGCGAAGACGGGTTCGTCTACGAGACGGACACCGCTCGCGTGAACATCGGCACCGACGCCGTCGCCTCTGCGCCCGCGATCCTGGCCAGCCTCGATGTGCAGGGCCCGTTCGCGGTGTTCTACGACCGAAACACCCGCACGCTCGGCGGCACCGAGATCGTCGACGCCCTGCGGGCCGCCGGGCACCAGGTCACGGCGTTCGAGCTCGGCGAGCGCACCGACGAAGCCGTCATCGTCTGCGACGACGCGCGCATCGACGAGGCCCGCGCCCTGCTCGCCACCCGCGCCTGGGGCCACGCGATCGCGGTCGGCGCCGGCACGATGAACGATGTCGTCAAGATGGCCGCCTATCGCGAGGGGCTGCGCTACTCCGTCGTCGGCACCGCGCCGAGCATGAACGGGTACACGTCGGCGATCGCCGCGATCCTCAGCGACGGCGTGAAGACGACGCAGCCGTGCCGCGCGCCGCTCGCGGTGTTCGCCGATCCGCGCGTCATGGCCGAGGCCCCGTACCGCATGATCGCCAGCGGCATCGGCGACCTGTACTCGAAGCCGGTGAGCAACGCCGACTGGCGGCTCTCGCACCGGCTGCTGGGCACGAAGCACTCGTCGATCGTGATGGAGATCGTCGAGGCCGGCGGCCGCATGCTCGAAGGCGTCGCGCCGCACCTGCCGGCGCGCGAGCCGGACGCCGTCGCCCGCCTCACCGGCGCGCTGATGTTGTCGGGGCTCGCGATGCAGGCGGCCGGGTCGAGCCAGTCCGCGTCCGGCGGCGAGCACCTGATCAGCCACTTCATCGACATGACGGCGTACGCCTTCGACCAGCCGCACGACTTTCACGGCTGTCAGGTCGCCGTCGGCACAATCGCCACGTCGCGGCTCTACGAGTACGTGCGCGCGTTGGATCCCGCGACGATCGACATCGACGCCTGCGTCGCCGCGCACCGGGAGTGGCCGGACCACGAAGCGGTGCTCGTCGAGCGGTTCGGGCCGCTGGCCGACGCGGTGATCGAGCACGCGCGCAAGATGTATCCGACGCGCGAGACCCTGCGCACGCGCCTCGAGACGCTGGTCGCCGCGTGGGACGACATCTTCGCGGACGCCGGCACGACGCTGCGATCGGCGGACGACCTCGAGGGCGAGCTGCGCAGCGCCGACTGCCCCACCCGGTTCGCCGAGATCGGCGTCGACGCCGAGCGCGCCGAGCAGGCGGTGGCGTGGTCGAAGGACATCCGCGCGCGGTACACGATCCTGCACCTCGCCGGGGAGCTCGGCGTGCTGGACGGCTTCGCGGCCGAGTACGTCGCGCAGCGCGGCGGGCACTGAGCCAGTGGCGCCGCCAGGGCCTGCGGCGGCGCGTTTTTCTGGCGCCGCCAGGGCCTTCGGCGGCGCGGTTCATGGCGCCGCCACGGCCTGCGGCGACCCGTTCTACTGGCGCCGCCAGGGCCTGCGGCCGCGCGGTTGCTGGCGCGGCCCGGACCTGAGGCGGCCCGTTCTACTGGCGCGGCCAGGGCCTGCGGCCGCGCGTCTGCTGGCGCGGCGGCATCAGTCGGTCGTGTCGAGGGCGGTGGCGAAGCGGGTGGCGATGGCTTCGCCGCGGGGCGTGCGGCGTTCGAGGGCGAGGGTCCGGCCAGCGGCCCCGCTTCGGTCCAGGGTGACGACGAGGTCGATCTCGTCGAGGGCCTCGGCGACGCGGTCGGGCCACTCGATCAGCACGATGTCGTCGAGCAGCTCGAAGAAGCCGACGCTCTCCAGGTCGTCGACCCCGGCGAGCCGGTACAGATCCAGGTGATGCACCGGGGGGGACCCGGGGCAGGTGTTCACGATGGACCAGGTCGGCGACGAGAACGCGAACATGCCGTCGGGCGCCGCCGTCGCGACGAAGCCGCGGGCGAACGTCGTCTTTCCGGCGCCGAGGTCGCCGCGTAGCCCGATGACAGCGACGTCGTCGAGGGCCGCGGCGAGCAGGCCGCCGGCCGCCTCGGTCGCGTCCGAGTCCGCGAGGTGCCAGGTGCGGCTCACAGCGCTTCCCCGACGACGAACACGGCGCGCAGGTCGTCGCGGTCCCAGCGGACCCGACCGAACACGTCGGTGCGCGCGTGCACCAGCGAACCGTCGGCGGTGAACCCGACGACGAGCTCGTTCGGGCGCGGCGCCCCGGTGGTCTGATCGTACGCCGAGACGATCACCGGCGCCGAGAGCGCGGTGGCGCCGGCCAGCACGGCACGCACACCCGGGTGCGTCTCGCGGCGCAGCGCCCACTCCCGCGCGCCGGCGTCGTCCGGCGCGCTCGCGTACCACGCGGCGCGCAGGACCGGAGCCTCCGCCGCGGCCCCGCGCAACCACGCGAGCCGCGACGCGGCATCCGCGACGGCACCGAGGCGCAGCACGGCGGCAGCCGCCAGCACGGGCTCACGCTCGCGCAGCAGCGCGTCGAGGGTCGCCGTGTCGCTCATCCGGCCGATGGCCACGAGCCGCTCGTCGCGCGACGAGAGGCTGTCGTACGCTGGCGCCGCCGCCTCGGACGCCGCCATCGCCATGGCGCGCACCGAGGCATCGAGCTCGCCGGCCTCGACGTCGTCGGCACCCACCTGGCCGCAGGCGAACGACACACGCCACGCCTCGCGGCGATAGAGCAGCGGCGTCGCCGTGCCCCGGTCGGTCGCCAGCGCCGCCGTGTCCACAGCGTCGCACGCCGCGATGGCCCGCGCGGCCGTGCGGACATCGAGCGCGCTCGACCGCGTCGACCGCGCCACGGCTTCGGCGACCGCCGGCTCGTTGCGCTGTCCATCGAGGGCCAGCAGGACGTCGACACGCACCGTCCGCCACGACAGCCACGTGCCCAACTGATCCACGTCGACCCACGCGCCCGTCCGATCGGCGAGCGCGTTTGCCGCGTCCCGCCGGATCGCCGGCTGCTCGCTTGTCAGGATCCGCGCCAGCCCGGGCGCGCCTGCGTCGCCGAGCGCACGCAGCGCGAGGATCAGCGTGAGGGCGTCCTCGGCATCGAGCCGGTCCGGATCGACGAAGCGCTCCGCAAGCTGCACCGCCTCGACCCGGCCGACGTCCGCGAGGGTCGTCACGACCTGCACGGCCACCGACGGCGCCAGCGTCTCGACGTCGTCGATCAGCCCGATCAGGCAGTCCGCGGCACCGGGCGCACGCGCCCCGCTCAGCAGCAGGTCCCAACCCGCAGTGTCGCTCGGCACCCCCGTCCACTCGGCGAGTCGGCACCACGCCGCGCCGGTCGGCGAGAGGCGCAACCAGTCCATCCGGGCGTCGCGGTCGGCGACCACCGCGCCGGAGTCCCACGCGTCCTCGAGCGCGTCGACCGCGGCCGGATCGCCGGACACGAGCCACAGGCGCAGCACCGACTCCGCACCCGGCGTCTCGGGACCGAGCCGAGCGTACCGCGCGGCAAGCTCGTCCGCGGCGGCGAGCCCGATCGCGGCGACCAGCGGGGTGAGATCGACGGCGGACAGATCGCCGAGGGCATCGACGAGCACGAGCGCCGCCGGGTCACCGGTCGCGACGAGAGCGTCCAGCGCCGCAGACCGCGCGCCCTCGACCCGAGGCTCGATCACCTGACCGACGAGCGACGGCGTCGCCGCCCGGCTGCGCAGGGCCCCGAGCGCGTCGATCGCGGCGAGCGCGACATCCGGCACCCCGGACTCGACGAGCTCGACCAGCGCCGGCACCCCCTCGATGGCCCGCAGCTCGGCGACCACACCGGCCGCAGCGACGGACACCTCACGCATCGGATCGTGCAGCTTCTCGAGCACCGCATAGAGCGCGCCCCGGTGCCCGAGGCGACCGAGGGCCTCGAGCGCGGCGACGACCACGTCGCGGTCCGAGTCCCGCAGCGCGTCGACGACGGCCAGCGTCGCGTCCGGATCCCCGAGCGCGCCCAGCGCCTGGATCACCGCGACCCGCACGTCGTCATCCGCGTCCCCGCGCGCCCGCACCAGCGGCTCCACCGCGCCGGGCGTGCGCAACGCACCGAGCGCCTCGGCAGCGGCGATGCGCACGTCGGGGCGACGATCGGTCAGCAGATCGACGAGCAGCGGCTCGAGCGCCCAGGCGCCCGTGCGACCGATGGCACGCGCGGTCTCGGCGCGCACCCCGGTGTCCCGCGAGCTGGCCCCCTGCCGCAGCAGGTCGAGCACCGCCGGGTCGTCGGCCGACATCAGGTCCGCCAGCAGCTCCGTCCGATCTGCGGGGCCCCCGGCGTCCCAGTCGGCCTGCAGTCCCGTGCCCCGCCCCGGCCAGTCGAGGGCCATCGCCGACGGCGCGATCACCGAGGCGATCGCAACGACGAGCACGGCAGCGAGGCGCGTCCGCATCAGACCGGATCCCGCGGGCACTGCCGCGCGCAGACACGGCGGATGCCCTGATCCCCGAGGTCGAGTTCTTCGCAGCCGTAGCCCTGCGGGCAGGCGTTGTCGCCCTCTTCGGCGCACGCCACGAGGCAGAAGGCGCCGGCGTCGCCGCCATCGTCGTCCTCGAACGACAGGCACGCGTTCTCGGTGCCGCAGCTGTCGATGTCGTCGCCGTTGCACGAGTCGCAGTACGGCCCCTCGGCTTCGACGCACTCGCCGGCGTCGAGGTCGCAGACCTCACCGAACGCGCACGCCCAGTTGCCGCGGCACGGGCGCCGCACGCAGCTGCCGGCGACGCACTCGAGCGACGAGTCGAGGCAGTCGTTGTTCGTCTCGCAGCCGGGCACGCACTGCAGCGTATCGCGGTCGCAGTACGTCTCGGCTTCGGGGCAGTCGGCAGACGTCAGGCAGCCGCCGGGGACGCGGCAGATGCCGTCGTCGCCGCACTCGCCGCCGGCCGGGCAGTCGGCGTCGGTCGTGCAAGGCGCGCTGCACGTGCCGGCCTGGCAGACCTCGTCACCGGGGCACGCTTCGTTCTCGGTGCAGCCGGGCCCGCAGACGAAGGTCGGCAGGCAGGTCTCGCCGGCCGGGCAGTCCGCCGGCTCGTCGCACTCGCGCACGCCGCCGCAGTCCCCCGAGATCGCCACGCACTGGCTCGACGACGGGTCGCACGTGTAGCCGACCGGGCATGCGCCGCAGCCCTGCCCGCAGAACCGCCCACCGGCGGCGTAGTCGAGGCAGAGGTCGCCGCCGTCGCCGCACTGGGCGTCGTCGGTGCACGGGTCGCAGAGCTCGAGGCGCGGCTGGCAGCGCCCGATGCACGGATCGCAGAACTCTTCGAACGAGCAGTTGGCATCCATCGAACAGACGGTCGCGCCGGCGTCGGCCGTCACGCACACGCCGAGGCAGACGTCGCACGCTTCGCCACCGGCGCAGGCGCTGTCGTCGGTGCACGCCGTCCGCGGCGCGCAGCGTCCATCGGCGCCGCACGCTTCGGTCGGCGCGCAGTCCGCGTCGGTGCCGCAGAGGGGCACGCACACGCCGACGCCGGCGTCGCACGCGGTGCCGTCGGGGCAGTCGACGTCGGTCGTGCAGGCAGTCGGCGGGTCGCCGACATCACCCGACGCGTCGGTGCCGCCGCCGCCCCCGCCACCGCCGCCGCCGGTGTCGGCGCAGGCGCGGCCGGTGCAAGCGTCGGCCCCGTCAGCGGGCGAACCGCCGTCATCCGACGAGCAGCCGCCGAGCGCGAGGGCGCCGACGAACGCGGCGAGGATCCAGGACACTCCGAACGAGCGCATCGCGCACCTCACTGCACATTGAACGGGAACGAGACGCTCATCGGGACGTCGTTGAACCGCGGGAACCGGATGCGCTGGAACGCCCGCACGAGGCACCGCTCGCCGGTCGGCGTGACCCGACCGCTGGCCGTGACGCTCACGTTGAACGTCCGGCCATCCGGGTTGATCGACCAGTTGACAGTGGCGCCAGCGAAGCGCGGGTTCTCGCGCAGCTCGGCGTCGAAGCAGGGGCGCACCCGCCCGAGGTTCTGCCGCACGGTCTCGTTGATCTGCGCCGACGTGAGCCGGAACGACGGCTCGCTGGAGTCGAGCCGCAGCACGTACTCGTCGATGTGCTCGGTGATGATGTCGTCGTCCTCGCCGCCGCCCGCCGACCCGGACGCGCCCGACGACGAACCGCCGCCGCCGGTCGCCGCAGGGGGCGGCTCGGGCACGGGCTCGGACGGGTCGAAGAGCGCGGCGAGCAGGTCGTTGTCGGCCTCGATGCCCTGGTAGTCGGGCTGCGGGGGCTCGACGCTCCACGCGACCGGCACAAAGGCCACGTCGAAGAGCACGGGCTCGAACTGGGGCCGGGCGAGGTAGCCGAGCACGGCGACCACGATGACCGCGAACGTCGAGAGCACCAGCGTCGTGCGACCGGTGCGCTTCACCTCACCGACGACCTTCTCGCGACGCTCTTCGGCGGCGATGCGCTTCTTCGCCCGCACCGGCAGATACTCGAGCACGTCGTCGGTGAACGTCGGGACGTCGACCAGCGGCAGGATCTCACCGTTGAACGAGTCGTGGATCGGCGTGTGCTCGTCGATCTCGTCGGCGAGCAGCATCTCGCGGACGCGCGCCGACGTGTACGGGCCGTAGTCACGCCCGTCGCGGTGCACGAGCCACCGCTCCGGGTCGTCGCTGCTGCCACCGGAGGGCATGGCGACGAGGTCGGCGAAGAGGTCCTCTTCGGGCTCGGGCGCAGCAGGCGCCTCGGCCGCGGTGCGGGCCGCCTCGACGGCGTCGCGGGCCGCCACGAGCAGCGCACGCAGCTCGTCGCCGGACGCCACCCGCATGCCGGGCTCGTCGGACACACAGGCGTCGACGAGTGCCGTGACCTCTGCCGGCCACGCTTCGGCGACGCGCTCGCGCAGCAGCGCCACGTTGTCGCGGGTCGCCGGGATCGTCGTGAGCAGCGAGACGGCGACCATGCCGAGGCCGTAGTAGTCGGCGCCCTCGCTGATCGCCCACGGATCGTCGCGGACCTCGGGCGCCAGGCACGGGTCGGACGCGAACGGCTCGGCCATCGGGGACAGCGCCACCATCGCGAGCCACGCCAGCGCCGGCTCGGTGAGCATCACCGTGCCGTCGTCCGAGAGCTGGATCGTGCGCAGCGAGACGCCGCCGTGCGGGCCCACCGCGTGCACCGCGTCGAGCGCGGCGGATACGTGGCCGAGCACGTTGACGATCTCGCCGAACGCGAACCGGCCGCCGGACGCCTCGCGACCTGCGACCACCTCGGCGAGGCTCGTGCCGGTCACCCGCTGCCAGGCGAGGAAGGGCCGCCCCCCGGCCGCCGCGTGGCCGAAGAACCGCTGCAGGCTGCGGTGCCGCACACCGCGCAGGCTCTGAAAGGTGTCGCCCGCGCGGTCCATCGGCTCGATGAGCGCCGGGTGCAGCAGGTGGATGATCGTCGGGCCGGCCTTCTCGTGCGACGCGGCGTACCGCTCGTCGCCGGGGCCGGTGCCGATGAACGAGGACACGGCGAATCCGCCGGGCAGCGTCGTACCGTCCGCGATGCCACTCATCCGTCGTCCTCCGCCTCGTCGTGAATCGTGTCCGTCGCGCCGTCCAGATCGAGGTCCACGCGCCACCGGTCCCCGTCGCGCTCGAGAGCGACGTGATGGGTGGTGTCGTGCCACGTGGTCAGCTCGAGCACCGCGCGGTCGCCCTCGGACTCGACCCGCTCCATCGTGCGGATCTCGGTCTCGACGAGCACATCGGCGACGCCGAGAAAGTCGGACGCCGGGCGCGGATCGCCCCCGGCCGCCGTCCACGCCTCGGCCTGGGCCTCGAGCACCGCGCGGCTGTCGTCGTCGAGCATCGCGAAGACCGTCTCGCGATCGCCGCGCTGCAGCGCATCGCGAAACGCGCGGAATGCCGCCTCGGGCGCGGACTGCGTCCCGGCTTCTGGCGGCGCACACCCCACGCCGGGCCCGACGAGGGCGGCGACGACGAGGGCCGACAGGGCACGAGAGAGCATCGAACGACCGGGTGCAGCAGGCCCCCGTCCGGACGCGCGGGGACGCCTGGCAGGGTGCTATGACGGGGCCCGGGGGTCAAGGCGCCGCCGCGTTGACAGGGTCCGCGCGGCGCCCGTAGCATCGCGGTGCACTCCCCCCCCGGACGTCCCGTGCTCCGCATCGCCATCCTCGCGCTCCTCGTCGCGTTCGCGACGGTCGCCTGCAAGGGCGAGGCTCGCCTCGATGACCCGTCGGACGCCCTCGACGCCTTCGCCGCCGCGCTCGCCACCGGCGACCCGGACCTCGTCTGGGCGATGATGAGCGCCGAGAACCGGCAGAAGTACGAGGACGCCGTCGTCACGCTGCGCGAGATGGACGACATGATCGGGTACCTGCAGTCGTCCGAGCAGGCGGAGTTTCGGGTGATGTCCGGCGCCGACCAGCTCGACACCCTCGTCGACGGGCGCGCGCTCTTTCGCGCCCAGTTCGACCTGACGACGATCCCGAGCAGCGAGCCCGTCATCGGGGGGCTGCGGGCTGTCGAGGTCGTCGAGGACGGCGACACGGCGACGCTCGAGACCCGCGCCGGCCAGACCGTCATCATGCACCGCGGCGAGGACGGCATCTGGCGCGTCCACGCCCCGCTCGATGCGTTGATCGACCGCCAGCTCGCCCGCGTGCAGGACAACCGGGTCGCCCTGCGCGACACGGTCGCCCTCTTCGGCACCGGCGTCGACCTGCGCGCCGAGCTCGTCGAGTACGGCGTCCTCGAGCCCGAGGCGCTCGAAGCCGACGGCGACGAGCCCGCGGCGGACGACGACGAGGGCTGATCCGACCCGCGCCGCTGCGGCGTCGTTCGGGGCGCTCGCCACGCAACATCGCGCACGACGCGCCGACCGGGACTCGAACCCCGGCCCCGGATCGTCGATGCCCGCGCCCCGCGTTCGTCTGCCGCTCTTCGTCGCCCTCGCCCTGCTCGCAGGCGCCACCCGCGCGGTCGTGCGAGCGACACCACCGCCGCCCCCTCGGCTCGTCCCCGACGCCCCGCCCCTCTGCGGCGCCGAGGCCGCGGACCGGCTGGTGATCGGCCGGTGCACCGCGCCGGGCCACGTGTTCGCCGAGCCCGAGTCCGTGCGAGACGCGATGGGGCGCCGCCTGTGCTGGCACACCGCCGACGCCCGGGCGTTCGCGCGCATCGACGGCGTGGGCCCCCGCGCCGCCGCGCGCCTGGTCGAAGCCCGTGACCGGGGGCTCGAGCCCATCGCCGGCACGCTCGTCACGATCCGGGGCGTCGGCCCGAGCCTCGCCGACCGCGTCACCCGGGCGGTCACCCAGCGCTGCCCCCGAGTCGCGACGCCGTCGCTGCACGACGCGCACGCCGCGCCCTGACCACCGAGCCCTACCGCGCCGAGATGCGCCCCGGGTTTCGCCGCACCCACCGCGTCCAGTACAGCTGGGCGTCGCCGCGGGACCACTCGAGGCTACGCGGCTGGTTGCCCGTGATCCGCATCAGCTCGAGCTGGGCGTTGATGCGCAGCCACGACCGCGGGTCGCCGGCGGCGCGGGCGAGCTCCGCCGCGGCGGCGCGGGCGCCCCCACCGAGCCCGTACCCCGCGCGGGCGAAGCCGTCGTCGAGCCACCGCCGGCGAGTGCGATCGTCGTTGGCGGCCCACCACCGGCGCCACGTGTCGACGCCCCGCGCCTGCACGTCCGCCGAGGCGCTGCGCCAGTCGATGTCCTCGCTGCGGTTCGTGATGCGCCGCAGCGCCCGCGCCGCCCGGGCGCGCACGACCGGGTCGTCGTCCGCCAGCGTCTCGACGAGCGCCGCCACCGTCTCGGCGCGCCCCAGCTCGGCCGCGGCGTCCGCGGCAACGAGGCGCAGGTCGACCGTCTTGCCGACGACCTGCACTGGCCGGTGCCGCGCCAGCACGAAGGCGAGAAAGTCCGCCGCGTCCGCGCCGCCGAGGGTGCCGAGCGCGAGCACCATCGCTTCGCGGACGGCGCCGTCGGGCTCGTCCTCCCAGTGCTCGATCAGCCACGCGGACTGCGCCGCCCCACCCTGCGCCGCGATGGCCTGCACCGCCGCGACCCGCACCGGAGCCGCCGGGTCGCCGAGCGCCTCACGCGCCGTGTCGAGGGCGTCGGCGCCGAGCAGCACGAGCCGCTCGATCGCCCGTCGCCGCGTGCTCGCTTCGCCCGCCCGCGCCATCGATCGGGCCATGTCGACCCGGGCCGCGCGGACGGTCGCGAACCCGTCGGCGCCGGTGTGCCAGCGACCGGTGTTCTGGCAGCCGCCGCCGACGTCCGACCGGCTGCAGTACACGCGCACGTGCAGGTG
>Ga0070728_10006308_pt1 | contig 11295 bp, 8 predicted proteins | sample tdDd471_FD_66723 | JGI IMG/M metagenome (GOLD analysis project Ga0070728, IMG submission 66723) | Marine sediment microbial communities from the Atlantic coast under amendment with organic carbon and nitrate - tdDd47.1 | ecosystem: Environmental > Aquatic > Marine > Coastal > Sediment | place...
AGACCATCGACCTTTTCGTGATCATAACTGGAAACCGGCAGTTTGTATTCCACCGTGTTCGAGGGAATGCCCAGTGCATCGATCAGCATCATCCCCCTTGAAAGGGCGTGAATCTCCATGTCCACCGCAGGAATGCGTTTGTTCAAAAAAATATAGCTATGCTCCATATGCTCGAGGCCTTTGCCAAATCCGATTTTCCGTTGACCTCTGGCAATCGCAATAAGGACACCGCTTTTCAGCAACGCCTGAAAATCGAGTATCATATCATAATCGGTGTCTCGCAATGCCTTTATAAAACGGTATATTTCGCTTAGGGTGCTGAAAAACGACGACGTTCGCAATCCTCTCATCCACCGCTTACGTTTGGAAACAAGAACACGATCCAATGCTTCATGACCTTCAACAAGGGGCGCAGCCGCTTCCTCCACCAGCCAAGCAATATGGGCATCCGGGCAGTGGCTTCTGATGGCATTCAAGGCAGGTAGTGTATGAATCACATCTCCAATGGCACTCAGTTTCACAATGAGAATGTTCACAAAATTTCCTTTACAACATCAAAAATCATATCCACACTAATTTGATCCATACAATTAAGGTGGCCTCTGGGGCATTCTGGTTTAAGGCATGGACTGCATTCCATCGGGACCTGAACCACCCTGCTGTTAGAACTCAAGGGACCCGTCGTTGTAGAATTGGTGGATCCGAAAATAGCAATAAGCGGGACATCGAGCGCTGCAGCCACATGCATCAAGCCTGAATCATTGGTAATAAAAAGGCCGCATCTTTCAATCAAGGCCATGGCTTCGCCAAGGGTGGTCCTGCCGGTAAGATCGATGGGACGATGCCGCATTTTCCGAGAAATATCCTTTCCAAGCCTTCCGTCTTGGGGTCCACCAAAAACGATGACCCGGGCATTTGTATGCTCGCTGATCAGATCGGCCAGGCGGGCATAACGATCGATGGGCCATTGCTTGGCAGGTCCGAATGTCGCACTGGGGTTTATTCCAACCCATTTAAAATCGCCGGATATACCCTGTTCCATCAAGATTTTTCCTGCCCGGAGCCGATCCTCTTGGCTCAACTGCAGATAAAGATCACGGTTGCCGGCATCCATGCCTATTCCACTGAGAATATTGAGATAATACTTGGTTTGATGTTCTTTTTTAATTTCATTTGTGCACGAAATAGCATGGGTCAACAACATTTGTCGTGCATCCGTGTTATATCCGATCCGAACGGGAATGCCCGATAGAAAAGCAATCAGCGCCGCTTCAAAAGCATTCTGTAATAGGATCGCCGCATCAAAACCGTATCTTCTTAAATCTCTGGCAAGACGCAGTTTGCCGAAATTTCCTTTGTGGCGTCCTTCTCCATCATAAATTATCAGATTATCTATATGTGGGCTGTGCTCAAAAACCGGCGCAACCCATGGTTTTACCAGAATACTGATCTGGGCATTCGGAAAGCCTTTTCGGATGGCCCGAATCGCCGGTGTGGTCATAATGGCATCACCCACCCAGTTGGTAGAACGAATAAGAAGGCGTTTAATTTTTTTGGGTTTTATTGTTTTTAGTGCCATATTTTTTATCGAAAACAACGGGTACGGATTAAAAGGATTTGGACAGTTTGTCATAGGTTTATTTGTCAGCAATTTTGGGCCAGGGGTGGTACGGTTTCGTCTTCCAGCGTTGGTGTACCCAAAACCATTGTTCAGGGTAACGGAGAACCATCTCTTCAATGATTCTGTTGTACTGCAGAGTATTCAACTCAACATCCTTTCTCTTGTCGCCGGTTTTAATCAACGGAATTTCCGGCCCGAACTCTGCCCTAAAGCCTGTTTTCTCGCGGATTAAAAAAACGGGAACCACCGGTGCCTGTGTTTTTAAGGCCAAAAGGGCCAATCCGCTGCTGGTGCAGGCCAGACGACCCATAAAATCTACAAAAACGCCTTCGTACCAGTCCACATTCTGATCCATCAGCAATACAATTATTTCTTTGCGCTCGAGACTCCTTAGGATCGCACGAAAAGAGCGCTGCTTGGGAATGATCTTTGCCCCGAAGCGTGTCCTCAAGTCCACAAAAAAGCGATCCAGCGGTTTAAAACTTAAAGGACGAGCCACCATACTCAAAGGATATTTGTTCATAGCGCCGATGACTGTCAGAAGCTCAAAGTTCCCAAAATGGGCCGTAAGTGCCAAAAGACCTCTATCTTTTTCATAGGCATTTTTAACATTCGATATTCCGTCAATCGTAAAATATTTCCTAAGCTGTTTCTCATCCAGACTTAGGGACCAGGCGGTTTCAAAAATAATTAGCACCAGATTCATAAACACTCGCTTGGCGAGAATCCGGATTTCAAATCGATTTTTTTGACGGCCAAAAGCATGGGTTAAATTGTCAATAACGATCCTGCGGTGCCGTCTGTCTGCCAAAAAAACAATTCGGCCCAGAAAGTCAGCTGATAATCGCTGCCATTTCTGTGGAATAAGGCCCAGGAGTCTGAACAGTATCTTGATACCCTTGTAGACGGTTCTTTCCATATCAAACACAACTCAACTTCAGAAGTATATACTTATGCAAATCAGTGAACGAAAAAAGCCAAAGCTTAAAATATTGTAACATTTTAGCCCGTTGGAAATTATGATCCCAAGGACTGTATCTATAAAAATTTTATGCGACGCGTTATTTTTATTAAAGCTCCTCGCCGCCCCGTATAGACCGGATCTTTGCCCCGGTTAAACAAAAAATACAGATGCACAGGGTCAACTTCGATTCAACCCTCCTTAACGGGATCTTCGACAAGGTTGCGGGGAATGCGATCGCCGTTGCAGTTCAGCTTGCTTTGAATGAACGCATGAAAGGCATCGTTCTCATCACCAAAGGTGATCTTGATACCCAACACGACGAGATCAACAGGATATGTATTTCTGTAAGAAATCCGGACATAATCCTTTTCGGTGGTAACGAGACAATCGCCATTTGCTTGTCGTGCTGACTGAAATATGTTTTCAATATCCACTCCCGAGTATGAATGATGATCAGGAAATTCCATACAGCCCGACACAACACAGTCAAGGCTTCGGACGGTCCGGTGAAAATTATCGTTATCTGCCAAACCTGAAAAAACAAAGGCTTTGCGTCCTTTTAAAAACTCCGGCCTGCATGTCGATACGCTTTGTGATTTTTCCTCAGACGTACTGCTTTCCCCTTTTATCACTTTATGGATATACGGGACGTGAAACGCCCTGAAAACCGGCTTGTCCGCAGTTAAAGCGCCCGATTTTAGGCGATGGATAGCTTCTTTAGGATCCGGTACAACATCGGATCTTGTTAATATCAACGCATCTGCCCGTGAAAGCGCTGAAACCGGCTCTCTCATAATACCTCTGGGCAACATGTGCCCATTGCCGAAAGGGCGGTGGCAATCCAAGAGTACCAAATCAAGATCACGCTCAAGTTTCAGATGCTGGAAAGCATCGTCGAGCACAAGGACTTCGGGCTTAAACGTCCGCACCGCCAGCATGCCGGCCTCAAACCGATTTTCGCCTACGATGACCGGCACATTTTTCAGTTTTACGGCCATCATATACGGCTCGTCACCGGCGGTTTCAGGTCCCATCAATAAAACCTTTCCATCGCTCACGATCCCCCCGGCCTTTTCCGCACGCCCCTTATATCCTCGACTGATAACCACAGCCTTGTTCCCGAAATCCTGAATGAGATTTGCCAAATAAATCGTCATGGGTGTTTTCCCGGTCCCCCCCACCGAGAGGTTCCCTACAGATATAACCATACATGGAAGTCTTTTGGATTTAACAAGGCCCTTCTGGTAAAGTTTTTGTCTCAACTTTACACCGCCGCCATAGATTTTGGATGCCATAGATAAAAAATATCCCAGGAAAAAGCATTCGTGGTCGTTGTTTCCGGTCATTACTGTTTCGATTTTTTTCTTGATGCTGATATCGGATATTTTTGTCATGGGTTATCTGTTACTGTTTGGGTGCCGGGGATTTTTTAAACACGTTTCAACAACCCGCAATGTCTTATCAACAGCACCTTTGTTGGCTTTGAAAACCTGGTGGGCGCTTTCTCCAGCCTCGATGGCTTTTTTTTCGTCTCTAATAAGTATCGCTGAAGCTTCAAAAAGAGAAGCTGAGTCATGAACGCTGACAGCCCCTCCTGAATCCACAAGGAATTTGGATATCTCCTTAAAATCACTCATATCTTGTCCGAATATTATCGGTTTTGCAAACAATGCCGGTTCAAGTGGATTGTGCCCGCCGCACGCTATCAGACTCCCTCCTATAAAGGCGATATCGGCGATTGCATAGAGTTTTTTTAAAATGCCCAGGATACCAACCACAATCACATCGAATCGGTGACCTTCTGATATTTTTTCCATCTCTTTCATTAGACGAACAGAGAAACCGGCTGTTTGAAAAATTCGATATACCGACTTGGCGCGTTCCGGATCTCTGGGGATGACCACGAGAAGCAGATCTTTAAACTCACTTTTCATCTTAGAAAAAGCGTCGAGAAGTATCGATTCTTCACCTTTATGTGTGCTCCCCGCCACCAGGACCTTTTGAGACGGCTCTATCTGCATCCATTTCCTTAAATCTTCTATCTCTTCCGCCGATAGGAACTGGAATTCCTGATCGAACTTGATATTGCCGGTAACCATCATCCGATCGGAGGGAACACCAAGGGTTTGAAAGCGCCGGGCATCTTCCACGGACTGGGTGCAGATGTTTGCAAAGGATAAAAACAACGGTTTTGCAAAAAAATCGAATCGTTTGTATCCCATAAAAGATTTATTGGACAACCTTGCGTTAACAAGAACAACAGGGGTGTGCCGCTTTTTCATCTCAAAAAGAAAATTAGGCCAAATATCCGTCTCGACGATGACAACAACGGCTGGAGCAATTTTCTCTGCAACATGTTTTACTGAAAAATTCAAATCATAAGGAAAGTAAAAGATGCCGATAACAGAATCATTTAAATACTGGTTGGCGATATCAAAGCCTGTTTTGGTAGAAACAGAAAATACGATATTTATAGTATGGGAACTCTCTTTTAACCGTTTAACGAGTGGAACCGCGGAAAGTACCTCTCCCACCGAAAGTGCATGAACCCACACAATTTTTTCTTCAGAAAGAAGTGAGCACCGCCGTATCATCGCAGCCGACAACGGCACAAGCCCCAGCCTCTGGAGGATGGTTTTCCGCCGCTTTTCGGAAAAAAGCGCCAAGGGGAGGATCACCGGAAACCCTATGGCGATGAGAAAATAAAGCAATATATTATAGAGGAATTTCACCGGCTGTCCTATTCTCACGATTCACGGGTAGCGCTTCACTTGTTCGTCGTTACCCGTCACCTATTATTGATGAACTCGCAAAAAGTCTTTTGTGAGCGATATTTGATCATTTGGGGATCCAGCGTTTCAAACGGACTTTTTACGAAACCATCATTATTCAGCATTTAATAATGTTACCGCTCCAAAACAGAAAAAAGCCAGGTTCGCAGTCCATGCAGCAATGCTGGGCGGCAGCATTTCACCGTATCCCAGGGATAGGCAGAAGCTGTAAAAAATCCAGTATAGAAATGCCGTGCCGATACCGTATGCGATGACAACGGGCATACCTTCCTTTATTTTTCCTCTGGCGCCAATACCGGTTCCCACCATACACATGATGATACAGATAAAAGGAAAGGCGACTTTAGCATAGAGGTCAACCCGGTAATTCGTCGCATCATATCCTTCCGCCTCAACCTTTTTTATATATGCCGAAAGTTCTTTGAAAGTCATCTCTTCCGATTTTTTGGCCACCCGATTTAAATCATCAGGTATAAAGTCGAGCCTCTTAACCTGCTGGTCGTGGAACGTAATATTGTAATCCCCCTGTTCCTTGTCTAAATTTTGTTCCATTATTCCATATAACAACCATTTTTTCTGTTTGAAGACACCTTTCTTGGCATCGATTCTTCTGATGAGTTGGAAACGTTGATCAAACCGGTACACCGTGATTCCATAAATGGTTTTTACCTTTGGATTAAAATAGTTTATGTGTGTTATCAGTCGGTTACCTTTAATCCAAATGTTTTTTTCCTCGGTAACGACTGTGGATTCCTTGCGGACTTCTCTGAGCCAAATCTGATTTGACTTTGCCTTTGTAATGGGAACGATGACATCGGAAAATAAAAAAAGAAGGCCGCTCAAGGTACATCCAATAATAACCACCGGTTTAAAAAGATAATAGATACGAACGCCACTGCTTCTTAGGGCCAAAATCTCATTGTGTCGGGTCATGAGACTAAAAACGATGAGAACCGCCAGCAAAATACAAATCGGTATGATCTGGACTATAACAGACGGTATTTCCAATATAAAAAAAAATATGGTCTTCGAATACGGCAACCCTGCTTCCATAAAATCGTCTATCTTCTCAAAAAAATCGACGGAAATATATATGCCGATTACAAAAGTCAGAACAATACCGAAATATTTTGAAATCTGAATGGTTATATATCTGTAGATAATAGACATAACGATAGACCGATTTGTATCATTTTAGCTTTGTTAAACGCCGAATTGAAGCTCTATACAGCCCCGTTGAAACGGGACCTCCTAACCATACAGCATCTTAACCACCCCTGTTTTCGCTGGTTCCTAACATCTGTCTAATTTTTTTTCTAACAGGGTCAATCACTGAATCGATTTTTACAGGACGGTCGATTGCGGTTCTGACAGCAAGAAACAGACCCAGCCCCCCCATAACAACGTTCGGCACCCACATTCCAATCGCCGGTGGATACACGCCGGCTTCTCCAAAGACTTGTCCCGCAGACAACATTAAGTAATAGATTAAAAAGAATACCAGTCCCAGCCCCAAGCCTGTGGACCGTTTTGCGGAGCCCGACTGAACGCCCAGTGGAATCGCCAGAATTCCAAGGGCAATACATGCAGCGGGAATCGAAAATTTTTTATGCAATTCAATTAATGTCGTATAATATTGTTCATCTTTTTTTTTGGCGGTGTTCAAATACTGCCAAAATTCACCAAGGCTCATCTCGTCTTCGTCTTTGGGGCCGCTTTCTGAAGTCATAAAAGGTTTTTGGAGATCAAGACTCACGTCATAGGTGTCAAAGTTGATGGAATGGGCCGATCTGTTTTCGATGTCGACCTGATTGATGGCCCCATTATAAAGTTGCAAATGGATCACAAGCTTGTCAGGTTCACCAAACAGCTTTCCCTTTGGCGCCACAATGGTGCTCACAGTATTCTTCGACCTTTTATCTTCGATAAACACATCAATAAGTCTTTTTTTCTTCAAATCTACTTTGTTGATATACAGCATGACGTCCTTGAAACTGTCGTTGAAAGTCCTTTCTTTAAGTCCGGCATTGACATGAGATGCAGCGACGCGAAACGTCAGTTCCTTCATGGAAACCATTCCCCAGGGCATTGCATAAATCGTCAGAAAACAAGAAAGGAGCATCCCCATTACGCTTAACGCCAGCACAGGAGGCATTAGGCTGTAGATGCTGACCCCGCTCGCTTTAAGGGCGTCAAGTTCGTTATCGTTCGATAACCGAAGAAACGTCAATAGCACGGTTATCATCACCGACATGGGTATCACAAATGACAGAAAACGAGGGACAGCGTATATAAGAATCAAAAAGACAGAAGAAAGGTTGAGTTTGTAATTCACAATCAGGTTTGTGATATCGAGTATCTTTGTCATGAGGAATATAAAGGTGAAAAACGCCATATTGATGACAAACGGCCCGATCATCTCTTTGAAGATATACCTGTTTATAATGGAATTTATTTTCATATCAGGAGGGTGTTGGATTGACGACTGTGTCTGAAACGCCTACTTTTTTCGTTTATTCCTCAGCTTGATCCTAAGTATTGATAGAGACCGGCTGTGAATGAAATTCCTTGTCCTGGCTATTACTATACTGCATCCGGTAGAGTTTGAAAAATTCTCCTTTTTGAGCAATCAGTTCCTCCCGTTTACCCTCTTCCACAATCCGACCGTTTACAATAACAGCAATCCGGTCGGCATAATCGATGGTTGAAAGTCTGTGTGCGACGACAAAAGTGGTGCGCCCCTTCATCAGATTTTCAAGGGCCTTTTGAACGAGCATCTCCGCCTCAGCGTCCAGTGAAGATGTTGCCTCGTCAAGAATCAATATGGGAGCGTCTTTCAAAAGGGCACGGGCGATACAGATCCTCTGTTTCTCTCCGCCGGAAAGACGTCCGCCAAGCTCTCCGATATTGGTGTCAAACTTGTCAGGAAAACGCTGAATGAAATCATAAGCATAGGCCGCCTTTGCTGCCTTAATGATCTCTTCGTCCGTTGCATTCATTTTGCCGTAAGCGATATTGTTCCGTACGCTTTCGTTGAAAAGGATGGGTTCCTGGGTAACGATGGCCATCTGATCGCGAAGGGAAGATATCGAAGCATTGCAAATATTCACGCCATCGATCCTGATGCCGCCATGGGTTACATCGTAAAATCTCGGTATTAGATTAACCAAAGACGTTTTCCCGCCACCGCTCATACCCACCAACGCAAGAACCTCACCGGCCTTGACATCCAAATTGATGTCTTCGAGGACCATCACATCTTCATACTTGAAAAATACATTTTCAAAGAATACACGGTGCGGCCCCCGCTTAATTTCCACAGGGTTCTTTTTCTCTTTGATATCTGTTTCCATTTCTATAATATCAAAAACCCTGTCAGCGGCAGCAAGCCCCTGCTGAACAGCATTATTGAGACCGCTTAGCTTTTTAACCGGATCATACAGCATGAGGACGGCAGCCATGAATGAAAAAAATGTTCCTGCTGTGGATGTGCCTGAAATCACCTTGGAACCACCATACCAGATGATGAAAGCGATCCCGAGCCCGGCTAAAAATTCCATGATGGGAGAAGACAAAGACCTGGCAACCACCGCCTTCATTTCAATTTTAAAAAGGTGGAGTGTCTTTTCAAAAAATCGTTTTTTCTCATACGATTCCATTCCGAAGGCCTTGACGATTTTGTTCCCTGCAAAAGTTTCATGCAGAAAAGAACTCAAATCGGCCATCGATTCCTGACATCCGGTACTGACACGACGAACCCTTCTACCAAATTCCACCAATGGGAAAAAGGCCAGTGGCAAAACCAAAAACGCAAACAACGCCATTTTCCAGTCTCGATAGAAGATCACCAGTGTTAAACCGACGATGGTAAAGCTGTCCTTGAGTGATCCGGTCACAGCGGTGGAGACCATGGCCTTTATAATGTTGACATCATTGGTAATCCGTGACATCAGAACACCGGTTTTTTCTTTATGAAAAAAGGCCAAAGAAAGATCCTGAATACGGTCATAAAGATCGTTTCTGAGATTTCGGATAATACCTTCCCCCACATAATTCATAAGGTATTCCTGCCCGTAACTCCCCAGGCCGCGTAAAAAATATATCAGAATAACGACGATGGGAATGATAATAAGCATCTGGGTGTCTTTGTTGAAGAATATATCGTCCAGCACAGGTTTAACCAAAAACGCTGTTGCAGAGGTTGCAATAGCGATAACCAACATGCACACCATTGCCAGAAATAATCTCAACTTGTTTTCCTTGACAAGAGATAGCAGGTGTTTGTGCCTGTTTTTTAATTTTAGTTTAAACATTTTTTTATCATTAGAAACCGGGTGGATCCCTAAATACTCCTTTGCCGGCGATATTGATTGTTTTTGGGGGATCTAAAGATCCGCGTCAGAAAGGAAATGAATTCTACAATTGAACGGTAAAATTACATCATACCCAATGCGATATCTGCAACCCGTTCCGAAGCGCCCGGCCCGCCCAAAAGGTCCTTGATGTTGAGCAGTTCGAGCCGAATCCTTTCAAGGCCTGAAGAATCACGCAACATCTCGAATACTGTGTCTGAGATCCGGGTTGGAGATGCTTCTGTCTGTAACAGTTCCGGAACGATCTTTCTTCCTGCAATTAGATTGACCAGGCCGATATGTTTTACCTGTATCATGGCCCTGCCAACCAGGTAGCTTATTGGAGACACTTTGTAAATGATCACCATTGGAGTTCCGGAAATTGCTGCTTCAAGGGTAACCGTGCCGGATGCGGCAACCACCAAGGTGCTCCGCTCAAATACTTTTTCAGAACTGTCTGCAACCAGTTCAAAAGCAATTTCTGCCTTGTGCTTCTTAATAATTTCTTCAACATACGTTCTCTTCACTTCAGGGGCAAGCGATATCAAGAATTTTACATTGTCTATTTTTCTGTGTAAATCTCGAGCCGCATTTATCATTATCGGAAGATGTCTCGCAATCTCCCCATCGCGCGACCCCGGAAGAAATCCGATAACAGGATTCTCCTTTGTTCGCCGGTTCAATGTCTTGTTTTTTGGAGAAGTCAGGGTGTCCAGTAATGGATGCCCCACGAATGTCACCGGTATTGTGTGGCCTCTGTAAAAGTCTTCTTCAAAAGGGAGGATAACCGCCAGGTGATCCACAAGTTTCCGAATCCGTTTTACTCGGCCGGGTCTCCAGGCCCAAATCTGGGGGCTGATATAATAAAGTACCGGTATCCCAAGCTTTTTAGCGAATGATGCCAGATGAAGGTTAAAATCCGGAAAATCTATAAGGATTAGAAGGTCTGGATGCAGAGTTTTGAGTGTCGTTTTGGCAACCCTTAGGCCTTTTAGAATATTGGGTATTTTTGAAAAAACCTCCGTTATGCCCACAACGGCAATCTCAGAAGCATCCATCAAAAGCTCAACTCCGGCTTCACCCAGTAACCGACCGCCGATACCCCAAAAGAACAGTCCATTGTTTCTTTTGCGCATGGCACTGACAAGTTTTGCCCCGTGTATATCGCCGGAAGTTTCACCGGCAATAATCATAATACATTTTTCTTCTGAAAACCGGTCCATAGAATTCCTAAGGCAAAAATCGTCGAACGGTATCCTTGATCTGCGCCATAATATCTAAGGCAATCTCCAGGGCATCACGCCCCATTTGAGCAGTTACTTCAGGAGGTTCACGCCGATCAACCGCTTTGACAAAGGATTTTAATTCATTTTCCAGTGCGTCACCGGCTTCAAAACTAGCCTGTTTAATATCCATACCGGGGATCAGAGTGCCTTCGGCGTTGCCATCTTTCCGGATAACAATAATGTCCTGGTTAGAAAAATCGACAGAAACATAGGCATCTGTTTGAAACAGTCTGATTTTTCTTTCATTTTTGGTCGATATTCGGCTGGCTGTCACATTTGC
>Ga0070728_10006309_pt1 | contig 11293 bp, 10 predicted proteins | sample tdDd471_FD_66723 | JGI IMG/M metagenome (GOLD analysis project Ga0070728, IMG submission 66723) | Marine sediment microbial communities from the Atlantic coast under amendment with organic carbon and nitrate - tdDd47.1 | ecosystem: Environmental > Aquatic > Marine > Coastal > Sediment | place...
GTGTTTGTCTGATTTGTAAGTATGTCTAAGGTGCCAAATGAAGCCATGATAAATATTTTAAGGTTGACTCAAATATACAGATAAAAAGGAAGAGCAAAAAGAATACAAACCTTAAGGTATCAATAGATATAAAAGCAAAAGGCCGGACAATTATATTCCGGCCCCCACAGGTTTAGTGTGCAAATACTAAGCAGAATTATTGCTTATTGGCAATGGATGTATTTTAATACCAATTCGCGTATTTCGTCATTTTTACCATATAAACGCTCACTTAAATCAGCGTCTTCAAAACTTTTAAGTTTATTAATGGTATGTGAAATAACGCGTTCTGGGAAAATATTGTTTTTCTCAAACAGCTCTCGCTTCCCATCTAATCTGTTTGCCGATTCGAAACAAGAAGTTGGTAGTTGCTCTAAGCCATTTTTTGGCATCTCTTTAAAAATATTACCGTTAACATAAAGTTTTTCTGCTCTTTCCAAAGCGTCAGTTAAGTTAAGGCCATGCTCAGCAGCAGTTATCAGACCGGCTATGGTTAAGTGGATGTTTGCTGAGCCATCTGGAGCTCTAAATTCCACTGTTTGTTTGTTTCCGGTACATGCCGGATCAATTTTAATATTCGGGTTAGCATCGAAAATCATGTTCTCAACACCACCAGTCCACCCAAGAGGAACGCGAACAAGAGCTGAGCGATTGCGGTCTCCCCAGCAAATATTTGTTGGAGCTTCCTGATGAGGTACAAGGCGTAGGTATGAAGTAGGAATGGTGTTTCCAAAGGCAGTAAGGGCATCTGCCATATCAAGTATGCCGGCAATTACTTTCCTAGCCACGTCGCTAAGTTCGTTTTTGTCGAGCATAATATTTTTTCCATCTTTTTCAACAAGCATATGAAAGTGAAGACCACTGCCTGCTTTTCCAACGGTAATTTTAGGCGCAAAGCTAATTTCAACATTTAACTTTTCGGCTAACATACGCAGTACCCATTTGGCAATTAGCATTTGATCAGCCGCAAATTCTGGGTTTGTTGGTAGAAATTCTATTTCATGTTGCTCATAAGCTTCGTTTTCAGCGCTAAATGTGCCCACCTCAGCATGGCCATATTTGATTTGTCCACCACATTGTGCGATTAGCTTTAGTGCTTCTTTACGCATGCCTTCAAACTTGGCAAAAGGCTCCGACTCATGATAGCCTTTTTGATCTGATGCAGGAAAAATACTTGTGCGTTCACTATTTACATAATACTCAAGCTCGCCCAAAAACTTCATATTCATACCTGTTGAAGCTGTAAAATGCTTATCAGCTTTGCGAAGAATGTTTTCAGGAGCAGATTCTAAAGCTTGGCCATTATGGTCATAGAATGAGCAAAGTATTTCAATCGATGGCGTATCAGAAAAAGGATTTAAAAAAGCTGTTCGGTAACGCGGCACAACGTATAAATCACTGCTTCCAGCTTCCATAAATGAGAATAAACTAGATCCGTCAACGCGCTCACCAGCCGATAATATAGCATCTAAGTGTTCGCGACTTGAAACAACGAAATTGAGGCTTTTTAAACGTCCATCTTCAGCAACATATCTGAAGTTGATCATTCTAATTTCATTGGCCTCCATGTATTTTATGATGTCCTCTTTGGTGAAATCTGCAGAATCTTTTTGCAGATATCTAACCAATGGATTTGGATTTAAAGTAACTGATTTATTCATGACACTTATTTTCTTAACTATTTTATGGGTGCAAGATGGTAATTGTAGAATGAGGAATTGATGATGAAAATCATCGATTTAGTGATAAGTGAATAAAAAAGATATGTTTTAAAGCATATCAACAGGGTTCGAAAAGTATAAACATAAAAGTATCGGCTAAATAAACAACACGAAGGGGGTGGCGTGAGTAATAGTAGAAAAAATAGCTTAATTCATTTTATTTGGTGGGATTAAACTTTTTGATTCTATCCTTTAAATAATCTTTTATAATATTGCAGTAATTAAAATTAATGGTGCGATTATTGATGTTCAAATAGCAGAAAAAAAAGCCAATATATGCGTATTCTAATCTCAATTTTCATAATTAGCTTCTCACTACTTTCTGTAAAAGGACAAGAATCCCGTTTGTTAATTGATGAAATTAAGTCTTTGGAGGAAGCAATTCAGTTACCTGAAGACTCGATAAAATTTGCAGAGTTTAATATGAGTATTGGGATGAGTGCATTTGCAGATTTTGATGGTATGTATGGCTTTAATACATATGTAGCTCCACAGTGGTCGATGATGCCGTTAAAGAAACTTCAGGTGGATGTGATGCCATATATTGGAAGAACAAGTTACCATAACCTTCCATTGGTTGGTCAGACTGATGCCACGGCATTAACTTTTGATCAAAATATGATGAATTTTGGTGTGTATGCTCAAGGAACTTACTTGATAAGTGATAAGTGGTATGCAGGGGCATCTGTTTTTCTGGATACTAATATTCCCGAATCTAATAATTTAGGACTAAAGGGGATAAATAATTATGGAGCATCTACCTATGTTGGCTACAAGTTCTCTGATCACTTTAGTATGGAAGCATCTTTTGGGGTAAATAAATACCCTACATTTTATACGCCAAGTCCTGGTATTAATCCATTTAGCCCTCGTAATCCTTATAATAGGTTTTAAAAATTAAGTCGTATCGAGTAAGACTCTTGTGTATCTCATTTGGGCGAGTCGCTTTTTTTTAATACTTTCAACTGACTCAATTTTAATCATGTACATCCTAAAATTAGTACACTATGCTAAATATTGCTCTTTTTGGTCCTCCGGGTGCAGGTAAAGGTACTCAATCCGAATTTCTTATTAAAAAATACAATTTATTCTATATCTCTACAGGTGATATACTACGTAGCGAACTGGCCTCGGAAACGAAATTAGGCTTAGAAGCCAAAAGTATTATTGCACGAGGAGGATTGGTTTCGGATGAAATTATAGTTCAGATCATTGAGAAGACAATAAAGAATAATCCTGATGCTAATGGATTCTTATTTGATGGGTTTCCTCGAACTTTTGTTCAAGCTTATATATTGGAAGGTCTGATGATTAAGTTAAATACTAAGTTGGATTTACTGATTAGTATAGAGGTGCCAGAAGAGGAGTCTGTTAAGCGTTTGTTGTTGAGGGGTGAAACATCTGGTCGTTTAGATGATAATGACGAAGTGATACGTAATCGTCTGCGTGAATATGATGAGAAGACTAAGCCTGTTCTTGATTTTTTTAAGGAGAAGGGGAATTATAAAGCGATAAATGGTGTTCAGAAAATCAAAAAGGTAACTTCTGATATACGAAAGGCTGTCAATAAGGAGTTAGAAAAGAAACAGTTAAACATTGTGTTATTTGGATCTCCAGGTTCTGGGCGTGGGTCACTTGGCCGAGCAATAGCTGAAAAATACAATTTGGAATTTGTATCAACTGGAGATATGCTTGATGAAGAGATATCGAAAGGATCGGAGCTTGGAATGCAAGTAAAGGAGAATTATGAGAATGGTCAGTTGGTGTCGGATGAGATTGTAATTCAGCTTATAGAGCGAAAAATGAAACAATCGAAGAATGCTAAAGGATTTATTTTTAAAGGCTATCCTCGTACATTAGTGCAGTCGTATATTCTGGATGGTATTTTAATGAAGCATGATGCTATTATCAATAAAATAATTGAGCTCGAGGTTGATACACTAGAGCTTGTAAGGCGACTTGATAATAGAAGTAAGACAGATCAATGCATGCCTTACGATACCAGTACCGCTAAAATTGTTCGGCGTTTAGAAGATCATACCAATAAGACTATTCCGGTTATTGAGAAATATAAAGAGATGCACGATGTGGCTGTAGTGAATGGAACAGATAGTTTTAACGATGTAATGGATCGGGTTTCTGTGGAAATTGAAAGTAGCTTTAAGGCACTAGATTAGCTCAAAGTATTGAAGTAAAAGAAAAGAGACCTTAAGAGTATGTTATTCTTAAGGTCTTTTGAGTTTTATTATAATTCTATAATATCATTACTTTTTGTTTGTGCATCTACTACAGTTATTGCTGTCATGTCAACAATTTCACGTACTGTGCATTGCTGCTGAAGAACGTGAATTGGTTTGCGCATTCCGAGTAGGATAGGGCCAATAATTTCAACCTGCCCTAGTTCTTGCATCATTTTGTAAGCAATGTTACCTGAGCTTAAGCTTGGAAAGATTACTGTATTTACTTCTTTACTACCTAGCTTAGAAAACGGAAAACGTTTAGTTCGCAGTTCTGCATTAAATGCAAAGTTGGCTTGCATCTCGCCATCCACCAAAAGTTCAGGGTAGTTTTCGTGCAGATAATTAACAGCACTACGTACCCGACGTGGACTGCCTTCTCGTGTAGAACCAAAGTTGGAATATGATACCATAGCAACAACTGGTTCCATATTGAATTTTTTAACCTCATTAACGGTAAGTAAAGTTGTGTCTGCTAATGTGCGAGATGAAGGTTGGTAATTAACTGTGGTATCGGCAAAGAAATATGGTCCTTTCTTTGTCATTACAATGTACATACCTGCTATATGATTAAGCGTGTTATTGGTGCCTGCAATCTGAAGCGCTGGTTTTATAGTTTCAGCGTATTTGTTTGAAAAACCACCAATAAAACCATCTGCTTCACCTGTTTCAACCATCATAATACCAAAGTAGTTGCGGTCTAACATGCGGTATTGAGCACTTTCAATATTTAGCCCTTTACGTTGTCTCTTCTGGTATAAAAGTTCAGCAAACTCATTTCTTTTAGCCTCGTACTCTGGAGATTTATTGTCAATAATTGGTAAGTCAAGTATATTAAGGTTATTTTCTTCTGCGATCTGCTCAATCTTTGTTTTGTTGCCTAGTAAGATTGGCTCGGCAATGCCTTGGTTCCTAACTACCTCTATTGCTTTAAGTACTTTGAAGTTGTCAGCATCAGAGAAGATAATGCGCTTTGTATCTGATTTGGCTCTTGTTCTGATATCACGAACTAGCTTGTTGTAGATGCCCATTCGCTTTAGTAGATCTATTTTATATTGTTCCCAATTAGCAATATCTAAACGAGCAACACCCGATTCCATTGCCGCCTTAGCTACTGCTGGTGCAATTTCAGTAATTAGTCGAGGATCAAGTGGCTTTGGGATAATGTACTCTTTGCCAAAGACTAAATTATGACTTTTGTAGGCGGCATTAACTTGATCAGGCACATCTTTTTTGGCTAATTCGGCAAGTGCAAAAACGGCCGCTTTTTTCATTTCTTCATTAATGGCTTTGGCGCGAACATCTAATGCGCCCCTGAAGATAAAAGGAAATCCGAGTACATTATTAACCTGATTAGGATAGTCAGAACGCCCGGTTGCAAAAATAATATCTTCACGTGAGCTCATAGCCTCATCATAGCTGATTTCTGGTACAGGATTGGCCAAAGCAAAAACAATTGGCGTTTCATTCATAGTCTGCACCATAGCTTTGGTTAGTATATTACCTTTTGAAAGCCCAAGGAACATATCTGCTCCCTTAATAACCTCTTCAAGCGTACTTTGTTGGCTGTCTTGTGCAAAATCTATTTTATACTTATTTAAATCAGTTCTGGAGGTTGTCATCAAGCCTTTACTGTCTAACATCCATACATTTTCTTGTTTCACACCAAGGCTTATATACAAACGAGAGCACATAATTGCCGAGGCGCCAGCGCCATTAACAACTACTTTGATATTTTCAATATTCTTACCACTTACTTCTACGGCATTAATAAGACCAGCTGCTGATATAATGGCTGTTCCATGTTGATCGTCATGAAAAACAGGAATGTCAAGTTCTTTTTGTAAGCGCGTTTCTATCTCAAAACATTCCGGGGCCTTGATATCTTCAAGGTTAATACCACCAAAAGTAGGAGCAATGGCTTTCACAACATTTACGATTTCATCTATTCCTTTTTCGTCTACTTCAATATCAAAGACATCAACATCTGCAAATACTTTAAATAGCAACCCCTTGCCTTCCATTACGGGTTTACCTGCTAAGGCTCCGATGTCTCCTAAGCCTAATACAGCTGTGCCGTTTGAGATTACGCCAACTAAATTACCTTTAGCAGTATAGCGATATGCATCATCTGCATTGGTTTCAATTTCTTTACATGGTTCTGCTACTCCAGGAGAGTAGGCAAGTGATAGATCTAATTGTGAGCTATAGGGTTTGGTTGGAACAACCTCAATTTTACCCGGTCGACCACTTTCATGGTAATGAAGGGCATCTTGCTTTTTTGTCGTAGACATGTTTTTATGAGTTTTATGGATTGAGTGCAAATGTTGATATTTTTTTTAATTATCACGCAGATAAATATATTTATATGTAAATGTGTTGATGTAAGTCATCATTCAATTCAAATGATCTGTGAAATATATTTCCACATCTAAGTTACCTAAATTCAATTCTTATATCCAGTATAGTAATGTCTTAATGTTTGATTGTGAAAAAGGGAGGTGTTTGTGGAGGATGTTTTAGAGCATTTAGCTAACAGAGTTTCCTTAAAATGGAGAGGGTATGTATTATTACTGTTTCTTTTTATGAGAAATAATAGATAGATGAAGTGAATATAGTCGTCAGGCTCATAACAAATTATTAACTTTGCAGGCTGAAGTCTGCCAAATAATAACAGGCGCAGATTAATAAGTATCAATGTAAAATCGTTAATTGGTAACGGTAAAAATAATAAATTATGTCAGTTGCTCAAGAAAGGCGTAAGAAAGTAACCACTCATGTGTTGAGTGAAATGAAGATGCGAGACGAAAAAATCGCAATGCTAACAGCTTATGATTATTCATTAGCTAAAATTGTTGATAGCGCAGGCATTGATGTTATTCTTGTTGGAGATTCAGCCTCAAATGTAATGGCAGGGTGGGAGACGACTCTCCCCATTACTCTTGATCAGATGATATATCATGGAGCATCGGTTGTAAGAGCTGTACAGCGATCGTTAGTTGTTGTAGATATGCCTTTTGGTACATATCAGGGTAATTCAAAAGAAGCCCTAACATCGGCGATACGGATTATGAAAGAAACTGCAGCAGATGCTGTTAAGTTAGAAGGCGGAAGAGAGATTATTGAATCGGTACAGCGTATTTTATCTGCAGGAATTCCGGTTATGGGACACCTTGGTTTAACACCGCAATCGATTCATAAATTCGGGACATATACTGTTAGAGCCAAGCAAGAAGAGGAAGCAGAAAAATTGATAGAAGATGCTCACCTTCTGGAGGAAACCGGTTGTTTTGGTATTGTATTGGAAAAGATTCCTGCTACATTAGCAGGGCAAGTTGCTAAGGAAGTTCGCATTCCTATAATTGGTATTGGTGCTGGTTATCAGGTTGATGGACAGGTGTTGGTTTTGCATGATATGCTTGGAATTAATCAGGAGTTTTCACCTCGTTTTTTACGCCGTTATCATAATTTATTTGCAGAAATTACAGGAGCGGTTGGTAATTATATAAATGACGTTAAAAGTGTTGATTTTCCGAATGATCGCGAGCAATACTAATGTCTTTGAGAAACGTAGAAAATGAAAAAACTAGATATATTATTTGAAGATAATCACATTATTGCGATTAATAAATCTTCATCAGATATTGTACAAGGTGATAAAACAGGTGATGAAACACTTAGTGATCGGGTAAAAGAATACATCAAGCGTAAATATAAAAAGCCAGGTGATGTATTTCTAGGTGTTGTTCACCGTTTAGATCGTCCGGTGAGTGGCGTTGTTCTTTTTGCACGAACAACTAAAGCATTGAGTCGCTTGAATAAGATGTTTCAGGAGAAAGAGATTAAGAAGACCTACTGGGCAATTGTGGCTGATCTACCCAAGGAAGATCAAGGGCGGTTGGTTCATCATATTCTTAAAAACTCAGAGAAGAATAAATCATATGCTTTTCCTAAACCACGTAATGGAACTAAAGAAGCGATTCTTAATTATCGACTTGTTTCTGGATTGAAGAATTCGTATATGTTGGAGGTTGATCTGGAGACAGGGCGTCATCATCAAATACGTTGTCAGCTAGCCAAAATAGGTTGCCCAATCCGTGGAGATTTAAAATATGGTTTTCCACGCTCTAATAAAGGAGGAGGTATTTCATTACATGCCAGAAAAATTGAATTTATACATCCGGTAAAGAAAGAGCCTGTTACAATTATTGCTCCTACACCAGCACTTGAGAATATTTGGAAAGAATTCTCAAATGTGAATAACTGATAAGAATTTAAGAGCTTAAATATGAGGAAGTAACTACTGGTTGCTTCCTTTTTTTAGTCCTTCTCCAATAAATGATAGTGGTAATAGGTCTTTGCTGCTATTAATCTTACTGATTGAATTAGCGCCTACTAACAGAATGTCAAAAGCTTGTTTCGTTCTTATTTCCGTTTCAAGTAAAACTTGACGACATGCTCCGCAAGGCGCTACTGGATTAGGTAATACTCCTTCGCTATTCATTGCAATAATTGCAATTGACTCAACCGCTACATCCGGATATTGTGCATTAGCGTAAAACATCGCTACGCGCTCGGCGCATAAGCCAGATGGGTAAGCGGCATTTTCTTGGTTATTTCCTGAAATAATTTCACCATTTTTAAGGCGTAGTGCAGCACCAACCCTAAAATCAGAATAGGGTGCATAGGCTTTTTTGCAAATTTTATTAGCTGCTCGTACAAGCTCTTGTTCGTCAGGCTTGAGTTCTGCAATAGATTCAAAAAGGGTAATTTCAGTGGTCAGGTTTAATTTGTTCATGTGTTTAAGCTTGTTGAGCAAGCAAGATAATAAATATTGAATAGATTGTATTCTGCCCGATAAATGGGTGCAAAAAAAAAAGGAGACCAAATTGGTCTCCTTTTTTTTATTTTGTTGAAACAGCTTAAGCGTTTGTTACTTTTTTAACAACTGCTTTAAAAGCTTCTGGATGATTCATTGCAAGATCTGCAAGAACCTTACGGTTAATTTCAATGTTTTGAGCGTGTAGCATACCCATTAATTTGCTGTATGAAACACCTTCTAAACGAGCTGCAGCATTAATACGTTGAATCCATAATGCTCTGAAATTGCTCTTTTTCTTTTTTCTATCGCGGTAAGCGTAAGATAAACCTTTTTCGTATGCGTTTTTAGCAACTGTCCATACATTTTTTCTACGTCCAAAGTAACCTCTGGTTTGCTTTAAAAGCTTTCTGCGTCTTTCTCTTGACGCCACATGATTGACTGATCTTGGCATTTTAAAATCATTTTCGAATGGTTAGCGCCCCTTTTTGGGATCTTTTTCAGCTAATTCACTCAGGTTTTTACTTAAAAAAATCTTTTCTCTCTACGTTGAGAACTTGGTTTACTTCATGTTCAATAAAAGCTTGATGTTTGATTCATCAGCTTTATGAACAGTGCCAGCATACGTCAAATTTCTCTTCTGCTTAGTCGTCTTCTTAGTCAAGATATGACTTTTGAAGGCGTGCTTCCTCTTGATTTTTCCGCTTCCAGTGATTGTAAAACGCTTTTTAGCACTGGAATTTGTCTTCATTTTTGGCATTATTCCTATATATTAAGTTATAAAAATCAGCTATTTCTTTTTAGCACTCACCTTAGGGGCGATGAACATTGTCATCCGCTTACCTTCTAATTTTGGTAGTTGCTCAACTTTGCCAATTTCTTCAAGGTCTTGCGCAAAACGTAACAAAAGAATTTCTCCTTTATCTTTAAATAAGATCGAACGACCTTTAAAGAAAACAAAGGCTTTAACTTTTGCTCCTTCGCCCAAAAACTTTTCAGCATGTTTTAATTTAAACTGATAATCATGATCATCAGTGTTCGGTCCAAAACGAATCTCTTTAACAACAACTTTTACAGCTTTAGATTTTAGCTCTTTCTGCTTTCGTTTTTGTTGATAAAGAAATTTTTGGTAATCGGTAATTTTACATACAGGAGGATCTGCGTTTGGTGAAATTTCAACCAAATCCAAATCCAATTCATCAGCCATCTTAATGGCTTCCATTGTTGGGAATACACCTGGATTTTCGATATTATCTCCAACCAATCTTACTTGTGGAACCCTGATGTATCTGTTAATTCTGTGAGCAGGCTCCTGTTTAACCGGACGTACCGGCCTTCTGTTTGGTCTAGCTATTGTTAAACCCTCCTTTGATTAATGAATACTATTTTTCAATTTCAGAAAGCATACTTTCTACTTCCTGATTAATAAAATCAATAAAATCTTGTTGCGACATTACTCCTTTATCTCCTTCACCTTGCTTCCGAACGGCAATTTTTCCCTCGGCTGCTTCTCTTTCTCCTACAATTAGTAGGTACGGAATTCGCTTTAACTCGTTGTCCCTTATCTTCTTACCTATTTTTTCATTGCGGTCGTCTAGAACGGCACGAATATCGGAATTATTTAGGGAATTTAAAACTTTTTCTGCGTAATCATTGTATTTTTCGCTGATCGGTAAAATCACGACTTGTTCAGGAGTTAACCATAATGGAAATTTACCTGCTGTATGTTCAATTAAAACAGCAACAAAGCGCTCCATGCTTCCGAATGGTGCACGGTGAATCATTACAGGGCGATGCTTTTTGTTATCGTTACCGATGTATTCCAATTCAAAACGCTCAGGTAAATTGTAATCAACCTGAATGGTTCCAAGTTGCCACTTTCGACCAAGTGCATCTTTTACCATAAAGTCAAGTTTTGGACCATAAAAGGCTGCCTCACCATATTCAACTATGGTATTCATACCTTTTTCTTCACAGGCTTCAATAATTGCTTGTTCAGCTTTATCCCAATTATCTTCGCTTCCAATGTACTTCGAATGATCTTCTCTGTCTCGTAATGAGACCTGAGTGATATATTCTTTGAAGTCAAGAGCTTTGAAGATATATAAGATAATATCAATTACCTTTTTAAATTCATCTTTTAACTGATCAGGGCGACAGAATAAGTGAGCATCATCTTGGGTAAAACCACGAACTCTTGTCAAACCATGTAATTCTCCACTTTGCTCATATCTATATACTGTTCCAAATTCAGCAAAACGAATAGGAAGATCTTTATATGAGCGTGGTTTTACTTTGTATATCTCACAATGGTGAGGGCAGTTCATTGGTTTTAACAAGAACTCTTCACCTTCAGCCGGTGTGTTTATTGGCTGGAAGGAATCCTTACCATATTTAGCATAGTGACCAGAAGTCACATATAATTCTTTATTACCAATGTGTGGTGTGATTACTGGCTCGTAACCATATTTTACCTG
>Ga0070728_10006312_pt1 | contig 11288 bp, 11 predicted proteins | sample tdDd471_FD_66723 | JGI IMG/M metagenome (GOLD analysis project Ga0070728, IMG submission 66723) | Marine sediment microbial communities from the Atlantic coast under amendment with organic carbon and nitrate - tdDd47.1 | ecosystem: Environmental > Aquatic > Marine > Coastal > Sediment | place...
AGGGCAGACGGCTCTGCGCCGCACCCAGCGAGGTAGAGATCGACCAACCGATTTCGCCCGGGTCGACACCGACGTCGAGCAGGTCCTGGTTGCGGGTCGTGATGAGCTTGATGTCGAAGAAGATCTGCGCAGGCTCGATGTCGATCTGCTCGATCAGGTTGACGAGGTTATCGAGCGCCGGCTTCGTTCCGCGGGCGAAAATCGAGTTGGTCACTCGGTCGTACTCGATGGTTCCGCCTTCGAGTTCCACGGCGGTCTGCAGCGCCGCGAGAACCGGGAAGTTCTTCTCCGGGGACACCGAATCCGGCGCCTCGATCTTCTGCTTGGCGTGCTCGGACTCGAGATACGCGCGGTACGGGCTGGGCGGGCGGATGTACTTCAGTCGAACGACGCGTGTCTCCAGCTGCTGCTTGAGATCCTCGATCGGGATGATGCGCAGGATGCCGCGATCCTCCTCGACCACCGCATAGCCGAGCGTCTTGACGATCTGCTCGAGCGCGTCGCGCCACGGAATGTTCTTCAGACTCGTGGTGACCGAGCCGTTGACGGCCGGCGAAACCACGATGTTCGCGCCTGAGTACGTCGCAATCACGTTGATGACGTTCTTGATGTCCTCGTCCTTGAAGCTGAACGTGACTCGCTCAGGACGACTGACATAGATGAGCGTCGGGCTGCGACGGACGAGAATGCACTCGCCACGCTCGGCGACCAGCTCGAGGGCGGTCAACCACTGCTGGTTGGTCACCTTGAGCGTGATCGGAACTTCCTCCGCATCCTTGTCGATAACGATATCGACGTGGGTTTTGTTGCGGATCAGGTCGACAACATCGCGCAGCGCACGACCACGGACGTCGAACCGAATTCGGCCGTCGCCAATGTCGAGCTGTGCCATGTTGGCTTCGGTCGGTTTGCCCTGCGCCATGACGGGCGCAGCCATTCCGACCAGCAGGGCAGCAGCGATCAGAATTCGCACCGCACCAGGCTTGCCTAGGGTCTTCATCGAAATAACTCCTCTCTCCTTACGCTTGCCGCGGACGCACGCCCACGGATTGATCACTCCTCTTTCGGACTTCGGTCTACTCGCCCTTGAGCTTCTTGATCTCGACACCTTCGGTTTCGAAGATCACGTAGTCCTCTCCGACCTCCGCGATGACCACGCGGCCGTCGTTATCCAGGGCATCGCCCTCGCTCTTCGACTTGCCATTGATGATGGCGAGCGACAGGCCGTTCGGGCTGAAGATGATCGTCGTGATTTCGATCTGACGCTTCTCGAACTCACGGATGACACCACTGCGGCGCAGCATGTCGGTGATCTTCTCCACGGTCGGGCGCGCTTCCTCGACGACGTGCTGTCCGTCGTGGGTCATGTCCATGAAGTTGCGGACACCCTTGGTGACCTCATCCCACTTGCGATCGTCGAAGTGCTTCGCGATCGCGGCGAAACGGGCCTTGACCTCATCGTTTGACATCGGGGGACGCTCGGTATCGGCGGCCTCGATGCGCTCCCGCAGACGCTCGAACGGCTCGAGGACTTCCTGGCGGAAGCGCTCGGCCAGACGCGGGTCACGGAAGACCTTGTCCTGACGCAGCTGCTCGATGCGGCGCACCAGATCCGCCATCAGCTGGCGGTTTTCCTTGATGGCCTGGGCGAGGCGGAAGATGTCGCCGCGCTCCTTGAGCAGCTTCTCCTCCTCGAGTCCCGTGGCGAGAACCTGAAGGCTCTCGGTCAGGTTCTCGAGCAGGGCCTCCGCGCGCTCGCGGTCGGCGCCAGCCTCGGGCCCATCGGTGTCCTCGATCTCGCGGCGCACGTTCACGAACGGGTCGCGACGTCCCAGCGAGGTGCGGAGCGTGTACGACTCCTTCTCCTGGATCTTGATGCGCGAGAGCCAGCGCTTGACCTCGGCGGTCTGACGCTTCTTCTCGTACTGCGGGATCGAGACGATCGTGTTCGCGATGCGCTTGCTGTACGTGAAGGTACTCAGCGCAAGGCGGATACCGTGACGGTACTTCCCGTCCTCGTCGGCCTTCTTGCCGGACGAGATCGAGTACTCCGTGACGTTGATGATGCGGTCGTAGTTCTCGATGAGGTTCATGAACCTCAGGTACTCGTCCACCGTGCCGCGGACGGTCATCGTCTGGGACACCGTCTGGATCGGACCCTTCGCGCCGCGGCCCGACGCGCGGGACGGCGAAATCTCGTCGATGCGCACACCCGACTCGTCCGCGAAACGCTCGAGCACTTCCCAGAAGCTCTCGATGTCGTCCTCGGACGGCAGGAAGGTGACCTCGCGGTCCGCGATCTCGCGGTCGGCGATGACCTGTGCCTCGCGCTCGGGGATCTTGGCGATCTCCTTCTCGGCGGCGCCGATCTGCTGGTGCAGTTGCGCGATCTTTCCTTCTTCTTCCTCGACGGCCTGCATGTCGCTCCAGATGAGCCATCCCAGGCCTCCCAGGAGCAGGACCGTGATTCCGATCGTCAGAAGGAGAAGCTGCTTCTCGTTAAGCTTACTCACGTTGCTATTCCTCCGTCCCGATCCCTATTTCTTGGCCTTGGCGTTTTTCTGCCAGCCCAACGGCTTCAAAGTCATGCCGTAGTTGAACGAGCCGGCTTCCGACGGCTCAAGTCCGTCATCCCATGTCACCGCCTTGAAGTTCGGCTGCGAGATGGAGGCGAAGTCATCGAAGAACGCGTCCTTGCGGAGCGTGTCGCGGAAGTTCGTCACGCGACTGAACTCGGTCGTCTCGGCCCATCCGGAGAATGCCCAGCTGCCGCCCGCCTGTGCCTTGCCGCGGCGCTTCGCGCGGCCCGGCTTGACGTCCAGCTTGCTGAGCCAGACGAAGTACTGCGTCGGGTCGTTGCCGTTGTGGACGATGTCGAGGAACTCGTCGAGCTTGCGCGACTGCAGGATGCGTGCGCTGGCGATCTTCTGGATTGCCTTGCGACGCGTCTGGTAGGCCGCGATCTCGTTCTTGAGAGCCTGCGCCATTTGCGCCTGCGCCTGCTTGTTGGCGAACTCCGCCTCGACGGAGGCGCGCACTTCGCGGATGCCCTTGAGCTCGCTGTAGTGCACATAGCCGTAGGCCACGAGCGTGCTCGTCACGAGCACCGCACCGACCACGATCGCCAGGAAGCGACCCACCGGCGTGGACTCGGTCTTGCGATATTCGACGGGAAGTAGGTTGACGTGAATCACGACTAGAGCTCCTGCACCCGTGCCGCGAGTCCGATGGCGACCGCGAGCTGCCCCGCGTTGGCGCGGACCAGGTTCGGGTCAACCGTCCCCTCGTGGATTTCGATTCCCTCGGACGGATCCCAGCGGTGAATCGAACGGTTCAATGTGCGCTCGAGCGCTTCGTCGATCCCGGCCATGCGGGCGCTGCCTCCGGAGAGGTAGACTTCCTCGACGTCACGGTCGAACTGGTTTTCGAAATAGTCGAAGCTGAGCAACACCTCGTTGGCGAGGTCGTCGAAGGACGGCATGACCGCCTCCATGACCTCTTCGGGGTGCTCGCCCGGCTCGCGCTTGCGCATCTCCGCCGTATCGACGTCGAGGCCGAGTCGCTTCGCGATGGCGTGCGTGAAGTCGTCGCCCGCCAGGTAGACCTCGCGGGTGAAGTACGACGTGCCGCCGTAGAAGATGTTGATGTTGGTCTTGTTGGCACCGATGTCGAGCAGCGCGATGGCCCGGTCCGAGTCCTGCTCGTACAGGCTGCTTCCGAGGGCCAGCTCGAAGGCGTTGCCGACCGCGAAAGAGTCGACATCGATCACCGTCGGCTGCAACCCGATGCTGTTCAGGAGGCCAACGTGGTCATCGATCAGTGCGCGCTTGACGGCCACCAGGAGGACACGCATCTCGTTGTCGTCGGCGTCCATCAGGCCGTTGTCGTGGAACGCCTGCGAATCCATCACGACGTCTTCGACGTCGAACGGAATGTACTTGTCCGCCTCGTAGCGGATGGCGTTGCGCAGGTCCTCGTCGGGCATCTTGGCCATCGACAGGTAGCGCACGATCACGGACTTTCCGTAGACCGCCGTCACCACTCGTTTGGTGTGAAACGCGTTGTCGCGCAGCACTTCCAGAATGGCATCGGGGCGCTGTTCTTCACTGTGCACTTCGGTCTGGCCGTAGCCGGTCATGACGAAGCCGTGGCCCTCTCGGGTCAGCTCGACGGCCTTGATCGACCGAGAGCCTATATCCAGGCCAATGAGTGACTTGATCTTTCGCCTCAGCATGGGTCGCGTATCCCTCCGCCTCCTGTGTCATTCCGGGAGGCTTCACCCCCATCGGAATTTCGGGACTCGGGACTTGACCGGGATTTCGAGGTCGGCCGCTGCGGGTCGCGGAAAAAAGTGCCGGGAGAGAGGTGCCGCGGCGATTACGAGCCGCCCGGAACGGGGCCCCGGGCGTGCACGGGAGCGGCGAACAGACGCCGAACAGGGGGGGGGCGCGAGCCGCTACTCGGGGATCAGGCGCTCGGCCTGTTCGAACAGATAGTCATCGACCTCTTCCGGGGTCGAGAACTCCAGGGCGCGGGCCGCGACTTCCTGCGCATCGCGCCGGGTGACGGAGCGCACCACGCGTTTCACCTCGGGAACCGCGCCCGGCGCCACGGAGAAATGCCGGACTCCGAGGCCGAGCAGGAGGAGCGTGTAGGGCTTTTCAGAGGCCATCTCGCCGCAGATGCTGACGCGGATGCCCGCCTGGGTCCCCTCTCGAACCACCTGGCGCAAAAGGCGCGTCACGCCCGGGTTCGACGGGCGAAACAGATTGGCGACCCGCTCGTTGGTGCGATCCACGGCCAAGGTGTACTGGGTCAGGTCGTTGCTTCCGATCGAGAAGAAATCCGCTTCCTTGGCCAGATGATCCGCCGCGACGGCCACGCTGGGAATCTCGACCATGGCGCCGACATGGAGGTGCGCGTCGAACGGCAGGTTCGCCAGCCGAAGCTCCTCTTGAACCTGCTCCAGGATCATTCGGGCGCGCCTCATCTCCGTCACCGACGAGATCATCGGGAACATCAGGGAGATCCGCCCCTCCGCCGACGCCCGGAGAATAGCCCGCAACTGGGTGCGGAAAAGTTCCGGGCGGGCGAAGCAGTAGCGGATCGAGCGGCAACCCAAAAAGGGGTTCGATTCGCCGGCGAGGCCCACGTCCGAGGCAAACTTGTCCGCTCCGAAATCGAACGTCCGAATCGTCAGGGTCCGGCCGCGCAGTCTTCCCAGTGCCTCTCGATAGGCCGCCAGATGGGCTTCCTCGTCCGGCATCCCCGTCTGGGCGTCGTAGAGGAACTCGGTGCGATACAAGCCGATGCCGTCCGCCCCGGCGGCGACTGCCTCCTCGACCTCGAAGGGGAATTCGATATTGGCGAACACCCCCACCGGCCACCCATCCATGGTTTCGGCGGGCACCGCGGCCAGCCGCCGCAGCAGGCGCGAACGACGACGCAGGCGCGCCTGCCGCTCGAGGTAGTGGTCGATCGTCGCTTCGTCCGGGTCGATGACGACGAGGCCGGACTCTCCGTCCACGATGACGGTCTGCCCGGGCGGCACGACATCGAGCGCCCCACCGAGCCCGCAAACCGCGGGAATCGAGAGCGACTTCGCCACGATCGCGGTGTGGCTCGTGGCACCACCGAACTCGGTCGCGAAAGCGAGAATGCTGTGACGGTCGAGTTCGGCCGTCTCGCTGGGAGTCAGTTCCTGGGCAAACAGGACGGCCGGAGCGTCCGGGCTCGGTTTTTCCGGCGCGTCGAGGGTGACGAGCTGCCGCAGGACGCGCTGCTTGAGATCGACGAGATCGACGTAGCGCTGGCGGAAAAACTCGTCGTCGAGCCCCTTGAAGATCTCAATCCAGCGGTTGAAAACGCTGGCGACCGCCCAGTCCGCGGGCGACGGGCCGTTCTCGATCGCGCTTTCAACCTCCCGAATCAAGGTCGGGTCGTTGAGAAACTCCTGGTGGCTGCGTGCGATCGACGTGACGGCCTCGCCGAGATCCGTGCTGGCCGCGACCTGTCCAAGTTCGCTCCGGGCCTCGGCGAGCGCGGAGCGGAAGAGGGCGTTCTCTCCGGGCACCTCGCGCCGCGGAATGCGACGCCGCACCGGCATGGTCTCCGCGGTGCGCAGCACAAACGCCGGAGCGATGGCGACGCCAGGCGAAACGGGAATGCCTTGGAGGGTCCGCACGAGGTCCAAAGGGTACGGGCGGGCGCGAAAACCTGCAAAGGTGCGCGCGAGTGGCCTCCGCAAGCGGATTTCGGGGGGGCCCGGGGGGGCTGGAAGGGACGCGGGGAGCCGGCGACCTACAGATGCAGGTCGAATTCGCGCTCGAACAGGTTCCGCAGCGCGGCAACCGCCTCGGTGGCCTGCGGCCCGCTGGCGGTAAGCGTGAGCTCCGTGCCGGGGCCGGCCTCCAGCAGCAGCAGCTCCATGATCGACTTCGCGTCGACCTCGGTCTCGGCACGGCGGAGCGTCAGCGCAGTGTCCGCGAAGCGCAGCGCCGCCTCCGCCAGCACCGAGGAAGGTCGCGCGTGGAGCCCGTTCTTGTTGCGAACGGTCACGCGCACCTCGACCACGCTTGCGCTACCCGGGGGGTTACCCGGGGAACTGTCCGGCGGACTGCCCTCGATCGTGCTCATGCGGCTACGACTTGACGCCGTCGAGTTCCTTGAGCAGGCCGATGAAGCTCTCCGGGGTCTTGCACCCGATCAAGCGCTTGCACTGGTAGTTGTCGCGCACGATCGCGACGATCGACTTCATGGCGGCCAGATGGTCGTCGGCAGCGGCGGCCGGCGTCAGGAGCAGGCAGATCACGCTCACCTTGCGGCCGTCGGTCGCGGCGAAATCGAATCCGCCCGCCACACGTCCGAACGTCAGGATCACACGGTCCACCGCCTTCGTCCGTGCGTGCGGAATGGCCACGCCGCTGCCGATCCCCGTGCTCGCCTGCCGCTCGCGCTCGATGACCTCCTTGGCAATCGCGTTGCCCTTGCGGGTCGTGAACACGTCGGCTCCCACCAATGCATCCACCAGCTGGCGGATCGCGTCCTCCTTGTCCGCAGGCTCAAGGTCACACAGGAAGGCTTCGGGGATGCATTGATCGTGGAGCGCCATAGGTTCGTTCTGTCTGCGCGAGCCTTAACCCGCGTCCTCTTCGAGCATTTCCTGGATGACCTGCTCGTAGGTCTCTTCGTTCGTATCTTCCTTTTGCGGCACGTCGTCGGCGATCCGCGTGCGGTCCCGATGTGCCTTCAACTTCGCGTGGAAACGCCGCATCTGCTTCTCGATCTTGGTCTCCGCCTGATCGATCGCGACGCGCATTTCCTCCGCCTCGGCCTTGCCTAGTAGTCTCGCACCCTGACCAAGAACCACGGTCATTTCGCACCGATGCGCTTTGGCATTCGCATCGACGACGAAATCGACGTGCTGAATGCCGGAGAAGTACTTGCCGAGGCGCTCAGCCTTCTCGTTGGCGTAGTCTTCCCATTCAGGGCGGACGGTGACGTGGCGGCCGGAAACGTTGACTTTCATGCCGTGAACTCTCCTTCAAAAGAGTAGGAAACGTGAATCAAGCGGAGGCCTTGGGCCGGCAGGCAGGGGCCGGCGATGCCGCGATCACAGGATCGAATGCCTTGCGCGATCGCCTCCGGATCGAGCGCGCCGCGACCGGTTCGCAGCAGGGTTCCCGCTAAGTTGCGCGCCATTCCGTACAAGAACCCATCGCCTTCGAAGTCCAACTGAATGTATTCCTCCGCTTGGCCAACGTCAACCCGCCGAAGCGTGCGAATCGTGGAGGGGCGCGGGGACCCGGTTTTCTGAAAACCGGCGAAATCGTGGGTGCCGCGCAGGAATTCGGCCGCACGCTTCATCGCGGCGAGGTCCGGCTGATCGGCGATGCGGTAGACAAAGGCACGATCGAACGGCGAATCGATCCCGGCAACTCGCAGGGTGTACCGGTAGTGCTTTGCCTCGGCGTCGCGAATCGGGTGAAAACCCGCGTCCACCTGGGCAGCGGCGAGCACGACGATGTCGTCCGGCAGATGGGCGTTCAGCGCGTGCGGGACTTGCCTCGCCTCGATGGCGCGGGTTGTGCGGAAGCGTGCCGCTTGCGCGTCGGCGTGCACACCGGCGTCGGTGCGGCCCGCCCCGAGAACCGAGGATCGTTCCCCGTTCACCGCCTCGGCCGCACGCTCCAACCAGCCCTGGATCGTTTCGACTCCGTTTTGAACCTGCCAACCGGCGTAGGCCGAGCCGTCGTAGGCGACCCGAATACAAAACGTCTTCACTGCCTACGGCCCACCCAATCGGGTCGGTCGCGCGTGAAGCTTGTTTCGTCTCAATCCCATTGCCTTCGCTGTCGCGAAGAGGGGATCTGAAGCGCCTTGCGGTACTTGGTGACCGTGCGGCGCGCCACCGGGAGGCCGTCTTTCTTGAGGGCCTCCGCCACTTGTTCGTCGGAGAGCGGGCTCTTCTTGTCTTCGCCTTCGATGATTTCGCGGACGCGCTCTTTGACCGAATCGCGCGACACGGTCTCGCCGTCGGTAGTCTCGGCGCCGCCGGTGAAGAAGAACTTGAGCGGCACGATGCCGCGCGGTGTCTGCGCCCACTTGTCGGCGATGGCGCGGCTGACCGTCGAAACGTGGATGCCCACGCGATCGGCGATCTCCTGCATCTTGAGCGGCTTGAGGTGCGAACGGCCGTAATCGAGGTAGTCCTGCTGCGCGGTAAAGATCTCCTCGCAGACGCGGCGCAGGGTGCTCTGGCGCTGTTGGATCGCGTCCACGAGCCACTTCGCGCTCTCCAGCTTGCGCTTGACGTACTCCTTGACCTTGGGATCCGCGGACTGGCGCAGCATGTCGCGATAGTGCGGGCTGATTCGCAGGCGCGGGAAGAAGTGATCCTCGAGAATGATCTCGTAGCGCCCGTCCCGCCACTCGACCAGGACGTCGGGCTGGACGTAAGCGTTGCGGTCCCCAATCAACCGTCCGGCCGGGAACGGGTTGAGCTTTCCGATCTCCTCGACCAGCCGGTTGAGCTGTGGAATCGTGATGCCGAGATCGCGCGCCACCTTCGGACGCTTGTTCTTCCGGATGTCTTCGAGGTAGTCGCGGACGATGCGCGCCTTGTACTCGTAGTCCGGATCGTCCTTGTCGAGTTGGAGCAGCAGCGCCTCTGCGTGGTCGCGCGCGCCGACGCCCTTCGGCTCCAGGCGCTGGACCATATTGAGCGCGTCCTCGGCCTCGTCGAGGCTGAATCGACCGCGCAGCTCCGGCGACTCGAGCAGTTCCTCCAGCGTGTACGGCTGATAGACGAGTTTGCCCTTGTCGTCCTCGACGCGGCGGCCGAAGAGTCCGTTCTCGTTGAGGTTGTAGATGATGTGGCGACCGATCGTCCGCTGCGTCTCGTTCGGGTCGAACAGGACGAACTGGTCGTACAGCTCGTCCTGCAGGCTCGCCCCGGCGGCGGCGGTGTTATTCATCGCCTCCTGCTTGCCGTCTTCCTCGAGCCCGCCCGAACCGCGGCGTGAGCCGAAGTCCTGCCAGTCGCGATCAGCCGCGTTTTCCATCTGCTCGAGCTTTTCGAGCGTCTCGCTGACCTCGTCGCGTTCCTTCTGCTCGGCGGAGAGCTCGCCGTTCTCGCTCTCCAGCGCCGCGGCGCGCTCCGCCTCCGGGCTGTATTCCTCTTCGCGCTCGAGCGCTTCGTTCTCCTGCAGCGCGGTCTCGACCAACTCCTGCAGGCTGAGGGCGGGCAGCTGCAGGATCTCGATCGACTGGATGATCTGCGGCGCCAGCTTGAGCTGGAGTCCGAGTTTCTGTGCCAGTCCGAGTTCGAGTCTCATAAGTCTGCCGTTTTCAGCACTTTCGGCGCGCATGCACGCGATGTGCCAGTGCCATTATAGGACGCACCGATCCCCGGGCAAGCGCGACACGTTTATTCGAACTGCGCGCGACCGCGCAGGGCGTCGCCGAGAACGGCACTATTCATGTGCACGATCTCCCCGCCACTCGGGATCCCACGCGCGATACGTGTCGCTCGAACCGAGCGCTGCGCGAGCAGGCGGGCCAACATCGACGCGGTCGCCTCACCGTCGAACGTTGGGTTCGTGGCGAGCACGACTTCTTTGACCTCGCCGCTTTCGATGCGTTTCCAGAGGGACGCGAGATTTAAATCTTCGAGACCAACGCCTTCGGTGGGCGCAACGTGGCCACCAAGAACGTGATAACGCCCTTCGTACTCGGCGGTCGATTCGAGTGCTTCGAGGTCTCGCGACGACTCCACCACGCAGAGCACCGAAGCGTCCCGGGAATCATCCGCGCAGATCGGGCAGGGATCGCTTTCGGAGACGTGGCCGCAGATGGTGCAGCTCTTGAGCCCCTCAAGCGCGCCAAGAATCGCGGAGGCCAGCACCCGCCCCTCATCGGCGGGTCGTCGCACGATGTAGTAGCCGATACGCTCCGCGCTCTTCGGGCCGATACCCGGAAGAGTCTGGAGCTGGTCGATCAAGTCGCGAAGAACGCCCATGGCGCGCGCTGCTGCTAGAAGGGCAGGTTGAGGCCGCCGGTAATGCGTCCGGTCTCTTCCTCGTACATCTTCTTGGCTTCGTCCATGGCCGCACGCACGGCAGCGACGACGAGATCCTCAAGCTCCTCGATGTCGTCGGTATCCACGGCATCCGGATCGATCTTGAGCTGCACGAGCTCCTGGTTGCCGTTCGCGTAGGCGACCACGGCATCGCCGCCCGCCTTGCCCTCGACGATGCGGTCCTTGAGGTCGTCCTGCACCTTTTTCAGGTCCGATTGCATCTTCTGCGCCTGCTTCATCAGGCCGCCGAGATCGCCCATTCCACCTTTTGCCATCTGTATTCGCCCTTACGTGTCGTCGGTTCGTTTGACGTGTTCGATTCGTCCGCGGAAGGTGTCAAGCACTTCGCGCACCCGCGGGTGCGCGCGAATGCGCCCCATCTCCTCGGCACTGAACGCCTGCGGCGCCGCCGACCCGGGGGTCGAGGGCGTCGCAGTCGCACTATTCTGCGGACCGGGTTCAGTTTTCGGTCGGTTGATCTGCGGCGTCTGCGGTTTGGTCGGCAACGTCAGGCGCGGCGGCTGCGGTTTCGCTGCGGGCGGACGCGCTGCCGGCGCCGGTGTCGGAGGCGGTGTCGGAGGCGCTGCAGCTCGGGGAGGGGGCGCCGGAGGGGCTGCCTGAGGAGACGCCTGCGAGGGAACCGGCGGAGCGAGCTGCGGGAGCGCCGCCGGAGTTCCCGGACGCGGCGCCTCCCGCGGCGCACTTTCCG
>Ga0070728_10006313_pt1 | contig 11288 bp, 11 predicted proteins | sample tdDd471_FD_66723 | JGI IMG/M metagenome (GOLD analysis project Ga0070728, IMG submission 66723) | Marine sediment microbial communities from the Atlantic coast under amendment with organic carbon and nitrate - tdDd47.1 | ecosystem: Environmental > Aquatic > Marine > Coastal > Sediment | place...
GAAAAATGTAAATATAGAACTAAATTTAATTTACTACCTTGCAATCAACAGTAGTGTATGTTATACTGTAGCCGTAGAAAGGAGGTTTTGGTTTGAATATTCAATTTAAAAAAGGGATTTTAGAGCTTTGCGTTCTTTCTTTGCTAATTGAAAAGGATAGATATGGATACGAACTGTTTAATGTTTTATCAGAAAACATATCAGTATCAGAAGGAACTATTTATCCACTGCTTAGAAGACTGAACAAAGATGGCTACTTTTCCACTTATTTAAAAGAATCTACCGAGGGACCACCTAGAAAGTATTATAAAATTACTAATGAGGGAAGAGAAGCTCACAAAATTTTAAGTAAAGAATGGATAGTATTTTTAAGCGGAGTTAACAATATCTTGTCAGGAGGAAGTATAGATGAATAAAAAAGAGTTTATGCAAAAACTTAAAGATAGCCTTATAGGACTAAATCAAACAGATAAAAGGGAAGTCTTATTAGACTATGAAGAACACTTTATGGACGGAAAAAACCAAGGTAGAACAGAAGAAGAAATATGTGAGTCACTAGGCGATCCTAGAGAAATTGCAAGAGAGATTAAAACCCAAAGTCAGCAAAGCGCACCTAATACTGACGGTGTTAATATGGCAGGTTATATTATAGGAATTATCTTACTTAGCGGTGCATGCATATTCTTAGGTTCAATCTTACTAAGTGTATTAGCGGGAGCAGTAAGTGGTATTTTTGGTGCTGTAGCAGTAGCAGCAGCTTTTACAAATCCACTGCTTAAAATAGGAGCAATATCTGCAATAGTATTTGCTTTTTCGCTTTGTGTACTTATAGCTATGGGGATAATTAAGTTAATACCATTAATTATAAAGTGGTATAAGCAAATGATTTACTCGCTTGATAACAAAACAGAAAAGGCAAAAGCTGTAGAGTATAAAAAGGTAAAAATCCACCCAGTAGTTTGGATACTTGTAAGCTTGCTATGTGTTGCATCTATATGTGGTACTATAATAGGCAGCGTTGGCTTTGCTAGAGAATTCGTAAGTGATTTTGAAGCTGAAGATATACATGAATTTAGAGATGCTATTAGGGATTTTGTAGGAGATCACAAAGGATGGGTATATTACTCTCATGATAGCTTAGAAGAGTTTGAAGAAGCTATGGAAGACTTTGCAGATGACATGGAAGATTTTGCAGATGATATGGAAGACACATTTGATGATGATAGAAATTGGTTCTTTGGCTGGCGTTATTCCTATGATGATTAATAATTAGTTGTAATGATTCTTTGAATTAATAATATGCTGAACTAAAGATAAAGGCTGTCTCAAACTAATAAAGAGACAGTCTTAATATTATATAAGAGCATTACATGACTTGTGTTTTAGATGCGTAGTCGTGTAGTGCCTTTTTACCTTGATTAATGAATAATATAATTATATATATAATTATAAGTACATTAGGAATATATATCAAAAAGGTATTGGATGGCTGTTCAACACTCCACCAGGGTGTGGGCAGCAATACAATTATATGTGTTATCTCCCAAGGTAATAGTTTTATAAAAGTTCTACTAATTGATTGCTTTAAATTTATCTTCGTTCCTAAATTGTTAGAAACTCTTAGTTTCATCAGCCTTTTGCCAATGGTTTGCCCGTTGTATGTTTCTAGTATAATGAAATATAACCAAACAGGCAATGACATTGATCCAAGTACCCAAAGCTCTATTTCTATACCTGTATCTAAATAGTCAAAAGGAAAACCAGATGTAATACTATAAAGTACCCACTGCAACAATATTAATACAGATGCTAGTATCACAAAATCCAGCCAATATGCAAATAATCTTTTTATAGACAGTTTCACTTTTAACTCCTTTTATTTTTATTAATGGTAGCATTTAATGAATGCAAAGTAAAGTTGTTCAGTATTAAATAAATGTATTATAAAGATATTTGCATGTCCAGAGATGCTAATAAAAATGATAAAAGGCCGCCACAACTTCTTCTTGCTGTGACAGCCTCTTTTCATATTTATATACAATTTAGAACAATATACACACAACTCCGCCACCTGACTCATTAACAACTCTCTCCAGCGTATCTTTGAACTTAATTCTGCTATCTTGAGGTAAGTTGTTAAGTTTTTGGTTTAATCCTTCACGCATTAAATAGCTGAGTGATTTTCCAAAGATTTCAGTTTCCCATATACTGGTTGGATCTGATTCAAAGCCATCTAGCAAATAGTGAACCAATTCTTCACTTTGCTGTTCTGTTCCTACCATTGGGGATATTTGAGCGGAAACATTAGCTTTCATAATATGCCATGAAGGTGCTGTTGCAGATAATGAAACCCCGTATCCTCTTCCTCTTTTTATTATTTCAGGAGTATCCAATGCCATTTCCTCAACTCTTGGCACAGCTAGACCATAACCAGTTTGCCTTGCTTGTTCTAGAGCATCTTTAAAATAGTCAAACTCTCCCTTCAGTGATGCAAGTTCGCTCATTATGCTCATTAGATGAGCGTCATTTTCTATTTCCATATTGCAATTTTCACTTAAGATTTTGAAGTATAGACTGCGCTTTAGCATTATGCTTGATAAAACTTCGCCTTCGCCTGGATTAACTCTATCTATAAATATGCTATCTATATTTTCGTTAAGCATAAACGTAGCGGCAACTTTTTCATAATCTCGTATTCTGCAGAAATAGTCTGCGACATTTTGCAAAAGTTCAATAACTGCACACCATATCCAGTGTTTAATAGGCAACGTTTTAAGCCAATCAGGAATTGAAAATTTCATTACTTTTGCAGGGAACTCATACAATGCTGCACCTAAAATTTCAGCTATATCATTCTCTGTCATGTTTAGAACATCAACAGACACAACTGCAACATCATATTTTTCTTTAATCGCGTTCACTTTCTTTTTGCAGTGAACAGAGTTTGGCATAGTTGAGTTTATAACTACGATAAATGGTTTACCAAGTTCTTTCAGTTCAGTTATTACTCTTTCTTCTGCTTCTTGATAGTTCTGCTCAGGAATAGATGTAATCGTACCATCAGTTAGCACTACAATTCCTATTGTGGAATAATCAGTTATTACCTTTTTTGTGCCTGTTTCGGCAGCCTCTTCAAAGGTAACATCATAATCATACCAAGGGGTTTTCACCATGCGAGGAGTGTTCTCCTCCATATGTCCTAGTGCACCGTCTACCATATATCCCACACAATCGATTAGACGTACATTAGCGACAGTTTCAGGAGGTAGCTTAATCTCCACAGCTTCATCTGGCACAAACTGAACCTGAGTTGTCATTATTGTTTTGCCAGATGCAGATTGAGGCATTTCATCCGTAAATCTTTCCTTTAACCAGCCGTTTTCCATAGATGGTAAAACCATCAGCTCCATGAATTTTTTAATAAACGTTGACTTACCTGTTCTTACAGGCCCGACAATACCCAAATAAATATTTCCTTGGGTTCTTTCAGCCATTTGTTTGTATATATCGTTCTTGTTCATTGTATATTCTCCTTGTATAATATATTTATTACTATTTTATTTCACTGCACATTCCTGATATTAATTATCAATTTACTTAAATGCATATTAATGCCTTTAAATTTTATTTTGTTTACAAAAAGCCAACTCTAACTATTTTTTCTACATATTAATGCAGCTAATATTTTATTCCATGAAACCTTCTTGTATAATGTATATGAAGTAAATAAAATATTATGCATTTGTTATTTCTTTAAGGGTTTTGTGGAATATATTTATATATGCTATACTACCTAAGAATCTAGATAGTTTGTATGATATAAAATATGCAAAATTACAATTGATTTATTTAAAATAATACATAGAAAACTGACATAAAATTTATCTTTCAATAATATAATAGATATGCTATCTATTAATGTGAAAGGATGAGGGTATGATGTTTGAATATGATATTCAAGTTAAAATTTCGCCGCCAGTTTTAAAAAGAGGGAAGAAAGCAAAATTAACTGCTACCATCACTAATTCCAACAAGGAAATTGCATATTGTGTAGGAGAAATTAAAGGCTACAATATGAGGCAGAGACTAGAACCCACAATTAATGATTCGTACACTGTAACTCTGGGTATACCATTTATTACTCCTAGGGGAGTATATTTAATAGAAGTATACGCAGTAAGTAATGATATGGAGAAAGGTCCGGCTTATCAAACAGAAATAAAAATAGTTTAATATACGGAGGGTAAAATGAAATATACTTTTGCCAGTGATAATTGCGCTGGTGTAGATGAAAGGATTATGAAGGCATTAGAAAGGGCTAATAAAGACTTTGTGCTTTCGTATGGTGATGACAAGTACACTGAAGATGCTATCTTGGCATTTAAAAGAGAGTTTGGACAGGATATAAAAGTTTATTTTGTATACAATGGAACAGGAGCAAACACCATAGCTTTAGGGTCGATTTTGAAACCTTATCAAGCGGTGATTACTCCTGCTTTTTCTCATATATCTGTAGATGAGACTGGTGCACCAGAAAAATATACTGGGTGCAAACTAATAGCTTGTCCTACAGAGAATGGAAAGTTAACGGTTGAGGATATCAAACCTCACCTTGAGGTAATAGGTACAGTTCATCATAGTCAGCCAAAAGTGGTGTCTATAACTAATTCTACGGAAGAAGGAACTTTATACACAACAGATGAAATAAAGGAAATATGTGATTTTGCACACGAGAATGGATTGTATGTCCATATGGATGGTGCTAGGATTGGCAATGCAGCAGTTGCTTTAAATAAGAGCTTAAAGGAAATAACAAAAGATTGCGGAGTAGATGTCTTATCTTTTGGTGCTACAAAAGGTGGCATGATGTTTGGAGAAGCTGTAGTATTCTTTAACACAGATTTGGGTGAAGACTTTGCATATTATCGCAAAAATGGAACACAGCTACATTCGAAAATGAGATTTATATCAGCTCAGTTTAAAGCCTATTTAGACGATAAGATATATTTAGACAATGCAAAGCATGCAAATGATATGTGTCAGTATTTTTATAGTAAACTAAAAGAAGTAGATGGAATCGAATTTATCTATGAGCCTGAAGTTAATGGAATGTTTTTAAAAATGCCAAAAGAACTTAGTGATAAAGTACTTACTAAATATTTCTTTTATGACATGGACACTAAAGCTGGAAAGGTTCTTAGACTTATGTGCTCTTTTGCAACACAAAAAGAAGACATTGATGACTTTATGAAATTATTAACTACGTAATAATGAAAAATATAAATTTTCTTGCAATATTATTCAACTAGTGATATTATTATGTCAATAATGAATAATTCAGAATAGTAAATATTCATTTTAGAACTGAAATTGTAGTATTAGCATGAAATAAATATACTTTAAACAACGTTTTTGCAGGAACGAATAAAATAATTTTCATTTTGTTCTTTCTATGCATATATATAAGTAGATTATTAATTTCGGAGGAGACAATGAAAATTTCAAAAAGATGCAAAGGCGTATCACCATCTGTTACTTTAGCAATTAGTGCAAAAGCAAAAATGTTTAAAGCTAAAGGGCTGAACGTAATCAGTTTTGGAGCAGGAGAACCAGACTTTAATACACCAAAGTCTATTTGTGACGCTGCTAAAGAGGCATTGGATAAAGGTATGACTAAGTACACACCTGCGTCAGGAACTATGGAATTGAAGCAGGCAGTAGTAGACACATTAGCAAAAAAGAATCATTCTTATGAGCCTAAAAACATTGTTGTTTCAAACGGTGCAAAACATTCACTATTTAATGCAATTTCTGCTATAGTAGAAGAGGGCGATGAAGTATTGTTGCCAATGCCTTACTGGGTAAGCTATCCAGAGCTAATAAAGCTTGCTGGAGCAAAAGTAGTATTTGTACCATGCGATGAAAACTTTGTAATAGATCTAAAGATTATGGAAGAATTAATAACTGACAAAACAACTACTTTGATATTAAACAACCCATCAAATCCTACAGGTGTGGTATTTGGAAGAGATATAATTGAAAGTATAGCTAAAATCTGTATCAAGCATGATATTAATGTAATATCAGATGAAATCTATGACCAATTAATATACACTGATGAAGAAATCCCATCAATAGCAACAATTGATGGAATGAAGGCTAAAACCATTGTTGTTAATGGGGTATCCAAAACCTATGCAATGACAGGTTGGAGAATTGGCTACTTAGCAGCTCCAGATGATGTTGCAAAAGCAATAAACTCAATGCAATCTCAAACAACATCTGGTCCAAACTCCATTGCTCAATATGCATCTATTGAAGCACTAACAGGTGGATTAGAGGATGTATTAAAAATGAAAAAGGCATTTAAAGAGCGCAAAGATGCTGCTGTTGATGCCATTAATAATATTGACGGATTAACATGTATAGTTCCTGATGGAGCATTTTACATTATGATTAATGTATCAAGCACCTATGGTAAATCTAATAATGGCAAATCTGTTGCTAATTCTATAGATTTTGCATCAGTATTACTAGAAGAGGCGTTAGTTGCAGTTGTACCAGGAGAAGCTTTTGGTGCACCTGAGTATGTTAGAATATCATATGCATCTTCATTAGATAACATTTTAGAAGGATTATCTAGAATAGCTGTATTTGTTGCAGAGTGCAATTAGAGTAAGTTAAAAATCGTATTTTAATGGATGATAATGATGTATTTTAATAAAACCGTTAAGGATTAATAATAGTATAACTAATATACAAAAGATACCTTAAAAGGTATCTTTTCTCTTTCAAAATAATAAGTATAATTGAACGCATGCATACCCTTTAATACTGTTTGCAACTATATACAATTATTGTATAAAAAAAACCCTAGACCTAAGTTCTTACTATGAATCAACTTAAGGCTAGAGCTAAAATTATATCAAATTATACTTTAGGTTCTAAGTAAGATGTTTAAAATGCTCACAAAACAAATTACCTAGTAGTAAAAGGAATTACAATCGAATACATGTTAGGGATATCTTCTTCTTCTGCTAAAACGGTGGCTTGTGCAACGGCAATTGTCAAAACGAGTCCTATTAAAACTATTATTTTCCATACTTTCTTTTTCATACTAACACCATCCTTGTAAAATATATGTATACTTTATAATATGTACACATAAATTCGTACCCGACTAAAATCGGGGTAATTCGACACATTTACAAATAATGTTATTAAGCAAATGCTAGAAACGGTTAATATGAACGTTAAACTACTGCCTAACAAGTGAATCAAGAAGTCAAACTAGGTATACTAAAAAATATAATCTAATCAAGCCCTTGTCAAATGTATGTGTATATTTTATAATATTGATACAAAAGCGCATACCCGACCGAAATCGGGGTAAGCTTTTACGTTAACTTATAAGAGAAAAAGTAAATATTGGAATGAGTGATATTGAATGCTACATAATTACCTAACGGCTGAATTTGGAAATAGGATAAGAAATATAAGAAGAGGGCTTAACCTTACACAGCAAGATGTAGCTGATATGTCTGGTATTAATTTGGATACCCTAAGAAAAATTGAAAATGGATATGTAGTGCCTAGATACGATACTTTAGAAATTTTAAGTATTACATATAAGACAGATATACTTGATGTATTTAAAAACTATCGTTTCACATCTCATCTATATGAAATTTATAACTTGCTGGATACATATATTGTAGAGTACCATGTAGATAAGCTAGAAACTATTAAAAATAAAATATATAATCTTGATGATGAAGTTAATAATACCTTAGTATTAGCATCTGAAATAAACAAACTTAAAAAGCTAGTTGATGCTATATACTTACTACATAGCAATAATGATAATCCTACTGAACATGATTTATATAAAGCAAAGGATATGCTTATAGACGCCTTAAGAATTGATAACATAAATTTTATGTTGGAGGACTTGGAAGTATACAAGTACACTTATTTCGATACTAGAATATTTGTTATTTTAGCTCTTATAATTAGAAAACTAAAAGAAAGTGAACTAAGCAATAAAATTCTATTTTTTATTCTAAAAATTGTTGACAAGTCAGCACATGCATCATTTATGGAAAAGCTACTTGTTATTAAGATATATGTCAATTTATCTTACAATCTTTACATGATGGACAATCCAGAGGATACTCTTAAATACTCTAATGAAGGCATAAAATTTGCTCAAACAAATTCGTTAATGTATGGTCTTCCAAATTTATATTGGAGAAAAGGTATTGCTGAGCTAAAGCTTGGATTAGGCGAACATCTTGATAGTATTAAAAAAAGTTTATATATCTTGGATGTCCAGGGAAATGTGAAACTTAAGACAATTTATGAAGGTGTACTAAAAAATAAGTACAATATTATTCTATAGTACTTAATGATATTTCTAGATAAGTAGTTAAATAGCATTAGTTAAGATATAGACATGCAAATATTAAGTAGTTAGAAACGTATAAATAAAAAAGATTAACATATTCATTGTTTTGTGATAACATACATAAGTACAAAGCACAAGGGGAGAGATAGTTTGGGCATGGTTTTTTGTCCACTGTATTCATCAAGCAGTGGTAACTCAACATTTATAGCAACAGAAGACACAGCCATATTAGTGGATGCTGGGGTTAATGCACTAAAAATACAAAGAGCATTAACAGAAATAGGTGCATCATTTACGGATATAAAAGCAGTCGTTATTACTCATGAGCATATAGACCACATAAAAGGCATAGGTGTAATAGCTAGGCGACATGGTATACCTATTATAGCTAACCATGGTACTTGGGAATCTATTATAGTTCAAGGCAAAGCAGGGGAGATTCCATTTGAAAAGCGTATATACTTTGAGCATAACACAACATTCTATGTTGGGGATATTGCCATAACCCCTTTTGAAACCCATCATGATGCAGCTGCTTCTGTGGGATATTCAATCGAGCATGAATCATCAAAGATATCTATTATTTCAGATACTGGAACTGTATGTAAATCAATGAAAAGCCATATAGCAGGATGCAATTTGTTGATGATAGAGTTTAATTACGATGAACACATGCTAAGGAATGGCAAATATCCAGTATTTCTAAAAAAGCGCATATTATCAAACAGAGGTCACTTAGCTAATCCAGACGCTGCAAAGATAGTTACATATGCTGCTCAACAAGGATGCAAGAAGTTTGTACTTACACATCTATCTAAGGAAAACAACACTCCAGAAGCTGCATATGATGCAGCATTTGAAGCACTTTTAGAATGCCATGAAACTCCTAAAAAGGAGTTAGAGATACTTGTTGCAAGACCGGATAAGGTTACAAAGCCTATAATTGTATAGTATACTGATTATAGTTACATACAAATCATTATTAAAATTTTTAAATTCAGATTAAACTTTATCATTATTAATTAATCATATGATGATAAAGTTTTTTGTTATATTTAATCCATTTAAAACGTATATTAAATATTGACAAAATGTGTCTAATAGGTTAGACTATATTTGACTAACGCATTAGACAGGAGTAATTTTAATGGATACGCCAAAGATTTTTGAAAGCGAATACCGTTTTGCATGTATTGTATGGGATAATGAACCTATAATTATGCGAGAGCTTATAAAGCTCTGCGCTGATAAGCTAGGGTGGAAAAGAACTACTACATATACAGTATTAAAACGCCTTACTGAGCGTGGGATAATGACTAGCAAAGAATCTATTGTAACTTCTATAATTTCTAAACAAGAAATACAGCGTGAAGAGAGTAGACAGTTTATTGAGCGTACTTTTGATGGGTCATTACCTAATTTTATTGCTGCATTTACAAATAACAAATCACTTTCATCAGAGGAAGTTGCACAGATAAAACGTATGATAGATGATTATGAAGAGGTGTGAGTATCATGAATATTGAAAAAGTATTTCTATTTATCCTAAATATGAGCCTTACATCCAGCTATGTTATAATTGCAATCATTTTACTACGATTTTTCTTTAAGAAAGCACCTAGATGGATTAATGGTGTGCTATGGGCAATTGCATCTTTTAGATTGATATTTCCATTTTCATTTAATAGTATATTAAGCATATTTTCTATAATACCTAATTCTAGCATTACTACAACCGAGATACTCTACAGTGAAACACCCAAAATTAATAGTGGAATACCGTATTTGAATAGTATGGTTAATCCAATTATTTCTGAAAGTATGGAGCCTTCAGTTGGCGCAAGTGTCAATCCTATGCAAGTAGTAATTTGGGTTGCTTCTATAATATGGCTGATAGGAATTGCTGTACTCTTTATCTACAGCATTACTACTTATCTTAAATTAAAGAATAGAACAGCTGAAGCAACTTTGCTTAAGGATAATATATATCAAAGTGAAAATATAGCATCTCCTTTTATGCTAGGGCTTATTAAATGTCGCATATATATACCATATACACTTACACAGCTACAACTTTACAATGTATTAAGCCATGAATGTGCACATATACAAAGACGTGATTATCTTTTGAAACCTTTAGCTTTTTGCATACTTGCTTTGCATTGGTTTAACCCTATTGTGTGGATTGCATATTTACTATTTTGCAAAGATATAGAGATGGCATGTGATGAGAAAGTAATAAAAAATATGGATTCAGATCAACGTAAATCTTATTCTAGCACTTTGCTTGCCCTTGCAATGAAAAATAATAAGATTACTTTTTGCCCCATTGCATTTGGTGAAGTTAGTGTAAAAGACAGAGTTAAAAAAGCGCTATCATATAAAAAGCCAGTATTTTGGGTAATCCTTGTGTCACTTGTAGTATGTATCATAACAGCTACATGCCTGCTTACTAATCCTATAAAAGATTCTGATAACATTATTTATAGAGAGGATATTTCTCAGTTGTATGGCACGTACCATCCAGATGAAGTGATTTATGTTAATCCATTATCGTCATTTTATCCTTTTGATTTAGACGATACTCCTTATTATACTTTTGCTGAAGATAAAGTTACTATTATTATGCCTAGTAACAATGATAGCGTTACAGAGATAATAGAATCCCCTTCATACACACGCGTAGAGCTTACAAAGGATGAGTTCGATGATATGCTATTTTTTGATATTAATACGCTTGATATATCCAAGTATAAAAATATTGAGCAAATCAGTCTATCAGATAGATACAGCCTCTTCATAATGGATACAGAACTTTGGTTTGCAAACTTTAATGGAGACAATCTATGGATTATATATGGACTTCAGCCATCAGAGCCAT
>Ga0070728_10006314_pt1 | contig 11287 bp, 6 predicted proteins | sample tdDd471_FD_66723 | JGI IMG/M metagenome (GOLD analysis project Ga0070728, IMG submission 66723) | Marine sediment microbial communities from the Atlantic coast under amendment with organic carbon and nitrate - tdDd47.1 | ecosystem: Environmental > Aquatic > Marine > Coastal > Sediment | place...
CGGTCATCGTGCCGGTGGGCTCGAAGGGCGGCTTCGTGGTCAAGCGCCCGCCGCCGGCCGACGCGGGGCGCGACGCCGTGCAGGCCGAGGTGATCGCCTGCTACCGTCAGCTCATTTCGGGGATGCTGGACATCACCGACAACCGCGACGGCGACGTGGTACTCAGCCCGCCGGGCGTCGTCCGTCATGACGAGGACGACCCCTATCTGGTGGTCGCCGCCGACAAGGGCACGGCGACCTTCTCGGACATCGCCAACGAGGTCTCGCGCGCCTACGGCTTCTGGCTGGACGACGCCTTCGCCTCGGGCGGGTCGGTCGGCTACGACCACAAGAAAATGGGGATCACCGCGCGGGGCGCCTGGGAATCGGTCAAGCGCCATTTCCGCGAGATGGGCAAGGACATCCAGAAGGAGGATTTCTCCGTCGTCGGGGTCGGCGATATGTCCGGCGACGTCTTCGGCAACGGCATGCTGCTGTCGAGGCATATCCGCCTGATCGGCGCCTTCAACCATCTGCACGTCTTCATCGATCCCGACCCCGACCCGGCCAAGAGTTATGCCGAGCGCAAGCGTCTGTTCAAGACGCCGGGCACGGCCTGGACCGACTATGCGCCGAAGCTGATCTCGAAGGGCGGCGGCGTGTTCGACCGGGCCGCCAAATCCATCGATCTGACGCCCGAGATGAAGGACTTGCTGGGAACCCAGTCCGACCGGCTGACCCCGAACGAGGTGATCCGCCGCCTGCTCGTCGCCGAGACCGAGCTTCTGTGGTTCGGTGGGATCGGCACCTTCGTCCGCGCCGGTTTCGAGACCGACGCCGAGGTGGGCGACCGGGCCAACGACGCGGTCCGGGTGACGGCGGGCGCGCTCAACTGCGCGGTCATCGGCGAAGGCGGCAATCTGGGGATCACCCAGAACGGGCGGGTCGAATTCGCCCTTGGCGGCGGGCGGCTCAACAGCGACGCCATCGACAATTCGGCGGGCGTCGACGCCTCGGATCACGAGGTCAATATCAAGATCCTGTTGGGCGACGTGGTCGCCCGCGGCGACATGACCATGAAGCAGCGCGACAATCTGCTGGCGCGGATGACCGACGAGGTGGCCGAGCTGGTCCTGCGCGACAATTACCAGCAGACCCAGGCCCTGACCGTGATCGAGGCCCAGGGGCTGGATGGGCTCGACGCCCAGGAACGGCTGATGCGGGCGCTGGAACGCCGGGGCCTGCTCGACCGGGCGGTCGAGTTCCTGCCCGACGAGGACGCGCTGGCCGAGCGGCGCGAGGCGGGGACCGGCCTGACCCGGCCCGAGCTCGCGGTCCTCTTCGCCTATGCCAAGATCGCCCTCTATGACGATCTCCTCGCCTCGGATTTGCCCGACGACAAGGACCTGTTCGACGAGTTGGTTCTCTATTTCCCGAAGCCGCTGCGCCGCAAGTTCAACAACGCCATCGGGCGCCACCGACTGCGGCGCGAGATCATCACCTCCGTGGTTACCAACAGCATCGTCAACCGGATGGGGCCCTGTTTCGTCAACGACCTATCCGCCGAGACCGGCGTGTCGCCGAGCCGGATCGCCCGCGTCTACGCGGTCACGCGCGCGGTGTTCGGGCTGCGCGAGGTCTGGACGGCGGTCGAGGACGCCGACAACCGCATGCCGGCGGCGCTTCAGGCCGAGATGCTGGCGATCACGGTCCGGCTTGCCGAAGGCGCGACCAAATGGTTCCTGGAGGGCGCGCAGCCGATCGATATCGCCCGCATCCGCGCCGCCTATGGGGACGGGATCGGCGAGGTGTCGAGCAAGCTGGACAACCTGCTGTCCCCGCAGATGCGCGCCGAGACGAAGCGCCGCGCGGGCGACTTGCGCAAGAAAGGCGCCACCGCCGACCTGGCCCGCCGCGTCGCCCGGATGGAACGGCTGGACGCCGCCTGCGACATCGTTGCCATCGCGCGCGGCGGCGGGGTCGCCGTCGCCGACGCCGGACGGGTCTATTTCGCCCTCGGCGAACGCTTCGGCTTCGACTTCCTGCGCCGGTCGGCGGCGTCGCTGGATCCGGCGACGGTGTGGGAGAAGCAGGCGCGGGTCGCGGTCCAGGACGACTTGCGGCGTCAACAAGGCGCGCTCGCCATGCGGGTGCTGGACGCCGCCGGCGGCGGCGCCGTCGCCGACAAGATGACCGAGATCTGGATCGACGCCCATGCCCATGCGGTCGAGGGCGTCGACGCCCTGCTCGAGGAGTTCGCCAAGGCCGACGCGGTCGACCTCGCCATGCTGACGGTCGCCGCCGGCCGGCTGCATGCCCTGGTCGGCGCGTGAGCGCCGGGGCGGGAAGGGCGGGCGCGTGAGCGTTGGCGCCGGTCGGGCCGGCGGCGAGGACCGCCGGGCACTGGTCGCCTGGTGTATCTACGATTGGGCCAATTCGGCCTTTCCGACGGTCATTCTGACGTTCGTCTTCGCCGCCTATTTCGCGCGCGGCGTCGCCGAAACCCCGATCCAGGGCACGGCGTTGTGGGGCTGGACCCTGACCGTGTCGGGCATCGCCATGGCGCTGCTCGGCCCGATCCTGGGCGCGGTCGCCGATCAGGGCGGCCGGCGCAAGCCCTGGCTGGCGCTGTGCACCGCGGCTTGCGTCCTCGCCACGGCGGCGCTGTGGTTCACCAAGCCCGACCCGGCCTGGGCCCTGTGGGCGATGGTCTTCGTCGGTCTCGCCAATCTCGCCTTCGAGTTCGGCACCGTCTTCTACAACGCGCTTCTGCCCGGCCTGGCGCCGCGCGCGCGGCTGGGGCGCTGGTCGGGCTGGGGCTGGGGGCTGGGCTATGCCGGCGGGCTGAGCTGTCTGGTGGTCGGCCTGTTCGGGCTGGTTCAGGCCGACCCGGCGCCCTTCGGCCTGGACAAGGCGGCGGCCGAGCCGGTGCGCGCGGTCGCGCTGCTCGCCGCGATCTGGTTCGCGGTCTTCTCGCTGCCGCTTTTCTGGCGGGTGCCGGACGCGCCGGGCCGCAAGGTCCGGTCGGGCAAGGCCGTCCGCGACGGGCTGCGCGCCCTGGTCGCCACCCTTCGGTCCCTGCCGCACCGGCGCGGGGTCGGGCGCTATCTGCTGGCGCGGATGATCTATACCGATGGGCTCAACACCCTGTTCGCCTTCGGCGGGCTGTATGCCGCCGGGACCTTCGGCATGGAGGTGGCCGAGGTGATCCAGTTCGGGATCGCGCTGAACGTGACCGCCGGGCTGGGCGCCGGCCTGTTCGCCTGGATCGACGACCGGATCGGCGCCAAGCGCACGGTGATGATCGCCCTCGCCGCCCTCACCGTGATCGGGGCGGCGCTGCTGCTGGTCGAATCGACGGCGGCGTTCTGGGGGCTGGGGCTGGCGCTCGGCGCCTTCTTCGGCCCGGCCCAGGCGGCCAGCCGGTCGCTAATGGCGCGCCTCGCGCCGCCCGCCCATGAAGCCGAGATGTTCGGCCTCTACGCCCTGTCGGGCAAGGCCACCGCCTTCGTCGGCCCGGCGCTCCTGGGCTGGGCGACGCTGGTCTTCGACAGCCAGCGCGCCGGCATGGCGACCATCCTGATCTTCTTCATCGCCGGCATGGCCCTCCTCGCCGGCGTCGCCGAACCCGCGCGCGAGGACGCGCCGGCCTGACCGTCGGGCGGGCCTTCCTCAGTGGCGGAAGTGGCGGATGCCGGTGAAGACCATGGCGAGGCCGGCCTCGTCGGCGGCGGCGATCACTTCGTCGTCGCGGACCGAGCCGCCGGGCTGGATCACCGCCGTCGCGCCCGCCTCGGCCGCCGCCATCAGCCCGTCGGCGAAGGGGAAGAAGGCGTCCGAGGCGACCACCGAGCCGGCGGTCCGGCTGGCGCTTTCGCCGGCGGCGTCCGCCGCCTCGCGCGATTTGATCGCGGCGATGCGGGCCGAATCGACGCGGCTCATCTGCCCGGCGCCGATCCCCACCGTGGCGCCGTCCTTCGCATAGACGATGGCGTTCGACTTCACATGCTTGCAGACCGCGAAGGCGAAGCGCAGGTCGGCGAGCTCGGCGTCGGTCGGCGCCCGCTTGGTGACGACCTTCAGGTCCGCCGTCGCGACCCGGCCCGAATCGCGGCCTTGCAGCAGATAGCCGCCGGCGACCGAGCGCAGGGCCATGCCCGGCGCCGCCGGATCGGGCAGGCCGCCGGTCAGCAGCAGGCGCAGGTTCTTCTTCCCGGCCAGCGCCGCGCGGGCGGCGTCGTCGGCGTCGGGGGCGATGATCACCTCGGCGAACAGCTTGGCGATCTCGTCCGCCGTCGCGCCGTCGAGCGGGCGGTTCAGCGCGATGATGCCGCCGAAGGCGCTCAAGGGATCGCAGGCCAGGGCCTTGCGGTAGGCGGCGGCCAGCGACTGGGCGACCGCCACCCCGCAGGGGTTCGCGTGCTTGATGATGGCGACCGCCGGCGGGTCGAACTCGGCGACCAGCTCGAAGGCCGCGTCGGTGTCGTTCAGGTTGTTGTAGCTGAGCGCCTTGCCCTGTAGCTGGCGGGCCGTCGCGATGCCGGGCCGGGCCGGGCCGCCGGTATAGAAGGCGGCCGCCTGGTGCGGGTTCTCGCCATAGCGCAGCACCTCGCGCCGTTCGGCGGCGATCACCAGCCGTTCGGGGAAGGGCGTCTCCTGGACCTCGGCGAACCAGCTTGCGATGGCGGCGTCGTAGGCGCCGGTCCGGGCGTAGGCCTTGGCCGCGAGGCGCCGGCGCAGGTCGGCGGTGACGGCGCCGGCGTTGGCGGTCATCTCGTCGATCACCGCGCCGTAATCGGCGGGGTCGGTGACGACGGCGACGAAGGCGTGGTTCTTGGCGGCGGCGCGGATCAGGGCCGGGCCGCCGATATCGATATTCTCGACGCAGGCCTCGTAACCGGCGCCGGCGGCGACGGTCGCCTCGAACGGATACAGGTTGATCGCCACCAGATCGATGGGCGCGATCCCGTGGGCGGTCATGGCGTCTTGGTGGTCGGCCAGGTCGCGGCGCGCCAGGATGCCGCCATGGACCGCCGGATGCAGGGTCTTCACCCGCCCGTCCATGATCTCGGGAAAGCCCGTATGGTCGGCGACCTCGACCACGTCGATGCCGGCCTCGGCCAGCACCGCCGCCGAGCCGCCGGTGGACAGGATCTCGACCCCGCGTTCGGCGAGGAAGGTGCCGAGCTCGACCAGGCCGGTCTTGTCGGAAACGGAAATCAGGGCGCGCCGGATCGGCGTGGGTCGGGTCGGGTCCAAGGTCATGCTCCTGGGGGGCCGGGCGCGGCCCGTCGGGTTGTTATCGCGGGGGCTTGAAATGCTTGCTCAGGGCCAGGCCCTGATCCTGATAGGACGAACCGATTCCGGCGCCGTACAGGCTGTCGGGCGGCCCGGTCAGCCGCTCGTAGGACAGGCTGCCGACGGTCTGGCCGTGCTCGACCAGGAAGGGTACGTCGTGGGAGCGGACCTCCAGGACCGCGCGGGCGCCCGCCGACCCGGCGGCGTCCAGGCCGAAGCCGGGGTCGAAGAAGCCGGCGTAATGGACGCGGAACTCGCCCACTAGCGTATCGTAGGCGACCATCTCGGCGGCCCAGTCGGCGGGCACGGTGACCGCTTCCTTGGACGCCAGGATGTAGAAATCGTCGGGGTTGAGGATCAGCCCGTCCTCGCCGGCGGCGATCGGCTCCCAGAAATCGGCGATGGCGTAGTGGCCGGTTTTGTCGACGTCGACCAGGCCGGTATGGCGCCGCGCCTTGTAGCCGATCGGCCCGCCGCCGCCGGCGCCCAAGAGGTCGACGGTCAAGTACACGCCGCGGGTCAGGCGCTCGTCCGCCTCCAGGTCGCGGTCGACCAGGCCGATCTCGCGATGCAGGGCGCGCAGGGCCTTCTCGCTCGGCGCCGGCGTCCCGCGCTTGAGGCGCAGCTGGCTCAGGCGCGAGCCCTCGCGGACGACGACGCTGAAGGCGCGGGGCGAGATCTCGGCATAGAGCGGCCCGGCATAGCCGGCGCGCACCCGGTCGAACTCGGCGCCCTGGTCGGTGATGACGCGGGTGAAGATGTCCAGCCGCCCGGTCGAGCTCTTGGGGTTGGCCAGCGCCGACAGGTCGCGGGACAGGTCCAGGCGCTCCTTCAGGGGCACGATATAGACGCAGCCCCGCTCCAGCACCGCGCCGCCGGTCAGCGGAATCTCGTGCATGCCGAGGCGGGCGACGGCGTCGCGGACGGTGCGGCCGGGCCCGGTCAGGAAGCTGGACCGCACCCGGTAGGCGACGGGACCGAGGCGCAGATCCAGGCTGGCGGGCTGGATCTGGGCGGCGTCCACCCCGCCCTCGGCGGCGATAGCGCCGTCGGCGATCAGGGCCGCGATCTCGCGATCGGGCAGGATGCCGGTCGAATGCGCCTTCGCCGGGGTCTCGGTTTCGGGGGTCGGAGACGTCGCGCGCGCCTTGCCGCTCATCCTGTGCGCCACCTCGTAGCCGCTCCCCGCAGCGGGGGCGTCGATCGCCGCCAGACTAACGATTTCGTCCTTATTTTCAACGGCTTGGCGGCCCCTCGCCGGGTCACAATCCGTCCCGAGAACGCTCCACCGCCCGGCCGCGCCCGACGCCTTGCCGGGCGGGGGTTTGCGGCGTTTTCCCCGATTTCCACCGGCATGTGGCGGGGGCGGGCGGTGACTCTTTCGCTCATCCCGCGTTCACGGGCGCGTTCACGGGCGCGGCGGCGGGGCCGTATTCGGGGACCAGCGCGCCCAGCAGCGCCAGGGCGCGGTCCGCGTCCCGGGCGCGCGCCGCCTCGGCGATCTCGTCCAGGCGTGGGGCGAGGGCGACCAGGTCCGCCAGCCGGGGCGCCGCCAGCAGCACCCCGTCGCGGCCCGTCGGCACCGGCGTCTCGGCGCCGTGGAACAGTTCCTCGAACAGCTTCTCGCCGGGGCGCAGGCCGGTATAGGCGATCTCCACGTCCTCGCCCGGGCGCAGCCCGGCGAGGCGGATCATGGTCTCGGCCAGGTCGCGGATGCGCACCGGCGCGCCCATGTCCAGCACATAGATCCGCCCCCGTCCCTCCGGATCGCCGACCCCGAGCGCCGAGGCCTGGAGGACCAGCTCCACCGCCTCGCGCACGGTCATGAAATAGCGTTTCATGTCGGGATGGGTGACGGTCAGCGGCCCGCCCTTGGCCAGTTGGCGCTGGAACAGGGGCACCACCGAACCGGTCGAGCCCAGCACGTTGCCGAAGCGCACGGTGACGAAGCGGGTGCCGTGGGCGCCGCCGGCCATGTCCAGGGCCTGGCAATAGGATTCGGCCAGGCGCTTGGTCGCGCCCATGACGCTGGTCGGGTTCACCGCCTTGTCGGTGGAGATCATCACCATCGCCGCCACCCCCGCCGCCCGGCAGGCGTCGGCGAGGTTGCGGGTGCCGGCGACGTTGGTCAGGATGCCCTCGCCGGGGTTGGCCTCGACCATCGGCACATGCTTCAGCGCCGCCGCGTGGAACACGATCTCGGGGCGCGCGCGGGTCATGATGTCCGCCAGGCGGGCGCCGTCGCGCACGTCGCCTAGGATCGCGTCGCGGGGCAGATCGGGCGCCGCCTCGGCGATCTCGGCGTCGATCTGGTAGAGGTTGAACTCGCCATTGTCCAGCAGGCTCAGCCGGGCCGGGGCGAAGGCGGCGATCTGGCGGGTCAGCTCGCCGCCGATGGTGCCGCCGGCGCCGGTGACCAGCACCCGCTTGCCGGCGATCAGCGCCTTCATGGCGTCGCGGTCCAGCACCGTGCGGGGCCGGCCCAGCAGGTCCTCGACGGCGACCGGGCGGACCTCGATCCGCGCGCCCTCGGCGGCGTGAAAGTCGGTCAGGCGCGGCAGCCGCGCCAGCGTCAGCCCTTCCGAATCGGCGACCTCCAACAGTCGCCGGACGATCGCCGGCTCCAGGCGCGGCTTGGTCAGGACCAGCCGCTGGGGCGCGTCGTCCTTGTCCTTGAGGGCGGCGACCAGGCGCGGGATATCCTCGATGGTGCCCAGCACCTCGACGCCGCGAATGTCGCGCCCGACCCGCGAGCCCTTCTCGTCGACCACGCCGACGACCCGGTAGCCGGCATCCGGATTGCGCCCCAGCGCCCGGATGAAGGTCTCGGCCGCGTCGCCGGCGCCGACCAGCAGGACCGGCACCCGCCGCGCGCCGTCGCGCGCCAGGATCTTCGCCAGGCTGCGGTCCTTGTAGACCCGGTAGGCGAAGCGGCTGGCCCCCAGCAGCGCGATCAGCACGAACCAGTTGATGACCAGGAAGGAGCGCGGCAGGTTCTCCAGCCGGGTCAGCAGGAACAGCACCGGCAGGAAGATCAGGATCGTCAGGCTCGCCGCCCGGGCGATGGCGATCAAATCGTTCAACGACGCGTAGCGCCAGACCCCGCGATACAGCCGCGACGACAGGAACACCGCCGCCGCGACGGCGGTGAACAGCCCCACCCCTTGCAGGATGAAGGCGCGCGGATAGTCGAACAGGGCGTCGCCCAGGCGCAGATAGAGGGCGGCGACGAAAGACACCGCCGCCATGACCACGTCATGGAGAAAGGCGGTGCTCGCCCGGCGCAGGAACTGGCGCTTAAGCCACATGGCCGCGCTCTCCCGCCGCCCCCGCGAACCAGGCGGCGGTTTCGGCCAGCCCCTGGTCCGGCGTCTTCGGCGGGCGCCAGCCCAGCCGCGCGCCCAGCCCCGTCGCCTCGACGGCGAGGGACTCGACCAGCCGCGCGATCACCCGCCGGCGCCCGGTCAGCGCCCCGGCCAGGCGCAGCAGCGCCACCGGCACGGGGACCAGCCGCGCCGGGCGTCCCATCGCCCGAGCCAGGCGCCGCGCCAGCTCGGGCGTCGACAGATCGGCGCCGTCGGCGACCAGGAAGGTCTCGCCGGCCGCCGCCGGATGATCGAGGCAGGCCCGGACCGCGTCGGCCAGATTGTCGACATGGACCATGCTGCGTCGGTTGTCGATGGCGCCCAGCGGCAGGGGCAGGCCGGTCCGGCACAGCCGCAGAAGGGCGCGGAAATTCCCCTTCACCTCGGGACCGTAGACCAGGGGCGGGCGCAGCACCGTTGCCTCCATGCCGGTCGCCGCCGCGATCTCGGCCAGGGTCCGTTCGGCGGCCCATTTCGACCGGGCGTAGGGCCCGTGCGGGTCGGGCGCGTCGCCGTCGCGAAAGGCGTCGGGCGCGCCGGGCGCACCGGTGCGCTCGCCATTGACCTTGATGGTGCTGACGAAGACGAAGCGGCGGACTCCGGCCGCCGCCGCGCCTTCGGCCAGCCGCCGGGTGCCGTCCCGGTTCACCCGGTCGAAGGCGGCGGCCGGGTCGGCGTCGGTCTCGCGCATCACATGGACCCGCGCCGCCAGATGGACCACGGCGCCGATACCGTCGAAGGCCCCCGACCAGTCGGTGTCGGGGCCGATCTCGCCGCAGGCGAAGGGCGTCGTTCCGGCTGGCGCCGCGTCGGGCCGGCGCAGGGCGGCGCGAACGGCGATGCCATCCTTGCCGAGACGCCGGCAGAGCGCCCGGCCGACGAACCCGCTGGCGCCGGTGACCAGGACGCCGGCATCCGGCGCGCCGTTCTCGACGGCGGCGGTCATGGGCGGCGCGCCCCGATCCTGTGGAACTGCCCCAGCAGCCCGGCGACCAGAAGCGCGGCGGCGATCAGCGCCGCCAGCCGGTGCCCGTCCAGCGCCAGCCAGGCGAGGACGATCAGGCTCAGATTGACCGCCAGCACCCGCCGGGTCACCGCCGCGTGGCTCAGCCCCGCCAGGGCGCGCTGGTAGAAATGGCGGGCATGGGCCTCCCAGACGCGCTCGCCGCGCCACAGCCGGCGGGCCAGCGTCAGGCTGGCGTCGGCCAGGTAGTAGAGCGGCAGGATGATCGCCGCCGCCCAGGCGCCGTTCGCGGCGGCGGCGAGCAGCAGCCAGCCCAGCAGATAGCCCAGCGGCACGCTGCCGACATCGCCCAGGAAGATGCGCGCCGGCTGCCAGTTCCAAACCAGGAAGCCGAGCGCCGCCGCCGCCACGGCCAGGGCGTAGGGGGCCAGCCCCACGGCCAGCCCGGCGGCCGGCAGCAACAGGCCCAGGCCGAGGCCGATACAGGCGGTCTCGGTCCCGGCCAGCCCGTCGATCCCGTCCATGAAGTTGAACAGATTGACGAACCACAGCCAGGCCAGCGCGCCCAGCAGCAGGTCCGGCACCCGCGGCAGCAGGCCCTGGAACAGCCGCGCCTCGTCGGGCAGCGCGGTCATGCCGACGGACACGGCGGCGATCTGGGCGATCAGCCGGACGGCGGGGGACAGGTCGTCCAGGTCGTCCAGCCAGGACAGGCCCGCCAGGAAGGCCGCGCCGACGATCACCGCCCAGGGAACGGACATCGCCGCCGGCGTCAGGAAATGGACCGCCGCCCAGGCGAGCAGGACGACCGGCAGGATCGCCAGCCCGGCGCCGCGCGGGGTCGGCACGGCGTGGCTGGAGCGTGCGTTGGGATGGTCGAGAACGGCCCGGCGGCGCAGGAGTCGCAGCGCGACGCCCGTTCCCGCCCAGGTCAGGACGGCTACCGCGACGGCGCCGCCGGCGACCAGTTTCCATTCCATGCGGTCTTATAACTCACGGGGCCGTGGCCGAACAGTTCCCGCGCGGCCGCGCGGCGATCACGAAGGCGGCGGTCAGCCACAGCGCCGCCTGCCACCAGCTTTGCCAGATGCCGTAGCTCAGATTGGCGATCACCAGCGCGGTCGCGACGGCGCCGGCGGCGAGCGCCCGGTCCGCGACCGGCGGGCCCCGGCCCAAGATCGTCCCGCCCAGGATGGCTCGAAACAACAGGGCCAGGAATGCCGCCCCCAGCAGGGCGCCGGGCAGGCCCAGCTCCAGCCACCATTGCAGGAAGGCGTTGTGGGGATGCAGGGGCAAAAGGACCGCTTCCTTCTCCAACTGCGGCCCGCCGCCGGTGCGCGCTTCCGGTGCCGCCTGGCCGCCGGGCAGGTTCCGGGACGCGTCCAGGCCCCAGCCGCGAACCGGCCGCTCGGCGATCCGGTCGGCGACGAAGCGCCAGATTTCCAGCCGGTGAAAGCCCGAGGTCGGCAGGCCCGGCAGGGCCTGGTCGATCCGCGCCGGCGCCGGGAGGGTCGGGACCGCGAAGGGCGCGGCGAGGAGGGCGACGACGGACAGCGCCGCGAGCCCCGGCACCGCCGCGCGCGGCGCCAGGCGTGCCGCCGCGAGGACCACGAGGCCTATGATGACGGCGACCAGGGCGGCGGCGCTTTCCTGGAAGGGCAGGATAAGAAGCAAGGCGGCG
>Ga0070728_10006320_pt1 | contig 11279 bp, 18 predicted proteins | sample tdDd471_FD_66723 | JGI IMG/M metagenome (GOLD analysis project Ga0070728, IMG submission 66723) | Marine sediment microbial communities from the Atlantic coast under amendment with organic carbon and nitrate - tdDd47.1 | ecosystem: Environmental > Aquatic > Marine > Coastal > Sediment | place...
GGTCAATGGGGTACTATATGGGATGGTAACGTTGATTACCCATATGCTGACGTAAACTTAGTTTCGCCAACTCTTGTAAGTACGAATGCAGGAGATACACAAACAATTAACATAGAAGGTGTAGACGAAGATTTTCAGTATGTTAATATGGATGTTGTTTTAACTGGTGATACACCAGTTTCATTGCCAGAAGATATAATGTTACCATTTAGAATGGAAAACATGAGTGCAGATTCATTGGCAGGTACAGTATCTTTAAGTGTCGGAGCTACAGATTATGCAATAATAAGAAATGGCGCGAATGAATACAATCAAACTCAAATGGCTATTATGGTTGTTCCTGCTGGTTATTACGGATTAGTTACAAAGGTTGGCTTTTCGTATGCTGGAAACAATACGGGAGAAGTTAATTACCGTTCTAAGTCTTTCGGCGGAGCTTGGAAAACAAAAAGACCTTTAGATATTAATGAAGTGTACAGCGAAGAAGTAGATTTCTTTTTTCCAGAAAAAACAATACTAGACGTAAGGGCCAAACCTTCAACAGCTAATACTTCTGCTTCAGCTTGGTTCGATCTTATATTAGTAGAAAAAGAAGTTTTCCATGCATTATGGGACGATCCGGGAAGGGTAACTTTAAGGTGATTATATGATTAATCAAGTTTTAGATTACACAAAAAAATATTATCCATGGTCATTAGATACAAGTGGTTATGCTATTGAGGTTGATGGCGTAACAGGTTCTTTTTCAGCTACTTATATTGTAGGCCAATATATTAATATACAGAACTCAGTTATTAATGACGGAACCTATAAAATAACAACTGTATCTGGTTCTAAGCTCACTTTAGATGCTACATTAACCGTCGAACCTAACAACACTGATATTTGTATATGGGGTCTTAGGTTACCAGCTGGGCTGATTAGCTTAATTAGTGACATAACAACTTACGTATCGGGGCAAACAACAAAAGCTGATTTAGCAAGCGAATCACAAGGCAATAGGTCTATTTCGTATAAAAACGGATCATCTTGGCAATCAGCCTTTAAATCACAATTGTCTCAATATAGAAACTTATACGATGATCGCATTACATGGTGCAGGAAATACAATATAAGAACAAAGGGGTGGTGATATGTGGCAAACGGATACTATCACATTCCAAACAGTAGTAGGGGTAAACAACTACGGTGGTGTTACTCAAACATGGATCGACACAGCAAATACAGTATTAGTAGATGCACAACAGATTAACAAAGAACTTGCTTTCAAGAATTGGGGATTTACTGAAGATACTGAATATCGTCAAATATTTGATCACACGCAAAACTCTAATTGGGAAAAAGGCGACCAGTGCAAATTAGACGGTGAACAGTGGTGGCAACGCAAAGTTGATGCAAACATGGGTAAAATGGGAGCATCCAATCACACATTTATAGTATTATCTAAGGTTGTGGGGTAAATGGGCGTTAAAATCCTTGGCATGAAGCAAGTTCAAAAGAATCTTGATAAGGTTGGTAAGAGTTTATCTGAAGCTAAGACTAAAGGACTAATTGAAGTTGGCGAGACTGGCGTAAGTATTATTAAACGCAACACACCTGTTAAGGATGGGCGTTTAAGAGGTTCTATGACTTATACCATAGCTAATAAGCAAGATGGCTTAGAAAGCCCAGCGTCACGCTCTGACACGTTGGATAAAAACCCTAAGAAAGATGTAGTTATATTAGGAACTAACGTTATATATGCAAGGCGTGTAGAGTTCTTTAGTAAAACTGGTTCGGCTGGATTCTTCTTAAGATCATTTAATCAAATCAAGAAAGTAGTAAAACCAATATTAGAAAAACATTATAAGAGGGCGTTAAAATGAGCGTAATGACAACTGTTTATAACGCGGTAACAACAGATGCAACTATCAGCGGATTGATAGGTACTCGTATGTATTGGAAGAACCCTACATTAGAAGACACATTTCCTCTTCTAAGCTATTTTACAGCTGACGAGACAGGTGATTATAGCTTTGGTGGTACTGGCGTTACACAAGAAGCTGAGGACGCAACAATACAAATTAATATATATGTAGATTCTTTTTTAAACATGGATACTATTAAATCTCAATTAAAAGTAGTTATGAATGGTTTAGGCTTCAGGCAAATACAAGGAGCTGAGACATTCGATGCTGCATTATCTAAACAAGTAAGAGCTACAAGGTGGGTGTTGACAAATGTTTCAGATTTTTAAACGTGTAAAAGCACTCGAAGAAGAAAACAAAGCGTTAAAAGCACATTTAGAATCATTGTTTGAATATGTTCAATCAGTTTCTAATCGTGTTGATGATATACAAGAAGATATTAAAACACCGCCTACATTTGGCGGTAAATAGGAGGAATCAACATGGCTATTAAAGGTTGTGGAGCAAGTTTTTCATTAGGAACAAATGCAGTAGCTGGATTAAATAGTATTTCGAACTCGTACAGTGGTGATTCTTTAGATGTTACTACATTTGATTCATCTTGCTTACGTGAATTTATCGCAGGATTACGAAGCGGAACAATCGACATTGGTGGCTTCTATCGTCCGGATGACACAACAGGACAAGCTGCAATGTTTACTGCATTCTTAACAGGTACTACATTAACAACAACTCAACAACCTAAGTTCCTTGTTGATGGCACAAATGGTTTTAGTGGTGATGCTATTATTACTGCTTACAATGTTGAGGTTGCTGTTGACGGTACTGTTAATTTTACAGCTACTATGCAAATGACAGGCACTATTACAGTAGAATCATAGGAGGGCGAATAAATGGCTTTAAAAGGCTATAACGCTGCTGTGAAGGCTCAATCGTCCTCTATAGTCTTCACTGATGAAGCGACAACAACAACGGACGATCAGAATTATGTAATAACAGACACAGCCAAAAGAATAATCGCGCTTGATGCAACTGTTGTAGTAGAAGATGGTGGCGTCCCTACTACTGAGGATTATACATTAAGTAGACTAGCAAACAACGACATTAATGTAACGTTTGGCACCGTAGACGCTGGACGTGTGATTACTATTACTGGTGAGTATGTTGTATTAAGCACAATAACAACAGCTTCAGGCTTTACGTTTAGCGGTTCGGCTGATTCGCTTGAAATAACGCCTTTTAATCAAACTGGTTTCAGAGAGTATCAAGCTGGATTAGTTACAGCTACAGCTGATTTATCAAGATTCTTTGCAACGGATAGTTTCTTTATAAACATGCTATTAAACAGTGAAATAAAAGTTATAGAATACTATCCAGATTCAACAGGTGATCCTATTAGATTCTTTGGTTTATTAACAAGTGATAATGTGGAATCACCAGTTGACAATGTAATAACAGAAACGTTAACTTTCCAAGTAACTAACGAAATAAATTCGGGGGTATAGAATGACAGATATTAGAGAACAATTTATAGCTTTATCAGAAAAGAAACAACACTCTGAACCAAAAGATTACGGAGAACTAGAAGGAGTAATGTTTCGACAATTAAATACTCTTGAAGGAGAGAAGCTTGGACAGCAGTACCGTACTGCTGCAAGTGACGGAAAGATAGAAGGAATTACATCAAGCTGCTTGGTTCGATTGATTTGTGATGAGAACGGTGAACGTGTATTTAAAGACTCAGATGTTGGAATCATTAACAACATAGCTGGTTGCATTACTTCCGAAATGCTACAAGATGCATTAAGGTACAACGGACTTATTAAAACGGCGGTTAAAGAAATAAAAAACTCATAAGCACGCCAGATGAACGATTTAAATATGATCTAGCTGGTTATCTGCATAAGACTGTACATGAGATTAAAACAGGAATGCCTTATGCAGAACTAGTTGGATGGCGTGCTTATTTCGAGATTAAAGAAGGTGAAAAGAATGGCTAATGTAGGTGAATTAGTAGTACAAGTAACCTCTGATGATAGCGGTTTACAATCTGGTGTATCAAGTTCTAAATCGTCATTACTTAGCCTTGGTAATGTTGCAGCCGCCGCTGGCGTTGCTATAGTCGGTGCGTTTGCTGCTGTTGGTAAAGCTTCATTAAAGCTTGGCATGGAGTTCGATAAAACCATGTCAGCTGTAAGTGCTATAACTGGTGCTGTTGGTGATGATTTTGACGAATTAAGAGAAAATGCAAAACTGTTAGGTGAAACAACTGCTTTTAGTGCTTCTGAAGCTGCTGAAGGAATGAAGTTTCTTGGTATGGCTGGCTTTGAAACAAGTGAAATTATTGCTGCAATGCCTGGATTATTAGATTTAGCGGCAGCGAGTGGAACCGATCTAGCGAGAACTGCTGATATAGTAAGTGACTCTATGACTGCATTCGGTTTGTCGGCAGAAGAAACAAGTCATTTTGCTGACGTTTTAGCTATAGCGAGCTCTAAAGCAAACACTAATGTAGAAATGTTAGGAGAATCATTTAAATTTGTCGCTCCTATAGCTGGAAGTTTTGGTTTTACTGTAGAAGAAACAACAGCTGCTTTAGCTGTAATGGCTAACAGTGGTATAAAAGCTTCACAAGCAGGAACAACGTTACGTGGAGCAATGATAAGAATGGCCGATGGTACTGGTGCAGCTGGAAAAATGATGCATCAACTAGGTATAACTATGGCAGACTCAGAAGGAAACATGAGACCGCTAGAAAATATAATCCATCAACTTAGAAATTCTTTTAAAGACCTTACAGAAGAACAACAAGCGCAAGCTGCAAGTGCTCTTTTTGGCAAGAATGCTATATCTGGTATGCTAGCAGTTATAAACGATTCGGAAAATGAATTCGGTAAACTCGTTGTGCAAATGGAAGACGCTGAAGGTGCTGCTGGTGAAATGGCAGACACTATGCTTGATAACTTAGGTGGTCAGTTAACTATACTTAAATCTGGACTTGAAGGTATAGGACTTGCTGTAAGTGATGTTATAACACCAGCGTTTAGAGTCTTCACGTCATTTATACAGGACAACTTACCTACTATTAAAGAAATTACAGTAGGAGCGTTTCAAGCAATAATTGATTTTGGTGGAATGGTAGCCAATGTTCTAGGTGTGCTTTACAACTGGTTTAAAGAGTTCATACTTCCTGTAATGCAAGACTTTTCTAATTTTATTATGGAGAATATGCCAGCCATACAAGCTGTTACACAGCAAGCGTTGAGCGTTATTGTGGAATGGGCTACTATAGTATGGACATTCTTTAAAGAACACTTGGTACCAATAATAATGGAAATATGGAATGTTGCAAAAGCTGTATTCCCAAGCGTTAAAGAATTAGCTGTTAGCGCATTTGAATTGATTAAAGTTGTTGCAGAAGCTGCGTGGGTTGTATTTAAAGATTTCTTAGTCCCTGTATTTAACGAAATAGGGAAAGTTGCAAACGTTGTATTTCCTGTTATAGCTAAAGTTGTAGGTGATGCATTTAAAACAGTAATAGATATTTCTAATTCTTTAATAAAAGTTGTAACTGCTGTAATAGAAACAATAAGCAAAGCTTTGAAAGCTGTTAAAGAATTTGTTGGCGCGTCAAAAGGTACCGGCGGTGGTGGATTGAGCAAAAGTGAATCTAAAGGTTTTTATTCGACAAAAGGCGGAGTTACTAGCTATACAGACAGATCGACAGGAAAAACTTCACCCGCAAAGTTAAGCGGAGCAAGAGCGAACGGTGGACCTGTAACTTCTGGACAATCCTTCTTAGTAGGGGAGCGTGGTCCAGAGATATTTACACCTAATTCAAGCGGTATGGTTACTGCAAATGGTAAAGGTGGAGGCAGCACAAATAATATAACAATAAATATTATGTCTAATGATCCTGATTCTATCTTCGATGAATTAGTTAGAAGATTAAACCAACAGGGGGTATTTGCATAATGGGACTAACAATTAACGGGGTAGCCATCAAACCTAAAGATGGCTCCCTTAGAATATCCGATGAAATAAATGCAAAATCTACAGCTACTTTTACAGTTGTAGACAGACAAAGAGCGTACAGTATAGAAAACGGTCAAGAAGTTATTATAACCGATGGCGCAACAAGAATATTCGGTGGAATAATAGACCGTAGAGTTAAAAAAAGCCCACATGCTACTGATAGCGGTACGAGGATACTTTTTTACGAGGTTACCTGTAAAGACTTTAACTCTATCCTAGACCGTGGAAAGAAACTAGCAGAAACCTATGTTAACACAACCGTAAGCGATATTATAAACGATACTGACAATGACAGGACAATAGGTGCTATATTAGCAAGTGAAAATATAACTGTAGGGGCTATAAGCGGCGGTAGTGTTGTTATAAAGCAAGCTGTATTCAATTATATTAGCGTTACAGACGCTTTAAATTACATTAAAGACGTAACGGGGCTTAACTGGAATATAGACTATAACAAGGAATTAACACTGTTTTACAATGAAGATAACACAGGTAGTTCTTATAACGACTCACAAGTTCTAGACATGTACATTGATGAAGAGTACAAAGAATACCGTAATAGTCAAATAATACGCGCTGGTAGTGATATTACAGACACGCAGGACGAATTACCTACACCTCAACCAGATGGAACATCAAGACAATTCTTAGTTGATTTCCCTATAGCTGAAAAACCTAGTATATTCTTAAACATTAGTGGCGGTGGTGAATCGCAAGTATTAGCTTCTGACATTGGCATATTAGGATTAGATGTAGGTAAAAAGTGGTATTGGAATAAAGCTAGCAAATCAGTGTCACAAGATCAAGCTGAGACTGTATTAACGTCTTCTGATACAATAAGAGTAGAATACAAAGGATTAGTACCTATAGTTGTCCAATCTGATAACCCATCACAACAAACAGCTAGACAAGCTATCGAGGGCGGTACTGGCGTTTATGAATTTGTAACAGACCTAAAAGAAATAGACGATAGAGCCGCAGCATTATCTTACGCAGAGGGTCAATTAACTAAATACGCTGACATACCAATGCATGTTTATATTACATCTAGGAGTCTTAGGCAAGCAGGGCAATTGATTAATATACAATCAGATGCTTTGGACATAACTGGTAATTACTTAATAGAACGCGCAACAATATCGCAAGATAGATGTGTCGATGGCGATTCTTATATCTATACTTATAAGTGTGCAAGTGGTGAAAGTTTAGGATCATGGGTAGAGTTCTTTAGATCAATTAAAAACGCAGGACAAGACTTTGTTATTAGAGAAAATGAAATACTTGTATTGTTGGTTAATATTAACGAGACTGTACAAAATGATAGCGATTATACTATACAAGTTACCAATGCGTTATATCCCGCTGAAGATCTTTTCCCAAGCGACACACTGTATCCAAATACAGCAGTATTAGAAGAGGTGACGGTAAATGATTAATTCTGATATAATAAAACATATAGGTGAGTTCAATATAAAAGTAATCCAAAATGGGGAAGTTGTAGAGGAAGTTGATTTTACCAATTTGATAACTAATGCTTATTTAGATGAACTTGCCAAGGTTGTTCAAGGGCAAACTACTGACCTAGAGATAAAATATCTGGCTATAGGAGATGATAATACAACACCTACAGCAACGGATACAAATCTAGGAAACGAACTTTTTAGAAAGCAAGTTACAAGCCAAGATAAAACAGGTACAGGAGAAGTTACTACTATATTTGTTGTAATAGACTCTGAAGCGGTTTTTGAGTGGCAAGAAATTGGTGTGTTTGCCGGTTCAACCGCGACTGCTTCAGCCGACACAGGTGTATTAATATCGAGGGTTTTATATAATAGGGATAAGACAAACCTGGAAGAACTGCAGGTCACTCGCAAAGAATTATATAGGAGGGCGTAAGCATGGATTATACTCGCAATACATGGGTTAACGGTGCAAGTCCGGCCATTAATGCAACAAACTTAAACAACATAGAACAAGGTATTGTAAATGTAACAAATCCTGATTACGACACTACAAGCGATTTATCAGGTGTTAGGTCTAGTGTGCTATCAGGCAATACAAACGGTGCATTAACTCAAATTGTAAGCGGTGAGAGTGCTGTTAATTTGCTTGGTGATACAGGAGGATTTTACGTAGATTCAGATGGTGACGGTGTAGCAGACGGTTGGACTAGTAATGGAACGTCAGAGTCTCTATCTTATGGAATTCAATCGTTTACTGCTAATAACCAATTTGATAATTTGTTAAACACTTTGCCACAAACGCCATCAGGGAATGACAAAATATATTTAGCGGGTTATATTAATTCTGATTCTACAAGTGTCAAACTGACGATCAATGATGGTGTAAGCGAAACAAGCGACAATCATTCGGGGAGTGGTGATTTTGAAAGACTTTCTTTAATAAGAACCTTGGCTGGTTCTCCTACCACCTTAATCGCTATTGTTTACGATGATAGAGCAAGCAGTTGGACTGAGGTGCAAGCAAAACAATTTATTATGATTAACTTAACAGAAAAATACGGTTCTGGCTCTGAACCTTCTTTAGCAGATTGTGATTTAATATTTGCAAAACATTTCGATAATATAGGTCACGCAACAATCAATCAAAAGATAGCAGGAACTAACGGTGAATTTGAACTTAAAGAACCTTATGTAATTCCAAAAGACCCAGCTGGCACATCAAGCGAAATTGTAACATTAGATGGTCAAAATTTTGTTAGGATGAAACATAAATTGTTTGTTTTAGATGGTGATTTGAATTGGACAAACTTCCAGTCTAATACTTTTACTTATAGAGTGCAATTAGATGACTTTCCAAGTGAAAATGATTTGGTTACAGGAGGAAGTGTAGGACGTGGCATAAATAATGATTTGATATTAGATGTTAATTTTGATTTTAATGATGAAAATCATATATTTTTATATAGTACTGGTGATACATGCTATATCTATTTAGATAAGGCATTGATAGATGCAATGCCTAGTGGTGGATCACTTGCTGGATTCAAGGAGTATCTTAATGCTAATTCTATTCACGCATTTTTTAGAATAAATAGTAGTATAGATATTCCAATTAAGCATTTAGGTTCAATTGAAGATGGAACTATAACAAACAATTCTACAATTTTACCATCTGCCATAACTTACACTTACCCAACAAGCGAAGCTGGCGAACGTGAGAGTGCACAAGTTGCACAGAATCAAATAACCAACACTAAAAATAATGTAATTCAAGAACAATCAATAAATAGAGTCAGTGGACAAGTAGAGTTTATACAACCGATATACGAACAAGGAACAAGAATTGTTAGACAAGGCGGATTAACACAACAAATTATTGAATATGACAAAACAACAACTATAACAAGGGTTAATGGTCAGGTTGCTAAAGTTACGGAGGTGCCAAGATGAGCGATATTCTGTCTTTTTCTGAAATAGATTATATTTCACAATTCTATAAGAATAATAAATTAAGCCCGAATCTTTTTACATCATCAACAAGCTATGTTACTGTTTTATCCGTTACCGGTTCTGGTACTTTGTTAGGTTTTAGCGTTATGCATTCTAATCCCGGAACAACTAGCGTTAGAGTTACGATTGATTCTGTAGTTGAATTTGACAACACTATTGTACAAGCGGCAGGATCAGATCAAGCAGTTGGCTTCTATATACCATTTCCTAAGCTTTATTCAAGCTCTTTATTAGTTGAGGTTAAAGTTAGTGCTAATAGTGGCTCTTGTCAAGTTTCATACACTGAAAACTAGGGGTGAGTTATGTATAAAAAATCAGAAAACAATGAAAACGAAGTTTTAGTATCTATAAATGATAAAAACACAGCATTTACTTCTTATTGTAACTTAAAAGTATCTTACAAATCCGACGACTACATGTTTTGCATGTGCAATTGTGATTTACAAGGTTGCGAGGGTCAATACCATCAATTTACTATAACTGATGAAGTGATAACATATTTTTGTGAAGATGTAAATATATTAACTGTTGAAGATTACAAAGATTCTATAACTACACCGGGTCAACCAAGCGAAAATGATATAATGATCACAACGCTAGCAGACACAACTATCAATTTATTAGTTAAACAAAACGATATTGAAACAAGACTTACAACTTTAGAGGGTGGTGGCGCTTAATGTGGCAAGATATATTTGAAGCATATATAAGAATTAATATTCATACTAAAGTTCAATTAATTGCAAAACTTGATGTATTAAGCAATGCAGGAGAGTTAGCCGATGGAGAATATCAAGAAATTCTTTCAATTATTAATGAAGCGTACCCAGAATAAATATATTTTGATATGTGCTATACTTATAGTAGGTGTAGCACAATCATCTTACAATCAAGGCGTATTTATAACGTATATCATAGTACATTCAATTATATTGCAAAGGACATACATTAGATACCTTGAAGACAAAAAACGCTTAGAAGGCGGAATATTCAAAGAATCACTACAAGAATTAATAAAAGATGTTTTAATAGAAATAAAGCAAATAAAAGCAGAAGTTGATATAACAGTAAACAGATTTATAAATTTAAAATAACCGGATGGATTATGTCGGAGTAATTCGGTCGGGAGGTGCAACATGCAACAGGAATTTTTAACTAGACATGAGTATAACGTTAATCATGGGCTTCTCGTGAAAGACATAGAGCAGATAAACAAGAAGGTAGAGAAAGTTGCTGATAAGATGGATAAAACAATCATTGATACAGAGAAAAACACTGCTGCTATTAAAAGCCATGATTTAGCCTTTCAGAAATTCGATGCAGCAATGGAAAAGTTGACAGATATACTAAACAGAGTAGATAAAGAAACTATGGTTAACTCTAAACAGCTAGAGTGGAGATCGATAATCAATTGGAAAACCATAGGTGCGGTAGGAATGTTTATAACAATAATACTGCAAATGATTTTAGATAAATGGGCCGGATAAGGCTCTTTTTTATATCTTTCTTGCAATTTCAGTTGCAAAGATATATAATATATACAAGGAGGTGGTTAAGTTGATGGAAGTTATCAGAAAGAACATAAGGCTTAGAATGACTGAAGAAGAGTTGAAGAAACCATTAGAACGCAACGGTTATTTTGTATCTAGGCAAACATTACACGGAGTTATGTGGAAATATGAGTTTGTGAGTACTAAGGTATTAGAGCAGTTAGCTGGTGCGTTGTCGATAAAGGTCAAAGATTTATTTGAGGAGTGATTAAAATAGACCTTCATATAAAGAAAACACACGGGCATTATGTAGTTTACAATACTGAAAAAGACAAAGCACATACTCATATTAGAAGCGCAAAGACAGCTAGGAA
>Ga0070728_10006322_pt1 | contig 11278 bp, 10 predicted proteins | sample tdDd471_FD_66723 | JGI IMG/M metagenome (GOLD analysis project Ga0070728, IMG submission 66723) | Marine sediment microbial communities from the Atlantic coast under amendment with organic carbon and nitrate - tdDd47.1 | ecosystem: Environmental > Aquatic > Marine > Coastal > Sediment | place...
CTCTTAAGTGCCTGTCAACGTGTTGATCCTTATGGTAGGCTCGCATCGCCGTTTTTGGGGTTAAAGGCTTGGACGAACAGACCCAACAGCATCGCTCGACAAAGGAGCTCTTTGGACGCCTCTACCGTGAGAGCATCCGAGAGCACAAAGGCACTGTGCTTTTAGCGGTGGCTTGTATGGGTTTGGTCGCCGCCGCCACGGCAGCCAGCGCTTGGCTGCTCGAACCGGTCATCGACAAAATCTTCGCTGAAAAAAATGAGGGCATGCTTTGGCCGATCGGCTTGGCGGTTCTCGCGACCTTCGCGGTGAAAGGGGCGGCCAACTACGGCCAGGCCGTGCTGATGAGCATCGTCGGACAACGCATTCTCACCGACATGCAAATCCGCCTCTATGCCCATCTGATGCGCATGGACATCGCCTTTTTCCATGCCAACTCGACCGGGCGACTGATCTCGCGCTTCACCAACGACATCAACTCCATGCGTATGGCGGTCTCCAATGCGCTGACCAGTTTCGGCAAAGACAGCCTGTCGCTGATTTTCCTAATCGGCGTGATGTTCGAGAAAGAATGGCGCTTGGCGTTGATCGCTTTTCTGGTGCTGCCCGCCGCCGTGATCCCTATTGCGCGGTTGGGCAAACGCATGCGCAAGGTCAGCGCCAACACCCAGGTTCAGGTCGGCACCTTCATGACCATTTTGGAACAAACGTTCCACGGCATTCGCCACGTTAAAGCCTATGGCATGGCCGAATATGAAAAGAAGCGTGTAACCGGGCTCGCCAACGATATCTACAACCTGATCATCAAGGCCAGCCGCACCCGAGCGCTGTCCTCGCCGATCATGGAAACCCTGGCCGGAGCGGCAATCACTTTGGTCATTGTTTACGGCGGCTACCGGGTGATTGAAGGCGGCACGACCCAAGGCCAGTTCTTCGCCTTTATCGCGGCGGCCTTGATGGCCTACGAACCGGCCAAACGCCTCGCCAATCTCAACACCAATCTCCAGGAAGGGTTGGCGGGCGCAGATCGGTTATTCCGGGTCCTCGATACGGAGCCGACAATTGTCGATGCCCCGGAGGCAACCGATTTGGAAATCAACGGCGGGATGATCGAAGCGAAGAACGTCAGCTTCGCCTATGATGAAGCCGATAAATCGGCGCTCACCGATATTTCGCTGACAGTCGACGCGGGCAAGACCGTCGCCCTGGTTGGCCCATCGGGCGCAGGCAAATCGACGATCCTCAATTTGATTCCGCGGTTTTACGATTTGGACGCCGGGACCATCGCCATCGACGGTCAGGATATTTCCAAAGTAACCATGGCGTCCCTGCGCCAAAATCTGGCCCTGGTCAGTCAGGAAATCACCCTGTTCGACGACACGGTGCGGGCCAATATCGCCTATGGGCGGAAGGACGCTTCGGAAGAAGAAATCATCGACGCTGCGAAAAACGCCGCCGCTCACGACTTTATCACTGAGTTGCCCCAGGGCTACGAAACGGTGGTCGGCGAGCAGGGCGTCAAACTCTCCGGCGGTCAACGCCAACGCCTCGCCATCGCCCGCGCCATGCTCAAAAACGCGCCCATTCTGCTGCTCGACGAGGCCACCTCGGCGCTCGATACGGAATCGGAGCGCAAGGTGCAAGCGGCGCTCAATAAGCTGATGGAAAACCGCACCACCCTGGTCATCGCCCACCGACTTTCGACCGTGGTCGATGCCGACGTTATTTATGTGATTGATGATGGCCGTATCCTTGAGCAGGGAACCCATGCCGAACTGCTGACCAAGAAAGGCGCTTACGCCAATCTTTACGCCCTCCAGTTCGCCGAAGAGGAACGCCTCGGCCAAATGGCCTCGGCTTAGAAACGGGCGGGCGGCATGTCTCTTTCCAAGCGCATCCTTCAAAGCGACGCCGTACAGGCCATCGCTTGCTGGATCACCGCCCAATATATCCGCCTGGTCGCCGCCACCGGCCGTTGGGAGACCGTGCGCGGCCATATTCCCGAGGCTTACTGGAAAGAGGGCAAACCCTTCATTCTCGCCTTCTGGCATGGGCGGCTTTTAATGATGCCGCGCTGCTGGACCGGCGGCAAAACCATTCACATGCTGATTTCACGGCATCGCGACGGGCAACTCATCGCCCGTACGGTTTCCCATTTCGGCATCAAAACCATCGCGGGTTCGACCAGCAAGGGCGGCGCATCGGCTTTGCGCGCCATGCTCAAGACGCTGAAAGGCGGCGGCTATGTCGGCATCACCCCCGACGGCCCCCGCGGCCCCCGGATGCGGGCTTCGGACGGGGTGGTCAGCGTCGCTCGCATGTCGGGCGTACCGGTCATTCCGGCGACCTTCGGCGTGACCAAGCGCAAGGTCCTCGGCTCCTGGGATCGTTTCATCGTCGCCAAGCTTTTCGCCAAAGGGGTAATCGTCTGGGGTGAGCCCCTCGAGGTGGCGAAAAAAGCCGATAAAGAAGAAATGGAGGCCGCGCGTCTTAAAGTCGAACAGGCTTTAATCGATATCTGCAATGAAGCCGACCGGCTCTGCGAACAAGACGCCATCGCCCCCGCCGACCCGGTGGAACAACGGGAAGAGGCTGCGTCATGATGCTGCCTCTCTACCGCACGGCGACCACCCTGCTCGCCCCGGCGATTTCCTACTACCTCAAACGCCGCATGGCGCGCGGCAAGGAAGACCCAGAGCGGTTTAACGAGCGGCAGGGCATCGCCAAGCAGCCCCGTCCCGAAGGCCCCTTGATCTGGATGCACGGGGCCAGCGTTGGCGAATCCCTTTCCATGCTGCCGCTGATCGAGCGCCTGCTGAAACAGCGGCCCGAGTCTCATGTTCTGGTCACCACCGGCACGCTGACCTCGGCGCGCTTGATGGCCGAAAGGCTTCCCCAAGGCGCGGTCCACCAGTATGTACCGGTCGACCGCATTCCTTACGTGCGGCGCTTTCTCGACCATTGGCGACCCGACCTCGCCCTGTGGTTCGAATCCGAGTTCTGGCCCAATCTGATTTGTGAAACCGCATCACGGAAAATTCCCCTCCTTCTAATCAATGGACGAATTTCACCCGACTCGTTTGCCGGGTGGCAAAAAGCGAAAGGGATGATCGCCGATTTGCTCGGCCGTTTCGCAGTGTGTTTCGGACAATCGGAGGAAGACCGCGAGAGACTGGAAGCCTTAGGCGCGCCAAAGACCGCCTGCGTCGGCAACCTCAAATTCGCCGCCGACCCGCTGCCCGCCAACTCAGAAGAACTTTTGCGCCTTGAGCAGGCCATGACGGGACGGCCCCGTTGGGTCACGGCCAGCACGCATGATGGCGAAGAAACGCTGATCGGCGAAACCCACCGCATGGCAGCCGAAAACCATTCAGGCCTTTTGACCCTGCTCGCCCCCCGACACCCCGAACGCGGCGACGCCATCGCCGCCCTTCTGCGGAGCCAAGGGCTCAAGGTCGCGCAACGCTCCAAGGGCGAGCCTTTAACGGCGGAAATTGACATCTACCTGACCGACACCATGGGCGAGATGGGCCTTTGGTTCACCCTCAGCCCCATCGTTTTCATGGGTAAGTCGCTGACCCATCGGGGCGGCCAAAATCCTTTGGAACCGGCCAAGCTCGGCTGCGCCATTCTCCACGGCCCCGGCATGGAGAACTTCAGCTATATTTCAGGGCGCTTAGCCGAAGCGCAGGGGAGCCAAACGGTCGAGAACCCAGCCGCCCTGGCCGAAACCCTTGGAAGACTGATTGCCGAGCCGGAAACCGCCGAGCGAATGGCGACGGCGGCCCAACAGGTGGCCGATGCCGAAGCCGGGGTGCTGGAGCGCTTAATTGAAAGCCTCGATCCTTTCTTCAAGGAGATCGAGCGATGAAAGCCCCCTGGTTCTGGCATCAACGCGGCAACCCGGTCGGCCGACTCCTTTCGCCCCTTGGCTGGATTTACCGCATGGCCGCCATCGGACACCGCACCTGGGCCCATCGCTGGCAGGCTGATGTGCCAATCATCTGTGTCGGCAATGTGGTCACCGGCGGGGCTGGAAAAACGCCGTTTTCCCAGTCCATCGGCAGACTATTAACCCAGCAGGGCAAAGCGGTTCATTTTCTCTCGCGCGGTTACGGCGGACGGCTGGAAGGCCCGGTCCAGGTGCGTCCCGGCATCCATAGCGCCATGGACGTGGGCGACGAGCCCCTGTTGCTCGCCCAGATCGGCCCGACCTGGGTTTCCAAAGACCGTCGACCCGGTGCCGAACAGGCGACGGAGGCGGGGGCGGACCTCATCGTCATGGACGACGGCTTCCAAAACCCCTGGATCGCCAAAGATCTTTCCTTCGTCGTGGTCGATGGCGGTTATGGCTTCGGCAACGGAAAACTTCTTCCCGCCGGGCCGTTGCGCGAACCGATCAGTGAAGGGCTCAGCCGGGCGAATGCGGTTTTGGTCATCGGCGAACCCATGGACGGATTGCTCGAATTCATTCACCGAAAAGCGGGCGCAGAAACGCCGGTGCTGACCGCCAAGGTCGTGCCGGGGCCGGAAAAGAAAACACTCGAGGGCCAGCGGGTTTTCGCTTTCGCCGGGATCGCCCGTCCCGAAAAATTCTACGAAACCCTGGAAGGCATCGGATGTGAAATCGTCGGCAAGCGGGAATTTCCCGATCATCATCCTTTTACCGCAGGCGAGGCCGAAGGTTTGTTGAACGAAGCCAGTCGCCTGATGGCCATTCCGGTAACGACGGAAAAAGACGCCATGCGGCTGCCCACCGAGTTGCACAATAAAATGCATGTCCTGACCATCACACTTGAGTGGGACGACCCCGAGGTTTTGGAGCGGCTCCTTTTGTCGGTGAAACGTCATGGCTAACAGGACGCCCGCCTATCTCTTCCGGCAAAAGTACATCGGCCATCCCATTCAGGGTGTATTGGCTTGGCTGGCGTTCCGAACCATTCGCCTCCTTTCTTTGGATACCGCCTCCAATATCGGCGGATGGATTGGACGAAAGATCGGCAAGCGTTTTGTCGTCACGCGCAAAGCGCGGAAAAATCTGAAAATGGTTTTCCCAGAAAAGCCCGATGAGGAAATCGAGAAAATCATCACTGACATGTGGGACAACCTGGGACGAACGGCTTTTGAATTCGCCAAGATCGATGGGGTCGACATTAAAAACGATAGCAACCGGTTCGAGGTCGTCGGCGCGGAAAACCTCGAACGATTGAGCGACCCGGGCGTACCGGCCATTCTCTGGGGCGGACACTTGGCCAACTGGGAAATCGCCGCTTTGGTCGGAGCCCATTTCGGCAAACCGACGACGGCGGTTTTCAGAGCGCCCGACAACAAGTGGGTTTCGAGCCTGTTTTTCGAACGCAGCCGCCACCCCCATCTCGATTTAGTGCCGAAAGGCGCGCAAGGGGCCAAAAAGATCATGTCGGTCTTAAAGAGCGGCGGCAATCTGGGCATATTGGTCGATCAGAAAATGAACGACGGAATCGCGGTTCCATTTTTCGGTCGCGACGCCATGACCGCCCCGGCGCTCGCGACCTTTGCGCTCAAATACAAATGCAACGTGGTGCCCGGCCGCATCGAACGGCTCGGCCGGTCGGCCCGCTTCCGCATTACCATCCATCCCCCCATGGAACTGCCCAACAGCGGCGACCGACAGGCCGATACATTGGCGCTAATGACCCGCGTCAACGCCATGCTCGAAGACTGGATCAGAGAACGGCCCGAACAATGGCTCTGGCTCCATAAACGCTGGCCCGACAGTTAGGCTCAGGCCCTAATCGACACGAGCCAAAAAAACGATACTTAAACTTTTTGCGAGAATCGTATATCCTCCCGCCTCTTCCGCATTACGAATGATAAGCCAACGAATAAGGGGCTGCTGCGGAAGGCAGGTTGCAGGGGCTACGACACAATGGATAAGACGACAAAGGCTAATGGCGCCGACGATTGGCAGGCGGTACTGGATGGTGTCAACCATCTCGCTCAGGCGTTTTCAATTTTCAATGCGGACCTTGAGTTGGTTTTCTTCAATGAGCAACTCAACGCTATTCTTGATTTCCCACCCAACTACCTCTATCGCGGGATGCCCATAGAGGAGATTTTCCGGTTCAACGCCAAACGCGGCGAATACGGCGAAGGCGACATCGACGCCATCGTGCAAGCACGGCTGGGACTGGCGCGACGGTTCGAGCCCCACCGGTACGAACGAACTCGTCCCGATGGAACAGTGGTGGAAATCATTGGAAATCCTCTGCCCGAAGGCGGGTTCGTTACCACCTATACCGATATTACCGAGAGACGAAAAACCCAGGAACAGCTGCGGCTGGCTTCCATTGTTCTTGATGCAGCAAATGAATCCGTCTCGGTCACCAACGCCAATAACGAAATTGTTTTCGTCAATCCGGCCTTTGAAGATTTTACCGGCTACAAACTGGCTGAAATCAAGGGAAAACGGCCCGGCATTATGCGTTCGGGTCGGCATGACGATAAATTTTACGAAGACATTCGCCTCTCCATCGAAGAGCACGGCACTTGGCAAGGCGAGATTTCCTACCGACGGAAAAACGGCGAATTCTATGTCGCCTGGGCTTCCGTCACCGCCATTCACCATGACGACGGAAGCATCTCCAACCAAATCTGCATCGCTCACGACATTACCTCGCGCAAGGAAAACGAGGAGCGCATTTGGCGTCAGGCCAACTACGATGCACTCACCCAGCTGCCCAACCGGTCCTTGTTTCGCGAACGCCTAACAACGGCTATCGAACATTCCCGGCACGAAGGGAAGCCGTTCAGCCTGATCTATCTCGATCTCGACGGCTTCAAACCGGTCAACGACACCTACGGCCACAACATGGGCGATGAGCTTTTAAAGGCCGTTGGCCAGAGGCTTAAAGACTGCGTACGAATCAACGACACCGTGGCGCGCCTGGGCGGCGACGAGTTCGCCATCATCTGCCTCGGCATCGACGAGCGCGACAATACCCTGGTGGTCGCCGAGAAAATCATTGCGGCTTTGAAAGAGCCTTTCGACATTGACGGAACGCACTTGAAAATTCACGCCAGTCTCGGCATCGCCTTCTACGACGAACCGGGCGAGACCCCCGATATGTTCGTCGAGCGGGCCGATCAGGCCATGTACGCCTCCAAAAAGGCCGGCAAAAACCGCTACAGTTTCGCCTAATGACCACGATCCGTCCTCTTGCCGAGAACGATCGGAACGATTGGCAAACCCTGTGGGAAGGCTATCTGACCTTCTACGGCGCGGAGGTTCCGACAGCCGTCAGCCAGACGACTTGGGAACGCCTGCACAATGAAAGCATTCCCATGTTCGGCCTCGTCGCCGAAAACGACGCAGGTCAGGTCGTCGGCCTCACCCATTGCGTCATCCATCTCAACACCTGGACCGAACAGCCGATCTGTTATCTGGAAGATCTGTTCGTTGATCCTTCAGCCCGTCAATCGGGGATCGGGCGCAAGCTGATCGAAGCCGTGGCCGAAAAAGCCCGCGCCGAAAATTGGGGCCGCCTTTACTGGATGACCAAGGAAGACAACGAAACCGCTCGCACTCTGTATGACAAGGTCGCCCGGTTCACCGGTTTTGTGCGCTACGACTACCCGCTGAAATAGGCCCGATCACTCCATCGGCCCGGCGGCCAACGCCGGGTCCAGATGGGTGCCGAACAACGTTACCCCCCAGTGCAGATGAGGACCCGTCGCCCGGCCGGTCATGCCGACTTTACCGATGGGGTCTCCTTGGGCGACCTGTTGACCTTCGGCGACTAAAATCTCGTTCATATGGATATAAACGGACGAAAGACCGTGGCCATGATCGATCATCAGGGTTTTGCCGGAATAGAACATGTCCTGATGAACCAGCGCCACGACCCCATCGGCGGGCGCAATGATTTCCGCACCTTTGGGAGCCGCCACATCGACTCCGTTATGGGGGCTCTTGGGTTTGCCGTTCAGAATTCGCTGACTGCCGAAAACACCCGAAACACGCCCTTTAAGCGGCCAGATGAACCCGGAAGAAAAATAGGCATCATCAGTATTCAGGCGACGCACTTGGGCAATTTGGGCGTTGTCCTCCCGAATGCGTTTCACGTCTTCCGGCCTCGGCGTCACCTTGCGTTTTGGCAGTCCGTCAATTCGCTGAACCTTGAACTTGCGCTTGGTGATTTCGAGCGGAATATCTTCGACCGACCCATCGGGAAAGGTGACATTCAATGTCGCTTCGGGCTCGGCGTCCCGTCCAAAACCGAGAACGAAAAAGCCGTCCGGCGACACCTTGACACTCTTACCGTTGAGCTGAATGGAACTACCGGGCCAGACGTTTCCGGTGATCAGTCCGCCTTGGGTGAACTCACCTTGCAGGATGATGTTCCCCGCATTCGCCGCCTGCGAGAAAGCCACGAAGGCGAGCAGCCAAACCAGCAGCCGGATCACAGCAACTCTCCCTGGCGATCATCCTTGGGCTTGGCTTTCGGCTTCTTGGGCGCTGCCGTTGGCGTTCCGCCCGATACCACGACCGGGCTCCGGCCATCGGCGAACTCGATTTCCAACTCATCGCCGGTTTTGAGGCCTTTGGCCTTCTCGACCACACCGTCCGCGCCATGAACCACCGCATAGCCGCGCGCCAAGACGCCTTTGTGGCTATAACTTTCCAGCAGGCGGTCGAAGTTTTCCAATCTTTGCGCGGCATCATCCAATCGACGCTTGCCCGACAGCCCCAACCGGGCGGTCAGGTCCTGCAGCTTCTGTTCGCCAAACCGCACCGTCTCGACAATCGGCTGGAAACGCAACCGGGATCCGATGGCCTTGAGGTCGTCCCCTTTTCGCTCGAAGAAGACCCGGCGGCTATTGACCAGCCGCTCACTCCAGTCGTCGAGACGCTGTTCCATTTCATGGACGGTTTTTTGCGGGTCGGGCAGGCCACGGGCCATCCCCTCCAGGCGCATGGCCCGGTCGTCCATCAGACGATTGATCGCAGCGGTCAGCCGCGCGCCGTCGTCCATTACCTGGGCCAGCACTTCCATACGAACCGGCACGGCCATCTCAGCCGCCGCCGTGGGGGTGGGCGCCCGTCGGTCTGACGCATAGTCGATCAGCGTGGTGTCGGTCTCATGGCCGACCGCCGAGATGAGCGGGATTTGCGATGCAGCGGCCGCGCGCACGACGACCTCTTCGTTGAACGCCCAAAGGTCTTCGAGACTGCCACCGCCACGCGCCACGATCAGCACATCAGGGCGTGGCACCACACCGCCCGCTTCCAGCCGGTTGAAGCCCTCAATAGCCGCAGCCACCTGCTCGGCGGCTCCGTCGCCCTGAACCAATACCGGCCACATCAGCACATGGCGAGGGAAACGATCATTCAGGCGATGCAGAATATCGCGAATGACCGCGCCGGTCGGCGAAGTGACCACGCCGATCACCTTGGGCAGGAAGGGGATATCCTTTTTGCGCTCGGCATCGAAAAGGCCTTCGGCGGCGAGCTTGCGTTTACGATCTTCGAGAAGTTTCAGCAGCGCCCCTTCGCCCGCCAATTCCATGCTCTCGATAACGATCTGGTATTTGGAGCGGCCGGGATAGGTGGTTAGCCGCCCCTGAACGATCACCTCCATGCCGTCTTCCGGGTTGAGCCCCAATCGCCCTGCCGTGCCGCGCCAGCAAACGCCGTCCATCACCGCATTGTCGTCTTTCAGCGCCATATAGAGATGGCCCGACGCCGCCCGCTTGAAGCCGGAGATTTCGCCGCGCACCCGGACGAAGGAAAAGCTCTCTTCCACGGTCCGCTTCAAGGCCTGGGAGATTTCGCTCACCGTAAATTCGGGGAGGTTATGGCCGCTGTCTGTTTTTCGCTCGTTCATGCCGCCAAATATGGTACATATCGGCAACCGATTACAAGCCAAGCCATCCAAAGTTTTAAGGGGGATATCGATGAAAGTTCTGGTGGTCGGCGGCGGGGGCCGCGAACATGCGCTTTGCTGGGCAATCGCCAAATCGCCCGAGTGCGAGAAGCTCTATTGCGCACCGGGCAACGCCGGGATCGCCGATGTCGCCGAATGCGTCGCCGTCGGGGCGGAAGACGTGGACGGTCTGGTGAGCTTCGCGGTCGATCAAGGGATTGATTTCGTTGTTGTCGGTCCCGAAGCCTCTCTGGTGCTTGGCATCGTCGACCGGCTCGAGGAAAAAGGCATCAAGGCCTTTGGCCCCAGCGCGGCAGCCGCCGAGCTTGAGGGCTCCAAGGGCTTCATGAAAGACATCCTCGCCAAATACAACGTGCCGACCGCCTTCTACGGCCGCTTTACCGATGCGGCGAGCGCCAAGGCCTATATCAAGGAAAAGGGCGCGCCCATCGTGGTCAAGACCGACGGGCTGGCGGCGGGCAAGGGCGTCATCCTTTGCCAGAGCGAACAAGAGGCCTGCGACGCCGTCGATTCCATGATGGCCGACAAGGTGTTCGGTGAGGCGGGCAATGAAGTGGTGATCGAAGAATTTCTCGACGGCGAGGAAGCCAGCTTTTTCGCCCTGGTCGATGGCGAACGCGCCCTGCCGCTGATCGCCGCCCAGGACCACAAGGCCGTCGGCGAAGGCGATACCGGCCCCAACACCGGCGGCATGGGCGCTTACACCCCCGCCCCCGTGGTGCCGCCCGAAATGATCGACAAAATCATGGAAGAAGCCATCCTGCCGACCATCAAGGGCATGGCTTCCGAAGGCAAACCCTACAAAGGCGTTCTCTTCGCCGGCTTGATGATTAAGGATGGCGACCTCAAAATCCTCGAATACAACGTGCGCTTCGGCGACCCCGAATGTCAGGTCTTGATGGCGCGGCTCAAGTCCGATGCGCTGAAAGCCCTGGTCGCCGCCGCCGAAGGCCGCCTGGATGAGATTGAGCTTGAGTGGCACGACAAGGCCGCCATGGTCGTCGTCATGGCCGCCAAGGGCTATCCCGGTTCTTATGAAAAAGGCACCGAGATCAAAGGACTGAAAGAGGCCAACACAGTCCCCGAAACCATCGTCTTGCATGCGGGCACCAAGGCCCAGGACGGCAAGGTGCTGGCCAGCGGCGGGCGGGTGCTCGGCGTCACCGCCATGGGCGCAACGGTCAGCGAAGCGCAAAAGCGGGCCTATCAGGCGGTCGACGCCATCGACTGGCCGGAAGGCTTCTGCCGCCGCGACATCGGCTGGCGGGCGATCAAGCGGGGGCTTTAATCGGATGGGAGAGGGGCTGAACCATCCGCTGATCGCCGCCCTGGGGGCCAATCGCCGAACGCCGAAG
>Ga0070728_10006325_pt1 | contig 11275 bp, 7 predicted proteins | sample tdDd471_FD_66723 | JGI IMG/M metagenome (GOLD analysis project Ga0070728, IMG submission 66723) | Marine sediment microbial communities from the Atlantic coast under amendment with organic carbon and nitrate - tdDd47.1 | ecosystem: Environmental > Aquatic > Marine > Coastal > Sediment | place...
GTTGACTAATCCATTCGAACGCAAACAACTACCGTAATGAAACGAACATTAATCGCAGGTGCAACGGGTTACTTGGGTCTTTTTTTGGTCAAGGAGCTCAAACAAAGGGGGCACTGGATACGAGTACTTATTCGCAACGAGAAACAAAAAGCCCTTTTTACAGATGTAGATGATTTCTTTGTTGGTGAAATAACTCAGGCAGAAAGCTTGCATGGTGTTTGTGATTCGATCGATTGGGTGTTTTCCACCGTTGGCATAACCCGTCAAAAAGATGGTCTCACCTATATGGATGTAGATTACCAAGGCAATGCTAACCTACTAGCAGAAGCCAAACAGGCACAAATCGAATCCTTTTTATATGTTTCGGCAATTAATGGTGATCAGTATCGTCACCTGAAAATATTTGAAGCCAAAGAGCGCTTTGTTGATGAACTTAAAGCATCGGGACTAAAGCATACTATTATGCGTCCGAATGGTTTTTTCTCTGATATGCGCGATTTCTTAGATATGGCACAAAAAGGTAAAGTCTATCTCTTTGGGGATGGCAGGTACAAGCTCAATCCTATTCATGGTGCCGACCTGGCTGTTGTATGTGTTGATAAAATAGAATCGACTGAATCAGATGTTGATGCCGGCGGACCAGAAATATTCACACAAAATGAATTAGCTCAATTAGCTCTTCAATCGTGGAATAAACCTATTAAGATTGTTCACTTACCCGATTGGATTAGAAAAGCTATCATCTGGACACTTCGTACTTTTACCTCATCAAAAACATATGGTCCATTTGAATTCTTTTTAACAGCCATGGCCTCAGAAAATGTGGCCCCAACATTTGGCAGGCATCGCCTGGAAGACTTCTTTAAATCGGAACTTACAAAAGCAAAATAAAACACATTAACGAATAAAGCAAAGCCTTAAAGTTGACTATCCCCGGAGCAAGCCACGAGGAATTCGTCTGCTTAAATCGCCTCTTCTAAGGCACTTCTAATTTCATCGATATCAAAGGGTTTACGGAAGTATTTTAGAATAAGACCACTCTCTATAGCTTTTTCAATTTCTGGTGTTGGTTCAAATCCGGATAGCATAAAGAACTTTTTACTATCATATTTCTCTTTTGCTTTGGTTATAAACTCAATCCCATTCATCAGTGGCATTTTCATATCACTCACCACTGCTGTTATATCTTCTACCTGCTCAAGCTTCTCTAATCCTTTAAAGGCATCTAAGGCTGTAATAACCTCGTATTGTTTTTTTAAATTGATCTCGAACAATTTCAAGTTAATTGGCTCGTCATCAACATATAATATAGTGGGCTTCATACTCATGCTTCTATTTTTTCGGGCAGCAATATAGTTACTTTTGTACCTTCTCCTTCTATCGATTCAAAATTAATCATTCCCTTATGCTCTTGCACAATATTATAGGAAATAGATAACCCCAAGCCTGTACCTTCGCCAGCCTCTTTTGTAGTAAAAAACGGATCGGTAATTCTGGGTAAGTTCTCCTTACTAATACCAATACCATCGTCACTTATCACAACATAAACCTTACCCTCTTTCTTATAGGTATCTATAACAATAGTCCCTTTAGCTGTTATGGCATGGTTGGCATTACTGATTACATTAACAATTACCTGATGTAATTTACCAACATTACCCAGCACAAATAAATCTATTGAGCAAAAGTTTTTAGTAACACTAACCTTCTCTTTTAGCTCAGAATGCAACATTGCCAGGCAATTATTAATAATAGAATGGATATCGCACACCTCATTATACCCTTCATTATTGCGACTAAATTGATTTAATCCTTGTACAATGTTGGCAGCCCGCTGAATCCCGGTATCTATACTCGATAATAAAATATTGACATCCTCATTATCACCATCGTCCTTATCTTCAAAATAACTTTTTAAACCTACATAACCACCCATAATATAATTAAGGGGGTTGTTTATTTCGTGTGCGACTCCTGCCGTTAGAATACCCAGAGAAGCCATCTTCTCTGTTTGAATGAGTTGTGCCTGTGCTTCTTTCAATTGATTAATTGTATGCTCAAGTTCTTTTTGCTTTAGCGATAGCTCCTCATTCCGACTTAATACTTCTTGCTGTTGTTCGTTCAGTTCAATCTTCTGCTGCTCTAATAGTTGTATAGCATTTTCAAGCTCTAAAGTACGATTATGCACAACAGACTCTAACCTCAAATTCTTTCGTTTAAGACTGCCTGTATAGATGTACACAAATAACCAGACTAAAAACATACCCATGAAGAAATAAGCTAGATAGGCCCACCAGGTCTCATACCAATCTGGCAATACTTGAAAAGAAAAGGTATTTACTTCACTTATCGTTCCATATATATTTTTAGCTCTGACTTTAAAAGCGTAGTGTCCGGCCGGGATATTAGTATACGTTGCTGATGATTCAAAAGACCAGTTACTCCACCCCTCATCAAATCCTTCTAAATAATACTGGTACAGATTTTTTTCTGACTCTTCGTAATATGTAGCACTAAAATTAAGCTTAAGTGAATTCTGATTATGTAATAATTCAAGCTGCGCATCGTCAGGCTGCGTAAAAGAGACCCGATCCTTTGTATCATCATAAAACATACCTGCAAATATGACAGAATCATTACTCAAACGCACTTGGCGTATCAGAACATTAAAGGCCTCATTATAATCTTTCTCACCTTTTGAATCGTAAATATAAAAAGCATCAGATGTACCAAATTGTATGTAACGCTCTTCGGCTACCTCTATGCTATAGGCATCTGTAATTCGCACAAAAGGAGCATGCAAAACACTTATTGAATCTGCACCTACTTCAACAATCCCACTATAACCACCAAATAAAAAGAATTGATCATCACTCACTTGATCAGCCAATAAGGCCGAAGTCGAATCAGTTGAATAAACAGGTCCCCAGTATCGATCGGCTTCAAAATAAATTAATGAGTCTGGTTGTCCTCTATCAGGATAAACAGGTTTATAAATACCTTTATGGGTAAAAACATTAACCTTACCATTAAAACAATTTACAGAAGCTTCATTATAAGCTGAGGGCAAGCCGTCCTCATCAGTAAAACGCGTAACCGTATAGGTACTAATATCATCTCCAAACCGAACTAACACAACACCTCTGTTATATGTTGCAATCCATAAATGTCCATCAGCATCATAAACCATGGAACGCACCTGACCTGTAAATCCCTTTAATTTAAAAGTATCACGAACAACAATCCGGTTTGTTTCAGTTTCTTCCTTAATCAATGCAAGCAAAACACCATCGATTTGCCCTAAAAACATAGCTTCAGGATGATGCTTTTCATCGTATAAACCACAATAAACGCGACGTTCTTTTAATAAGGTATGTGCTTTATCCCCACTAACTTCAGACAAGCCCATCCAATGACAGGCAATTAAATGCCCTTTCACATCAATTAGATCCCAGCAATCATCAATCCCCTCAACTATTTGTGCTTTATGATTATCATTATTTAGTGTCGGGCTATATTCGGGTAAGTAATAGACATTAATACTGGTTCCAAAGTACTGCGTATTATTGTGCCATTTAAAACACATGATATAATCTGATACACCTTGTTTTTTAGTGTATTTAACAAGGGAATTGCTTAAATCAATTCGGGAAATTCCAAATTGAGTTGCAGCCCATAAATTCCCTGAGTTATCGAAAAAAATATCGTATATACAGTTCGTAGACAAGCCTCTGGCTTCATTAATAATCCGGGTAACCTCCCCTTGCCTGTTTATAAATATAATGCCGCCCTCAATTGTACAATAAGCCCATTCATCATCAGATGCTTTTACCATTTTAAAACCTAAATTCTCTTTGATATAAGCTTCGGCCAAGTTACTGTATTTAAGCTTTTTTAATTCTTGCTTAGTCAGATCATACTTATAAAAGCCTTTGTTACTAAATGCCATAAGAAGCTGTCCAGTCTCATATGAATTGATCTCAAAATAACCGGCTTTATATGTATTTACGTCATCACAATTTGGTAAAGAAATAAGTTTGGATCCTTCTAGCTTCAACACCCCCCTATTATCATCTTTAATATAGACATTACCGTCTACCTCAAATGCAAACATGGCCTGCAATAAGACCGGAATAACCTCCAACTTATTATAATCCCACCAAAAAACATAATTACGACTTATATAATAGACACCTTCAGAGGTGATGTATGTCTTCCATACATTTTGATAATTCTCAACATTCTGCGGTAAATACTTATTAAGCGAATAGTAGGTAAGTAAGCCATAAGCGTTAGGCTTAAAATACCCAAATTCATTATTGGCTCCCACGTAAATAACACCATCATCACTTATGGCTAATGACCGAACTATTGAAGCGTTAGCAACCTGATATGTTCGCCAATTAGTACCATCATATTCCAATAGCCCCTTACCCTCACCAAAGTACATCACACCGCGATGATCCTGTCCTATTGCCCACACTTGATCTGTACCATTATATTCTTCAGTGGTGTAGTTTCTTATTAAAGGTGAACCATGCTGTAAGTAGTCGCCTTGAGCTAATAACTGCCCCCCTACAAGTATCCAAAATAACAATACGACAAGATATTTCCTCATAAATAATATCATGGTCTGGAATTAAGAATTTATCGCTGCACGAACAACAAGTCTAAAATTAACCTAATTTTCATTAATACTTTACCAATCCACAAAGGTTTTCACATTAATAAATTAGTTCATATTTATCCTGATAAAAACACTCTCCAAAGCACATTATAATAACAAGAGATGAAAATGGCAAACAATTCGATTATCTGTTTAAAGACGAGCAAAAAGTTGAAGATATGCTCCAAATCTTAGGATTTATGGACTAAGTACTCTTAAAACTCAATCATTAAACCAACAGTTGGCAACACAGTACCTGAAGATGTTGATAATTCTTTTAAGAGATAGCGTTGCTCTTCTATTGGTGCCTCAGGATTAATAATTACAGCTTGATTATTATCGTCTAAAACTTGAATCAACTCCGGTGCCTGATCAGCCTTTTGATTGTATACGTTTTGGATATCAATATAAAAACCAAGCGTCATTTTCTTAAAATACCAGGTTTTATCTAAACGCAAATCAAGCTGATGAAAGCTATTTAAGCGTTGTGTATTATACTGTGAGTAATCAAGATATTGCCTCTTCTGTGCATCCCATGCCAATACCAACGATGATTTTTCTTCATCATACGGCGTATAGGGTAAACCACCAACAAATCGCCACTTAACACCCATATCCCAATTTTTACCTAAGCTCTTATTGGCTGTTATTGTAAAAAGATGGCGACTATCCCAAGATGACGGAACATACTCATCTTTGTAATCAGTAAACTCACTTCTGACAAAAGTATAAGCCATAATTGTATTAAAGCCATTATTTGTTTTTGTCCGAACCAACAATTCAACTCCGTAAGTCTTTCCCTTTGAAGTAGAAGTAACTTCCTCATCTCCAAATACACCAAAATCGCCACCTTTACTTGCCATAGAAATAGAATCGGTAACTGAAAAAGGGTAATTATCATACTTCTTATAAAAGCCCTCAAGTGTAATTCGGGTATGTGTACCGGGTCTATATTCTAATCCGGCAACTAAATGATCAGACTGCAAATATTTTAATCCATTTTGTTTATTCACAAGGTCACCAGCCGTGTTGCGATAGCCCATTGTTGTATAAGCCGGATTCTGGTAATAACGCCCAATATTCATGTTAAGATAAAAATCCGGAACTACCATATACGATGCTGAAAAACGGGGACTAAATTGCTGCCAGAGTTGATTCATCTCATTGGAATAATTATTAGCATCCATACGTAAACCCGCAGATAAAGTCAGGCGATTATTGATAAAGGGATGTGCAACAGAACCAAAAACAGACCATTTTACAAAATCTAAGTCTGATGAATAATTGATTTCACCAGGCTGATCATCTTCATATATTCTGGTAAAGGTTCTGTTAGCGTATTGAATATATTCAGTACCTGCCCCAACAGTAATGGTAAAATCATTAGGACGAGCTGTATATTCAAACCTTAATTTATTCTCTATCTCATCAGAAGTATAATCTGTTAATAAATTCTCGGGCTGCTCAACATTATCCTGGTATTTATACGATGTATTATTTAGATGATTACGACTAAGAAAAAGGGATAAATAACTTCTTTCAAAATAGTGTTTATAAGAGCTTCCTAAGGTATAATTCCATTGATTATTAACCGGTAAGTATTGCAAAATATAGTTATTTTCCTCTGTTGGTTCTGCATTCTCATTCAACTTAAACTTATCTATTGCACCTACCCCAACAAAAGAAATCTCATTTCTGGCATCGATACGAGTCTTTGTTTTAAATTGAAAATCGGTGAATGTGGGCAAAAAAGGTAATCCGATGGCATCGAATAAAAACTGCAAATACGAACGACGCACAGATGCCACCATGCCGGTTTTTTCACTTAACGGAGCAATTGTCGTTAAAGATACTTCTGAAGCTCCCAATGTACCTTTAAAATAAGGCTTATCATCCTGCACATCAATCTGCTTAAACTCAAAGACCGAACTTAAGGCATTACCTTTTGAAACCGGGAAAGCGCTTGAATAAAAATCCACTTCGCGAATAAAATCAACATTTAATATACCCACAGGCCCTCCAGAAGCTCCTTGTGTGGTAAAGTGGTTAAGGTTGGGGATTTCAATTCCATCAATAAAAAAACGATTTTCTGATGGACCACCACCTCGAACAAATAAATCATTACGGAAAGTACTTGCACTTCCTACTCCAGGAAATGACTGCAATACTTTTGATATATCCCGATTAGCACCCGCACTTTTTTCTATTTGATCAATACCAATGCGACGAAGTGAAACAGGTGCTTCAGGCCTAATTGCAAAAGGCGAAGCGGTCACTTTAACCTCATCAATCGCTTCTGAATTACTCTCCATCAATATTTCAACAAAATTATTCCTTATCTGGGACACATTATATTCAGAGCTAACCAATGTATTATAGCCAATGGACGATAATTGTAAGCGAATGAATCCAGGTGCAACATCTCTTAATTCAAAACGACCAAGAGTATCCGTAATGGTTCCAATTGTTGATTCATAAACCACAACATTAACAAAAGGTATGGGTTGATTTGTGTAAGCATCTTTTACAATACCACTAACTACCCCCTTTTGGGCAAGCAATAATATGGAGCTAAAAGAAAATACTACGATTAAAAATATACGACTCACTTTGCTTCTCATTACTTCTGCATGTTAAGCTATATCCACAATTAATTAAACAACACGTCAAGAAAAAGGTTTTCAAAAATAATGACTCCTACTTAGAATAATACACAAACTCTATTTATGACAATCCTCATTTTCACTTCGGCCAAAGAAGCTTAGTTTGCATACCATAAAGCTGAAATCTACATTTTTTGTTACCTTGCTATTCCAACGATTAAAGAATGAACCGAAAATCCCTATTCAGACAGTTTTTAGTATGGCGCTTGAGGCATGTGAGCAATCGCCAGTTCATGATGATACTAAGCATATTAGTCGGCATTGGAGCTGGCTTAGCCGCCGTAATTATTAAAAATTCAGTTCATTTTATTAGTGAAATAGTCCACCATTATACGCAAAGCGGAAAAGGTTATCTGTACCTTATCACCCCTTCGATTGGTATTTTTCTATCTGTCTTGTTTATCAAATATGTCATCAAGCGTCCTGTCAGGCATGGTATTCCAAATGTACTTTATTCCATCTCAAAAAATGAGGGACAGATGAATCGCCATAACATGTTTTCATCCATAGTAACGAGTGCATTAACGGTAGGTTTTGGTGGTAGTGTGGGACTGGAGGGACCAACCGTTTCTACCGGAGCAGCCATTGGAAGTAATGTAGGTCAGCTTTTTCGGTTGAATTATCGGCAAATAAAGCTATTACTTGGTTGCGCTTGTGCAGGAGCTATGGCTGCTATATTTAAAGCACCTATTGCCGCCATCGTATTTGCCTTAGAAGTTATTATGCTGGATCTGACACTCGCATCTTTAGTTCCAATCCTAATGGCATCTATATCGGCAGTGGTTACTTCTTACCTATTTATGGGGCAGGAAGTTGTTTACCCATTTGATGTAGAACACACCTTTGAAATGTTGGATCTTGGCTATTATGTTTTACTAGGCATACTTGCTGGTTTTGTAGCTACCTACTTCACTCGGATTTATATTCTTATTGAGCAATGGTTCGAAAAATTTGAGCGCAGTCGTGTACGTATTTTAGTTGGCGGATTACTGTTAGGAAGTCTACTATTTTTCTTCCCATCGCTTTATGGAGAAGGTTATGAAGTTATTAATAATGCACTAGCCGGCGACACAACACATATTTTTGATGGTTCAATGTTTGCCTTCCTCTCAGATAACTTTGTTGCCGTAATTTCATTTTTAAGCCTTATTATACTACTTAAAGTTGTAGCAGCCTCCTTAACATTTGGAAGCGGTGGTGTTGGTGGTATTTTTGCACCTACCTTATTTATGGGAGCCAACACGGGTTTATTATTTGCAACAATTGTCAACAAGCTAGGTTTCCATCAACTTAACGTACCAAATTTTGCACTTATCGGTATGGCTGGCCTGATTGCCGGTGTTTTGCAAGCGCCACTAACAGGTATTTTTCTAATCGCAGATTTATCAGGTGGTTATGAAATGTTTTTACCCTTAATGATTGTGGCAACATCATCCTTTGCGACAACTAAAACATTTGAGACGCACTCTGTATACACCCACCAATTGGCCAAACGACGAGAACTTATTACCCACGACAAAGACCACGCTGTATTGACCATGATGGAAGTTAAAAATCTTATTGAAACCGATTTTGCAAAGATAAAACCAGAGGCAACACTTGGCGATTTAGTTGAAGTTATCTCTGAGGCACATCGTAACTTATTTCCGGTAGTAGACGATGAAGGACAACTCCATGGCATGATTAAAATGGATGATATCCGCAAAAAGATATTTAAACCGGAGCTATATGATTCAGTACTTGTAAAAGACTTGATGTATATGCCGGAATATTATATCAGTCCGGATGATACCATGGAAGAATTGGTTGAAATGTTCCGTAAATCCAGTCGCTTTAACATCGCAGTTATTGACAAAGGTATATACCTTGGTTTTATTTCGCGTGCCAATGCATTTACGGCATATCGCAATAAGTTAAAAATGTTTTCAGAATAAGAAATTAACTACTCCTCAGTTTCCTTAGATAAGCGTCGTTGCTCCTGCTCTATTAAGAAATCATTTAGTACGCTTTCAACCTCATTAAAACCATTGGTTTCCATTAACTGAGCTCTTAACTGCACGGCTCCGGGAAAGCTATTGGTATAGATTTTGAAAAAACGCTTTAAAATAGACCAAGGCTTTATACCCTGCCAGGTATTAGCATACAATGAAGAATGCAATCGAAGTGCTTCAACACGCTCTTCCATCGTAGGCTCATGACCTTCATTATAAAACCATGGATTATGGAATATACCACGACCAACCATCACTCCATCAACACCATAATCGCTTACTTTCTTATTTGATTCTGCAATCGACATCACATCGCCATTCCCCAATAGCTTCATTGATGGCTTTATCTGATTCCTTAACTGCACAGCCTTTCCAATCTCATTCCAGTCTGCCTCTCCTTCAGACATCATCTTCTGTATACGGCCGTGTACGATTAAGGCATCTGCTTCTGACTCTAAAAGATTTGATATCCACGATTCTGTAACGACAGATTTAAAACCAACCCGGGTCTTCACACTTAAAGGCAAGTCAGTTGCCTCATGCACAGCCGTTATAATTTCACGTGCCAACTGTGGGGTATTAATTAATGCCGAACAAGCTCCCTTTTTAATGATATTTTTCATCGGACACCCCATATTAATATCGATACCATCAAACTCCGTTTCTTCGGCTATAAATCGTGCTGTTTTGTAAAATTTCTCCGGATCTGTACCCCAAATCTGGGCCACCAATTTGACATTATCACGTCGAACAAGCTTTAACTCACTTGCGTTAACTTTAAACCGATGTACCACCTTTTCTTTCCCAACCGGATGACAAAAACCATCGGTAGATAAGAACTCACTGAATAATAAATGTAGATTTCCGGGTTGAGACAAACGCAATACAACTTCCCTGAAAACAGTATCGGTTACATCTTCCATTGGAGCTAAAGCCCATATCGGGCCACTATATTCGCTCCAATAGTTCCTTTTATTTGTTATGATTCTATCCCCTTTGCTATCCATTAATTAATCCCTTTAATTCCCAAATCCAATTGACTCGACACTCCTTATTACAACATCATTTAACTCACCAGCACTTCAATTAGGTTGCCAAAGATATTAAATGCTAGTGTACTTTTGCAAATATTCGTTATTAACTATACCGCAGCACACAACGGATAGAGAAGGCTTAACTTTTTTTAACAGCACTATTAACATATTAATGGTTGAATTGCAAAAAGCTTTTTCATACTTTTGCTGTTACCTTTTAACAGTTAGTCGAAGATTCTACTTTTATTCACTGAATTAAAGTTTTACAAATAAATATATTGGGTAGCATTAATATATAATTCAACCTTTAACCTATTAGTACAATGAAACCAAACATGAATGAACGCAAGCTCCGCAAAATAGAAGATGAACAATGGAGGGAGCTGAAGTTTACAGACAAAAAATACGAAATTAGCAATTACGGACGCATCAAAAGCTTTTGTTACGATAAAGTAAACGGGCGAATTGTAAAGCTTGGTAACATCAAAGGCTTTTACAACGTAAGCTTACGTGTTGATGGTCAAAAACGTTCTTACCTGGTCCATAAATTAACAGCTGAATATTTTGTAGACAAAACAGCTGAAGATCAAGATGTCGTTATTCATCTGGATTGGAATAAACAAAATAACTTCTGTGCTAATTTACAATGGGAAACCAAAGCTAACAGCTATAAGCGCATGCACAAAGTGCTTCAGGAAGCTCGTAAAAAAGCTGGTAAAGTTGTTACAAGTTCGAAACTATCAAAAGATGATGTTGCAGCAATAAAGGGCATGCTTGAAAAAGGTGTTAAGCAAAACTTAATTGCAAAACTATTTTGTGTTAGCGAAATGCAAGTGAGCAGAATAGCCCGAAAAGAAAACTGGGCCGAGATTGAACCTAAGATGTAATTTAGATATTTATCGTTTTAGAAAGGGAGTTTGA
>Ga0070728_10006326_pt1 | contig 11272 bp, 9 predicted proteins | sample tdDd471_FD_66723 | JGI IMG/M metagenome (GOLD analysis project Ga0070728, IMG submission 66723) | Marine sediment microbial communities from the Atlantic coast under amendment with organic carbon and nitrate - tdDd47.1 | ecosystem: Environmental > Aquatic > Marine > Coastal > Sediment | place...
TGCTCTTCGAGGCAGATCATCCCCTCGGTTTTGAGCATGGAAAGGGTCCTGGCGCAGGTGTTTTTGAGGCGACGCGTGTAGTCGATTCCCATGACCATGGGGTCGTTGGCAATGGCCCGGGTTTCGGGGGTGGACACGACGAGGCGGTTGATGCGTGAGGGGGTATCGTCAGAAATGCGGTGAATGGCGCATTGGGGTGTTTGTACGACGGGGTGCAGCATGGGTAATTCTCCTTGGGGCTTGGTTCGTTCCGGTATGATCTGCCATACCGGCGCCCGCTGCAGGGTCCATGGCTTTCGGGCACAAAAAAACCCGCACGGTGACGGGTTCTCTGGCCCGGTGCCAAAAAAAGAGCACCAAGCTGCGAGCTTACGCTTTTTAATCGGAGTTATCTTTTCTGTCAAGTCTCGTTTTTTTCCGGGTCTTTGAGGCCGGGGGTGAGGGTGGCCTGGTTTGCTTACGTGTGAATGCCGTTCCGGTTCAGGGGAGCTGTCTTTCATTTTCGGTGAAATATGCCAGCTGTTTTGCTACAGTGAGCCAATTGATGGCAGAGTGTAACAGTATGGCACATCAGGGTGTGCCTCCGGCGGCCAAGGTGAGGGCACCTTGAAACCCTATTGCGAATGCGTGGAGGGCGTCGTGATGCAATCACTTTTTTGGAATTCGCGCGGAGGGTAAGGTAGCGCGACCGTTCTTGAGAAGAGACCTGTTTCATTTTTTGTGCAACGACAGCTTCCTGATTTCGTCTTCCCCGGCTGTCCGGGTGGCCTGAAGTGTAATGTAAGGCTTTATGGTGCGATTCATGGTCGCGTTGGCAGGTCGAGTGACCGGGGATCCATGTTTGCAAGATGACACCGGTTGACGCTCCTTTCGACGGTTGACTTTCACCGGAATAACTCCGGGGCTGGACTTCTGCCTGACCTGAAAGAGTGGGTTTAACAAACAGGTCTTAAAACGTGTCCTTGAACAAATTCCGTTTTAAAGGCGGATGTGATTTTCCCCGAGGAACGAGGGGCAAAGGGAATCCTCAACCTGCTTTCAAGGTATTTTGCCTAATGTGGCTTCGCCACCCTTGCCGCCGGAGGCTTGCTTTTATCACCCACTTTGACCATGGAAGGCTGTCTTTTCAAGTTGAATCGTTTCCTTCGCAAAAACTTTCCCATGGAAATGTCGAGGATGGACATCAGCAAAAGGAGAGGTCATGGACGGATTCACCGAAATCCTTGTGACGCGCGATGGGCGTGTTCTCACCGCAACGCTGAATCACCCGGAGACCAGAAACGCCGTCACGGGTCGTCAGATGGTGGATGAGCTTTGCCGGCTGGTCGAGATGATCAACAACGACCCCGGCATCAGCGTCTTGGTACTGACAGGAAGCGATCCCGCTTTTTCATCGGGTGGCAACATCAAGGACATGGCACAGAAAAAAGGGATGTTCGCAGGCGATGCCGCCGAGTTGGTGTCCAACTACAAGACCCATGTCCAGAAAATCCCCCTTGCCATGGAATCCCTTGCCATCCCGGTCATTGCCGCTGTCAACGGGCCTGCCGTAGGAGCGGGGTTTGATCTTACCCTCATGTGTGATATCCGTATCGCCTCGGAAAAGGCGAGGTTCGGAGAGACCTTTCTCAGCGTCGGGCTCATTCCCGGGGACGGGGGAGCCTGGCTGCTGCCGCGGGCTGTCGGCATGTCCAAGGCGTGTGAGCTCACCTTCACCGCAGATGTCATTGACGCGCAAAGCGCCCTTGAGATGGGGCTGGTGTCGAGGGTGGTTCCCCACGAGTCGTTGATGGCATCAGCAGGGGAGATGGCACAAAAAATTGCCGCCAAGCCGCCCCAGGCTCTGCGCATGGCCAAGACGCTCCTTAAGATGGGGCAACGTATGGAACTGCCCGACTTTTTGGAGCAGTGTGCCTTTATGCAGGCTCAATGCCACGGTTCAGAAGATCACAAAGAGGCCTTGGATGCTATTTTCGAGAAACGCCCCCCTGTATTTACGGGAATGTGACCCATGCGAATGAATCTTCTTAAGCAGCGGCCCCATTCGTTGAAATCCCTTTTCCCAAATGGATTCTCAACACTGCGACTTGTGGTCTCTTCTTTTCAACCTGACGATGTTTCCGAGATGGGGGCGGGGTTTGATTCTCCCGATGTCTGGCGGTTTTCGCGGGGAATCGATTCTGCCGCTGCCGCCGGGTCATGGCTGGTCGGAACCCTTAACGATCCTTCCCAGGCAGCCTTTACCGTTAGATTACAAGGCACCCGGGACCTGGCTGGTTTTTTTGTGTTACGCCGATGGCAAGGGGGGCGAGTGGAACTGGGGGGGTGGTTTTCCACCTTTTTCTGGAACCGGGGTTTCGGGGGGGAGCTCCTCCAGGAGCTCAAGTCCGGGGTGATTGATGTCGATGGGAAGTGCTCCCTCGTGGCTGAGGTTGATCCGACAAACGGCCCGGCAACTCACCTGCTTCAACGTCTTGGTTTTATTCTTACTGACGGGGTTTGGGCGGTTGCATGACCTGAACTTTTTCTTCATGCTGCCATGAGCAAATGCCTGATAAGCTTTGACAATATCCTGAAGTCTGTATTATTTCATTTCTGGGATAACACAAGGGATGAAAACTCATTGAAAATGAATCAATCAAGGGAAGCGAATGAAGTGTCCAGTATGCGGATATGAAAACGATTCGGAAGATGTGGAGTGCATTGCCTGTGGATCGGACATGGCCCTTGCTGAAGAGTCCATCGCCATTGAAAAGCGTCGGAGTGAAGAAGCGATGGAGCGCTATCACGAGCAGCAGAGGGAGTTGCGACGGGAACTCGGGATAGAGAGCCCTGAAGATGCCCGACCCGCCGCGACCGCGCCTGAGGAAGATGTGGCGGTTGAAGGGCAGGCCGGCCCGTGGGAGGCGTCCCTGGAATTGGAGGATATTCCATCAGACTTTCACTCCAACGATGTCCTTTGCCCCCAGTGCGGTTTCAGGAATGGGGAAGGGGCCATTGAATGTGCCCGGTGTGGCGTGATTTTCAGTAAGATGAAAAATTCCTTGGGCAATGGGAATCGAAACGGGTTGACCGCCGGCTCTTCAAATGGGGGCATTGACATTGACCCTTCGAAGTATGGATTGGAATCCATGCCGCCCGACTCCGCGGAACCTCCTGTATCGAATGGGAGGAGTGCGCATCTTGATGATCTCGGCGAGTGCTTCGTGGATACGGATCCAGGATACAGCCCCTATGTCCATGAGGTGAAGACAGAGCCCTGGGCTGGGGCCAAAGCCACGGGGCGCTGGGTGAAGGATGTTTATGAGGGCGCTGACTTTGCAGGAAAAGGGGAGAAAGCACGTCACGGACTTCAACGGTTGGGGCGCTGGCTGAAGGGGCTCAACCCAAAGTGGTACGGCGTAACCCTTGGCGTGCTGCTTGTGCTCGTGTCTCTGCCCTTTGTCTGGAAAGGGGGCGGTCTTCTTATGTCGGAGTGGGAGCAGCGCTCCCGCGTAAAGCGTGAGGCAATGCTGGTTGAGGAGTTTGACCAGAACAACAGCGCCATTCGGTCTGAGATACGGACTCTGGCCAACAACAATAAATTCGAAGAGGCCCGGGCTGCTCTATCTCGGTTTGATATCCCGCCCCTTAAATCGAAGCTTACATCTTTGGAGCGTTATCTGGATGAGAAGGAGACGTATGCCAAGGTGCTGACGGTTCCCGCCTGGAAGTTTGAGACCAACTACACACTTTTTACAAAGCTCGTGGCGTTGAACCCTTCCAGTGAACTGTACCGATCCAAGCAGGACTTTTATAAAAAACGCCTGGCCGGCCAATGTTATGACAAAGCCCTGAGGTATTACCAGAGTCAAAAAAACGATGCTGCGGAGAGTGCACAGGCGGTGGCGCTCATTGAAAAATCGGTGGCGTTTTACCCGAAAAACAGAGACTACAGAGACCTGCGTCGCAAACTGGTTACCGCGAACCTTCTTTTTTACAAGGGCAATTCCGATCTGCAAATGGCCCTTCGTGATGAGGGCCGGGGCAAGGCTACCTATGAAAAACAGCGGAAAATTTCCGTCTGGCTTCGCAACACCGGTGATGAAGCTCTCTATATCAACCCGGACTTTTTTACCCTGATGACCAGCAACGGAAAGACCCTCAAATGCAACAATATGATGGAGACCGGGTTCGATGGAAAGCTCGCTCCGGGAGGGAAGACAGCAGGGGTCCTCTTTTTTCGGACACTTGCCATGCCCAGACAGCTCACCTTTGAGCACCTTGTGGCCGGGACGGTACAAAGGGAGTTTCCTTGACTCTGCGCCTGTGGTAAGGCTTACCGGAGTTGGTTGCAACGTCCGGCGGAGAGGGTGAAATCTGGTTTTCTCCTTCGACTTTCGTTCGGTTCACGGTTTTAATTCATCGTTTTTTAACGATTGCATCATGGTTGGACTTGTTTTATGAGCAAACGCTTCAGGAAAAAGATTAAAAACGATATTATCTATTATGCCATTGTTTCACTTGTCTCATTGCTTCGAATTCTTAACCGGCGTGCCTCTATCCTGTTGATGCGTGGGGTCGGGCGACTCGCCTGGCACCTTGCGATTCATGAACGAAAAAAGAGCGTGCGTCATCTGACGTGGGCCTTTGGGGACGAACTTTCCAAAGCCGAAATAAAGAAGCTATCCAAGGGTGTTTTTAACAATATAGCCGTCTGTGTGGCAGATGCCGTGAGGCTTCCCAACCTTGTGCGCCAGGGGTTGGATCGCATTGTGAAGGTGGAAAATTTTCATCACCTCACCGATGCGATAGCCAAGGGGAATGGCGTGTTCCTTCAGACCGGGCATTTCAGCAACTGGGAACTCATGGGAACCTGGCTGGTCCAACAGGGGATCCCGTTGCGGGTAATCGCAAAGCGCTCCTACGATCCGCGTCTCGATAAGATGATCGTGGGATACCGCAACCAGGCCGGGTACTCCAATACCGCACGTGGAAATGCCCTTCAGGTGATCGTTAACGGCTTGAAAGAGGGCTGTGTCTACGGTATGCTATTTGATCTGGACACCAAGGTGAAGGGCGTCTTTGTAGACTTCTTTGGAAGGCCCGCTCACACGGCGGTGATACCCGCCATGCTGGCGGTTCAGTGCGATGCCCCCATTGTCCCTGTGTTTATTCGTCTTAACGACGATTATACCTATACCATTGAATGTCAGGCCCCCATCTCCCTTCAGAGAACCGATGAACCACAAGCCGACGCGCTGGTGAATACCCAGCGATGTTCAGATGTGTATGAATCCATGATCCGCCGGTACCCGACGCACTGGATCTGGATGCATTCACGTTGGAAAAAACAGCCCCCCAAAGCGGTGTAAAACATTTTTCGACAGGTCCCTAAACAAAGCAGCACAATTCATATCGGCGCATACGACGCCGAGGCTTCATAGCAAACCCAAAACCAGGTGACTTGGAGCGCGCCGTTTTTGACGCGCCCCTTTTTGTCATGACGCCCCTGGCCCGGTGTGGCGTGCGGTGGAAAAAAACAGGGGTGACGTTACTCTCTGTGATCCTTTTCACAATGCTTGAAGTCCCGCCTATGGTAATAAATGATTACGTGTCATTGATGCGCGAGCAATGAACAAGAGTTACGCCAAACGTGCTGTATCTTCAGTGAATGGTCTTGTTTGCGGCGCGAAAGGGCATTGAAAACAGGGGCGGGTTCCTGTATCTAATTGTAGATGACCCTGGATCCTGCCACCGTCCATACGGAGAATCGTAAATCATGTTTACACAGTTTATACGTACCGGTTGTTTCGCCATGGCGGCGCTGCTCCTTGCGATGCCTGTCTCTGCCGATGAATTTGAAGATTTCGCTCGAAGTGAAATGGGGGCCTTTACCCAGTATCGCGATGAGCGGGATGCGGAATTCGTCAATTTTCTCAAGGCCCAGTGGGCCGAGTTTGAGGCATCCAAGGGATTTGTGAGGGACCGTGTTCCCAAGCCCAAGGCAATGCCCGTAGCTAAACCTCCCGAGCCGGAGCCGGAGAAGATTGAGGGCGAGGGGGAGGTGACGAAACCAGAACCTGAAACTCCCGTGGGGGAAATCGTGCTTCCGGCTCTGCCTCCCACACTCCCACCGGAACCCGTGGCAGGTGTTGAACCGGCCCCTGATGTGCCGCCGGCTGTTGAGGTTCCGACGCCTCAGCCCGAAGTTCCCTTTGTGTTGCCCGAGCCCTCTCCTTATGAGGAGGTGCAGGTACCGGTGGGGCTCTCAATCGCCTTTTTCGGCGATAATTATCTGTTTCGGGGTGAGTTCGGATTTCCCCAAGTGTCGTTAGCGCCCCCGATGAAGCCAGCCATCACCTCATACTGGGAGGCCATGAGTCAATCGTCCCAATTTGAGAGCTTTCTTTCCCAGGTACAGGCGCTCAGGGATCGCCTGCAGATTAATGACTGGGGGTATCACAACCTCCTGTTTACCTGCGGCATGGCGGCTCACAATGGGGATCGCGACCTGGCCAATCTCTTTACCTGGTTCATGTCAGTGAAGAGCGGGTTTGATGCCAGGGTCGGGTATTCAGAAGATCGGGTTTATCTTTTGCTGCCCTCGCGGAACCGGCTTTATGCCGTCTCCTACCTGACCCTTCAGGGGACGCGTTATTACGCCATGACGTTTGACGGCAGCAAGGAGAAGCTGGGACGGATCTATACATACAAGGGGAAGTATCCCCGTTCAGAGCGGTTGATGGATTACCGGATTCTCAAGGTTCCGGCCCTGAAAACGGATATTCTTCATAAGGAGCTGACCTTCGATTTCGGTGGAGAGCCCCAGTCCCTCAAGGTCTCCTACAACAAGGCGCTGGTGGATTATTACCAGTACTATCCCCAGACCAACATCAAGATTTATTTTGATGCGACGGCCTCTGAAGAGCTGAAATACTCGATGGTCAAGGGCTTGAAGGAGACCCTTGAGGGGAAGAGTGAAAAAGAAGCGGTTGATTATCTTCTGGGATTTTCCCAGAAAGCCTTTGCCTACAAAACAGACGATGCCCAACTTGGCCGGGAGAAGTACATGCTTCCCGAAGAGACCCTCTGGTACCCGTACTCCGACTGCGAGGACCGATCGTTTCTTTTTGCCTACCTTGTGCGCGGGATTCTGAAGCTGGATGTGGTGGGGCTCAACTACCCAGGCCATGTGGCAACGGCGGTTCGCTTCAGTGACAATGTGTCCGGAGATTACGTGGTGATGAACTCTCGAAAATATATAGTTTGTGACCCTACGTATATCAATGCATCGGCCGGTATGGCGATGCCGAAATACAAACGACGAAATCCCAATGTGGTTAAAATCAGGAACTGGCAGTAACCAAACGACGTGTTACAGCTTGTACCAATGGGGGGATTTGGTTGCCGTTACAGCGCGATGGGCTAAAAAGACATGTACTAAAACGCCATCACGAACGTGACGTATATCAATCACACAAAGGAGAATGAAACGATGAAACGAGTATTGACAGCGGTATTGCTGGTTGTGTGTTGTGCTTTTGTAATGACTGGCTGCAAGAGCGGCGAAACCATGAAGCCCAGCGATCTTCCTTCCTGGGTTCTGATGCCCCCTGAAGGTGGAATCAGCGCTGTGGGTTCAGCCAAGATCGGTCCTGCCGGTATGAGCTTCGCAAAGCTTGAAGCCACCTCCAACGCCCGTGACGAGATTGCACGTACCATCAACGTTAAAGTGAAGAACATGATCAAGAACTTCACCGAGACCACTGGCGTCGGTGACGACACCACCGTTGACAAGGTATTTACCAACGTCTCCAAGCAGGTTGCCAAGGTTGACCTTTCCGGAAGCCAGATTAAGAATGTGCACCTGGATAAGGCCAACGAAGAGATTTATGTGCTCGTAGCCCTGCAGCCTGAGGTTGTTGCCGGTCTGGCCGAGCAGATGAAGAAAGCAGCGGTTACCAGCTACAAGAACGACAAGGCTCTCTGGCAGAAATTCCAGGCCAAAAAGGCCCAGGAAGAGCTGGACAAAGAGATCGAAAAAGAGTTCGGCGGCATGTAAGCCACTCTTTTCCAATGTAGAGCAGGGGGAGGCGGTGCGCCGCTACTCCCTGCTCTGATCCGGGCCCGTTTGGTCCTGAATTGTTTTACCGCGTATGTGACGGATGGTTGCACTCGCGGTGTTTGTGTTTCACGATGTTGTTTTTTTAGTCGATCTATGGTGCCCATCCTGCCACGCAGCGGGAAAGGGCCTGAGCAACATCACCATGGGAGGATGAGGTGTGAGAGTTCTTTACGTAGTTACGATTGTCTGTATGCTGGCGCTCCTGGGGTGCAGCGGCGCGAAACCGGTCAAAGCCCCCTCCTGGGTGATGAATCCGTCAGAATCGGGGACAGTGGCTGGGGTGGGCAACTGCCGGCGCCATATCAACGGGTTCAGTGCCCAGAGGATGGTTGCCATTCGGCGTGGGCTTGATGAAATTGCCATGCAGAAGGGGATGACCATCAGCAATGTGGCGCTGGTGGGGACCGTCGGTACACGGGCTGGAACGTCAACCAGTCTTGAAAGCTGGAGTTTCCAGACTGTCGACAATCAGAAAGTAACCGCTGTTGTCAAGGCATCCTGGGTGGATCCAGTAACGGAGGAACTGTTCGTATGGGTGGTTTCAGAGTAAACTCATGGATTAACAAAGGGCTGGGGTATGCAGCCGGGCTAATCTGTCTTGTGGGTATTCTGGCATCGGCACTTCCGGCGTGGTCGGACGATTACACGGAAATGCAGAAAGAGTTTGATGCGTTTAAAAAAAACGATGCCGACTTCGAAAGCTACAAAGCTCAGGTTGATAAAGAATTTGGGGCTTACAAAGCCATCATCAACGAGGAGTTTCGAACGTACCGGAATGATATCCTCAAAGTCTGGGACAAACCGGAGGTTTCGACAAAGAAGAAGTATGTGGCTTATTCCCCTGATTACAAGGTGAAGAAGGTTGTGGATTACGGGAAGGGGACCATCAAGATCAGTGCCGTGGTTCCCAAGGCAGAGAAAGATCCGACCAGGGTTCTCGGCGGGTACCTGAAGGAACTGGTCAATCAAGACACCCAAGGGGCATACAAAGCAGACCAGTTTAACAAAGGGGTCGAGAAGCAGCTGGAAAAAAAGGTGAAACCATCACACCTGAAGACGGCAAGGATTGAGAAGAAACCCGTCGTTGCGGATATGGTGACCGGAAAGCCCCTTCCAAACGCCAAAGAGATCGAAGCCGCCCTGGCCGTATTGATGCAGAAGGCAACCACCGCCAAGAAGGACGCTCCCAAGGTGGCGAATTCCGATGTGGTGACGCTGCAGGTCAAGATTCCGAAGACCGGGCCGGCCGTTAAGGCAAAGGCTTACCTCCCGGACGTGAAAGCCCAGGCAGCAAAGCGAGGGGTGGACCCGGCGTTGGTGTTTGCCGTCATGGAGACGGAAAGTGCGTTCAACCCCATGGCGCGGTCTTATGTACCCGCTTACGGGCTTATGCAGATTGTTCCGAAAAGCGCCGGCCGGGATGCGTCCAAGCTTGTTCTGGGAAAGGATATGATTCTTTCCCCATCGTATCTTTACAATGGCAAGAACAACATCTCCATGGGGGTGGCTTACCTCTATATTTTAAACGACCGTTATCTGGCGTCCATTAAAAATCCTGAAAGCCGTCTCTATTGCGTGATTGCCGCATACAATACCGGGGCAGGGAATGTGGCCCGGGCATTTATCGGCACCACAAATATCAAAAAGGCGGCGAAGAAGATCAACTCCATGCCGCCCGAAAAGGTCTACAAGGTCCTGCGTCGAAAGCTGCCTCACAAGGAAACCCGGGATTACCTGGATCGGGTTTCAAAGCGGATGAACAAGTATCAGGCCGTTTGAGGCCAAGCATTCGTAAGGTAACTATTCAGCTTGTGCCTCCGGTGGCAAGGTGGGCCACCTCGAAAGCGGGTTGTGAATGCTCTGAGCCCTCGTTCCTCGGGCTCTTCACATTCACTGACGGGTTACGCCTGTGAATCACGGTATTTCATGGCGTTCGTCTTCCCCGGCTGTCAGGGTAATCTGAAGTGCAGGTGGAACTTATTTGCAGTAAAACCGGCACTCTTTGTCCGGCGAATGACCGGGGGTCCATGTGTGCAAAATGACACCGGTTGAAGCTCATTTTGACGGTTCACTTTTACCGGAATAACTCGGGCGGCCCTGCCGGGGGCCAAGCTTTTGAAAAGTTTGACAAACAGGACTTGAGTCCAGTTTTGGTTTCTTCGCCGATGTTGGCAAGCAACTTAGTTTAAGTTTAATGGGAACCACAACCGGAAAGTTATTGCGGAGCTTTTTTCAAAAAGCGACCCGCCGGAGGCAGCTTTTTAGGATGTGAATAGTTCACTTCGTAAAAAGAGTTGAGTGAGAGCCGGGATCAATAACCAGAAAGGCCGCCATGACAGTTGTCATGGCGGCCTTTGTTATTTTATTGCAGAAAAATAAGTCACAACCCGCTTAACGTCAGGTTGTTATGACATCACCCAATGCCGTACTCAACGGGGTGGGGGGATTTCCCTTCGGATTCGGAGGGCGAGGCCGGGAGGTTGAAGAAACCTGATTTGCCGGAGATTGTCCATCCGGTGGTGTCCCAGAGGTGTGCCCGCTCCATTTCGGAACCGTGGTAGTGTACCTCTCCGAGGGGAGTTGATATGGTCTGGCCTCTTTTTCCGTCCACTATTTTGTCCTTATAGAATAGATCACCGTGGATTCCCTGGCTTCGGGAGCCTTTGTTGGTGATGTAGACGACCAGTTTCCATCCCTCTTTTTCGTAAATTCGCTCGGGCATCTGCTCCCGGGCGCGGGTCGTGTCCACCTTGGAAAGGTGGTTGGATCCCATATCACTCGAGTAGGGAGCGGGGCCGGATTTCATGGCGTTGCCACCGCAAGAAGCGATGAAAACCGTCAGGGTAATAACCATCCAGGGCGACACTCTCTTAAGACTCATGCAAACGTACTCCTTAAAAACGTGGCAAGCAGGATGCGTGCATCGGGCCGGTAACGGCGTGAGCTCAAGGGCGTTGACGGCCAGAATACGCCCGGTTGCCGGGTGATTCTGTCAAATGTCACAATAGCTATCATAAATAACATCCTGAATCTACCGGAAAATGAATCCTCGGATCCGGCTCGGGTATCGTTGTGGGCCAGGTCACCCGGATAGCGGGGGCTTCTTAAAATAAAAAAATAGGGTGTTGACATCCCGACCCAAATAAACGATGCTGCGATCCGTAC
>Ga0070728_10006327_pt1 | contig 11270 bp, 11 predicted proteins | sample tdDd471_FD_66723 | JGI IMG/M metagenome (GOLD analysis project Ga0070728, IMG submission 66723) | Marine sediment microbial communities from the Atlantic coast under amendment with organic carbon and nitrate - tdDd47.1 | ecosystem: Environmental > Aquatic > Marine > Coastal > Sediment | place...
GGTGCGATGGATTTGGCATCAGGGGCGCGTCGCTTGATTATCACCATGACCCATACGAACCGTGATGGGTCGCCTAAAATTGTGCCAGATTGTACGCTTCCTTTAACCGCCCTAGATGCCGTTGATATGATCATTACAGATTTAGCCGTTTTTATCTTTGATGATGGCCAATTACGCTTGCTCGAACTGATGCCCGATGTCACACTCGATGAGGTACGATCTAAAACATCTGCAACGTTCATAGAGTAACGTCAGTTAAAAGGCGATACGAAATCAGAAGGCACTCATAGAACAACGGTATTTTCGATGAGATTGAGAACAAATGCAGATATTCAAAGTCAGTAAATACTTTAAAATCGAGTACAATAATAGAAATGAGTGAAAGATGGTGTAGGTATGAGTCAGTCTATCGTTGAGCTTCAAATTCCACTCGATATATACGAACGTGCTCAACAGATCGCTACAGAAAACAATCGATCTATCGAGTCTGTCTTATTAGATGGTCTCACCTTACTGTTTGGGACATCAGACGATAACATCTCGATTGACGAATTAAAAAATTACAGTGATCAAGAATTATGGGTCATTGTCAATCATCGACTAACTTTGACACAAGATACCCGTTTACGGCAACTTGTTGAACTTGGAAAACAGGGGAAATTATCAACCGCCGAAAAGACCGAAATGGAACACTTGATTGACCTTGTCGATCATCAAATGTTATTGCGTTCTGAGGCATTGTTATTGCTCAAGCAACGTGGTCATAACATCAAACACACATTAAAACTTGGCGCATAGTGGTTTATATTTCAGATCAAATACGTGAGCAGGTTATAACACGCGCTAAAGAACGTTGTGAATACTGCCTGACACAGCAAGTCATTGTTATATCAATGGAGATCGACCACATTGTACCGCAATCAGCTGGCGGAGAAACCAACCTAGAGAACTTGTGTTACGCTTGCATCAGTTGTAATGGTTCAAAGCTCGACTCTCAAACGGGAGTTGATACCGATACAGGTTCAGATGTCCAACTTTTCAACCCTCGCTTACAAAAATGGCAAGAACATTTCCGATGGTCTACAGATGGTCTTCATGTCATTGGTATTACAAGTGTTGGTCGCGCCACAATTGATCGCTTACGAATGAATCGTGACAAAATCATCAGATCACGACAGCGATGGGTAGAAGCAGGCTGGCATCCACCCGATACCATATAACAGTTGCATTTCCTTTTATTTATAGCGCAAATCATGCCATGCTGGTAAATCACCGAGGCATTGCGCGATATGTAAGGCAAACGCCTGTAAACGGGTCTCGACATTATGAGAATCAAGCGGAGTCACGCCTTCACCCTCGTTTTTGTTGTGAACATACTCAACGTCAGGGAGGTTGGCATCGTCAATTTTATCTTCTTCGATGAGGATGGATTGGAAGCCTCTATTCACAAGGTGTAAGTTGAGTTCACTGTGATAGACGGTTGGCTTTTTCTCACGTTTTTTGACCATCTCGGATGCATACACCGATTGAATACTATTGGCACTAATTTTCCAGCGCACATGCCGTCCGCGCCGTGCAATGATACTGCGTTCATACGGATTGACGATGATGTTATCAGGTTGGGTACGCATCAGCCAAATTTGTTGAACAATCAAGCCCACCAGCAAAGCCGCTACTCCGATGCCGAGGTACGGTAAAACATGGGGGTCAGGGAGCAATGTACCAGCATTCGGCAGAGCCAATGTGCTAGTCAGTGTCGCAATCGAAACCCACAGATACACCACAACCCACAGCCCATACCATGCAATTTTACGGCGTTTATCATTAATCCAACTCTTGGAACGAACGAGGTGCATTTCCCCTTCGCGCGAGGTCAAACCTTGACTCGACATCACCCGATCCAATGTCCATATACCGACACTTAAGGGTAATTCGGGTAATGGTTTGGGAGTAGGTGCAGGGACTGTCGCAGGTGGCACATCCCGAAATGGTTTTTTCAGTACATCGGCTAACGCCTGTCCAACTGCTTTAGCGTCATGCTCATAAACCGATATATCGGGGTCTACAAACCGTACCAATTCACACCAACGACTACTACGCTCTGCCGCAAGTTGAGGCGATAGTGTAATGCCAAGTTGCCACGCATCGGTTTCATAAGACCAACCCAGCACAACTTGCGAAATATTATCACTCGGAATCTGCCCTACTTCTGGAAGATGACGGGTCGTAGCGAAATATTTATTGTAACGGAAGTCGGCTTCGGGTTGAACTTCTGCGATCAGCTTCGGATCTTCGCCATCATTTTGTTGAATGAGTCGCCATTTATCATAGCTGAAATCGACGGTAATGTTATTTGATGCAGTGATTTTTGTCATAAGGAACTTATCTGCTCTTACGAGTTTTACTCTCAATAGATATGTATTATGACAGAGATTTGTTAAAAATTGCAGATATGATTTTACTGGTGATTATTCAAGGATATTGCGGTTTTGTTGTGATGCCTCGCATAACTTCACCTGCTGAAAGCCTTATATACTCTGTGATGCAATCTTGTTCTGTCTTGTTCTTGATGTTTTGCCTGTGGATTTAATGAGAACTGTAAGCATTACAGCAGTCAAACATGATTCATCCTAAATTCAAAACTTACTGCATAAAAACTATGCTATAGTGTCTCTAGTTCTATATATTACGCAATATATCTATGGGGGATATATGGTTAAGCATTATCGGACGCAGAAAAATGGGACGGCTATCTGGAAGTTGCTCGAACACACAAATTTAAAGAAATGTCCAGAATGCCAAAACAAGATGAGTTTAACGTATTTGGGATTTGTTGAGACTTATATGACAGGATTACATGCGAAGATGTATCAATGTCAAGCATGTGATGCGTGGGTGGATGTCATCTGGGATAAAAAACGCGGACGCTATCAGGATAATCAGCCTGCGGGAGTATGAGGGCAAGCCGTGCTTACCCTCATCAAAACCTAATATATCTTATTCGGTCTCTAATTCAGATAAGAAAATTGGAGCGAAGATATCTTCAAACGGGCTGGCAACTTCTTCAACCAATAATGGTTCCATATCGAGTTCTTCAAGGATTTCCGCAGGAATAAGCGCCTCAACTGTAATAAGGTAGCGTCCACGGGTATACATTGTCATACCATATGCACCGGGTGTATCTAAACAGGTAGCGGTGTTCAATTGGTAAGTGTTGTCTGTTCCTTCAATCGCTTCAAATCCATTTGATGTTGCCAATGTATTTGGGAAGTCATCTTCTAGTGCAGCTGTTGCATTCTCTGCACTATCAAAGGCATCAATGCTATAGCGTAAGAATGTAAAGAATATGCCTTCTTCACACGTACCATTCAAAATACGATTGGTATATCGGAACTCATGTCCGTAGGTTTCTGCAAATGTTGCAAAATCTTCTTGGAAGTCTTCTGGCATACCTGCGATTGTTTCTTCGGTTGTGAATAACCCTGATACGTCTTCATCTACAGGTAATTCGGGTGGTAATTGTGCCGCAAAGTTATCGAACATCGTCACCATATCATCGACGGTGTACGTACTATCAACGGTTGAAGGGTCTGTAATGATGACAATGTTATTGAGTACTGTACCGGGATTTGGGTCGGATTGTGGATCACGCACGCGGATACCCAATACATTTTCTTGCCCTTTGATGACGCGTCCATAAATTGTATGTAACCCGTTCAGATGTGGGGTTGGTACAGTGGTAATGAAGAATTGGCTACCGTTAGTTGCTGGACCAGAATTTGCCATTGCCAACAATCCCGGCGTATCAAACACTAGGGTGTCTACGAATTCATCTTCAAAACGATAACCCGGGCCACCGGTGCCTGTACCTGTTTGATCGCCACCTTGCGCCATAAAATTAGGGATCACACGATGGAAGGTTGTGCCATCATAATATCCTTCTTGAGCGAGGAACAACAAGTTGTTGACGGTGATAGGGGCTTCTTCTTCTAAGAGGTCGATATAGATTGCGCCTGCTTCTGTGCAGAATATCGCAGAATAGTCTACGCCTTCTTCAAGGACTTCTTCTGCCGCGTCAAATTGCATTTCAGTCAGTTCGCCAGGTTCGGTTGCATCACAAATTTCTTGGGGTGTTTGTGTTGTCTGTGCAGATACAAGGGATACCGCAACTGCAAAGAGCGAAAGACTAACCAAGATACGTATGAACTTCATTTAGTTTTTCCTTTATGTTGATGAACATTAGGTTATGTATAGCCGATAAATCTAACTATTGCATTGTGCCTGACTGAAACCATATTGGGTAGATATAATTCAAATCGACTCTATCGAATATCGTATATTTTTAGCCTGACATGTGTTTTCTCGTCTGGGTCACATAAACCAAAAGGATAGATGAATGAAGCGATTATTGGGTGTATGGCAGGGTACAGGTATTGCAACATTTCCGACGATAGAGACAACCCACTATCGAGAAATCTTAACATTTCAACCGCATGAAGCCGATGCCATTTTGCACGTTGAGCAGAAAACATGGCGATTACATGCCGACCAATCGGAGAGTCTGCTGTATTGGGAAAGTGGGTTTATCCGTCAACTGAGTGCATCCACGTGTGAATGGATCAATGCTCAAAATAATGGACGTACCGAAGTGCTTAAGGGGGATATGATCGCTGATGGGGATACCCTATGCTTTAATTTGAAGAGTGTTACCTTTTCAAATGATAGTCGAATGCTCCAATCCACCCGATCAATTGAAATCAACGGCGATACCTTATCGTATACGCTGGCGATGGCAATTCAAGCCGAACCAACGCTTCAGCAACATTTAACTGCACAACTCAGGCGGATTAGTGAGTTATAATATGGGAAAATGATTGGAAAACACGAAAATGACAGAAAAATGCTTGTATTGCAAAGGTACGCTAGAAGAAAAATTCGTTGATCGTGTTCAACAATATCAAGATCATTGGTATTTGATTGAAAATGTTCCTGCGCTTGTTTGCAAACAATGTGACGAAACCTTCTTCACACCAGACGCACACGACCTTGTATTGCGTTTAGTCCAATCCAAAGAACCGCCAACACGTATTGAACAACTCGATGTGATTGATGCGAGCAAAGCCTCCTAACATCTTCATGTAAGATATTCGCATTCTCGGTAAAAATCGGTAAACTGATACATGAACGTTCTGTTGTAAATAAAAGGACTGTGCATGTCATCAGTAGCGCATATCATTCGACGAAAACGGGCACGTAAAGCGCGTCAACAAGTACAACGCCAACGCTCTAGCTTATGGATGGTGCTGGTTTTTCTGGTCATGGGGATTTTGTTGATTGTTCCATTAGGTGTGATTTTAGGGGTAGCGGGCTTGCTCTATATTCAGGCAGTCAACGCTATGCCGACCCCTGCCGAGACCATTTACCTTGACCCGATCATTGGCGCAACCGAACTTTATGACCGCACAGGCGGAACACTCATCTACACGGTTGAAGACCCGCTTGGTAATCAGCGACGCTGGATTGAACTCGAAGCCTTGCCCGATTATGTGGTATCGGCAACCTTATTGATGGAAGATCCTGATTATTTACGGACAACCCATTTTGATCTATTCGAGACGCTCAATCGTTTATGGCGATATATTCTCGATGCCCCTGTTGCATCAGACCGCAGTATCACAGGGCGATTGGTGCAGAATGCTGTATTACCACTCGCACGAAAAAGTGGACTGGATGATGAACTGCTCGAAATTGCACTCGTTGCCGAAGCTGAACGTCAACTGTCTCCGCATGACTTATTGGAATGGCACTTAAACACCAATTATTATGGTAATGATGCCTATGGAATCAATGCCGCCGCTCAAGTATATCTTGGGAAATCCGCCGAAGATTTAACCTTAGATGAAGCCGCTTTATTGATCGCGATTCCACCCGCACCACGCTTCAATCCCTTTGACAACACTGTCGCATCTTATGGACGACAAGCTGATCTCTTGCTCAATATGTTTAATAATGCCCTGATTAACAAACCTCAATATGACCTCGCATCAGCTGTGGTCACAAAATTGCGGAGTGACTTTATTCAGAAGCCCTTGCTTGCACCAGATTTTGCGATTTATGCCCGCCAGCAAACCCAAGACATCCTCGATAATCTAGGGATGGATGGCGCGCGGATGGTGGCGCGGAGTGGTTTGAAGATTACCACCACGCTGGATGTTGACCTCTATATTCAGTCGGATTGTGTCATACGGGCTCACTTAGATCGGCTTAACGGTGGATTGGGAAATGTACTCGCACAAGATAATTCGCCCTGTCGCGCCAGTGACTATCTGGTGCAACCCTTCGGCGCGGATGCTAGTGCACCACCCAATACAGGGACATTGCTACTGATGGATGTCAATACAGGTGAAATTTATAGCATGGTCGGTGATGCGCGCGCCCAAACGCATCAACCCGGTGTGATCTTACAACCCTTTGTATATTTTGAAGGGTTCTTACAACGTTTATTTACGCCTGCATCTATGGTTTATGATATACCGCGTTCCTTCCCCGGTCCTGCCGATGGCTTGATTTATACGCCAAGTAATCCTGATGGACAATTTCGGGGTCCTATGAATCTACGGGATGCAATGGTGGCGGGCTTAGTCCCTCCTGCGGTGTATGTCGCGGATAGTCGTGGTATCACTCAGGTTCTTCGTACCTTACATCGCATTGGGATCAATAGCATAGACGAAAATACTGCGAATCTTGATATTCTAACGCGCGGTGGTGGTGTATCCGTACTCGATACCACATACGCTTATAGTGTATTTGCTTCAATGGGTGTGATGCGCGGGGTGGATGTTGACCCGATTGCACAGGGGTATCGTCTACGTGATCCTGTCGCAGTGTTGCAGATCGTGGATGCTGATGGCAATGTATTGTGGGCGTATGATGATGAGCGTCGAGAAATTAGCCAAAACAAGATATTTGAGTCGAGCTTGGGTTATCTCATCAATGACATTCTGGGGGATGATGTTACCCGTCAGCGTGTTTTAGGAACACAGGATGAAGTCTTACAGCTTAACCGTCCGTCAGCGGTGGTCAATGGCTTGAGTGCCGATAAACGGGATAATTGGACGGTGGGTTATACGCCGAATATTGCGCTTGGTGTGCATCTGGGACGCTTGGACAATAGCAATATGAGCTTGGCAAATTATGGTCGGCAAGGGTCAGCACCGATCTGGCGGGCATTAATGAATTATGTCCATGACCGCGATGCCATCCCGCCTGATGATTGGCAACGTCCAACCAATATTGAAGCATATGTTGTCTGTGATATTTCGGGATTAACTCCGTCAGATAATCAATGTCCGACCCGTCAAGAAATTGTCCCACCGAATTCAGTGATTTTGACCGATACCTATTGGCAATCGTTTCAGGTCAATACACAAACAGGACAACTTGCCACCGCCAACACCCCCACCAATTTGAAGGCAGATCAACTTTATTTTGTGCCACCAAATGATATTTTAGAGTGGTGGACAGAAAGCGGTCAGCCTTTACCACCAACCGATTATGATACGATCAGCCGTCCCGAAGTATTGAAGGCAGTTCAGATTTTACAACCTGCTGATTTTGCGTATGTCGGTGGCATTATTGATATTCGCGGTAGCATAGATGATCCCAATATTGATTATTATCAGTTGCAATATGGGCAAGATGTGAACCCGCGTCAATGGTTTCAAATTGGCGAGCAACAACGTAATTATTCACAAGGGACATCACTCGGCACATGGGATACATCGGGGTTGAATGGGGTTTATACTTTGCAATTTACGGTTGTATTCACTGATGGCAGTATCGACCATGATACTAAATTAGTGACGCTCGATAATACTGCTCCGAGCCTCAATTTGTTAACAGGTGATGGCACAACCACCATTCGTTACCCTGCCCAGACCGTTATTTCTTTGCTGGCGGATGCGTCGGATAATCTGACAATTGATCGCGTCGAATTTTATCAGAATGGTGAATTACTCGGCATTGACCGCGAGTGGCCCTATGGCTTTGAGTATAACATCACCAGTGTTGGTACAGAAATTTTTAGCGCGGTAGTATTTGATCAAGTAGGCAACAATTCACAATCCGACTTAACCGTTGAAATAACGCGGAGTGGGTAGAACTGATCCCATCCGCGACTAACTATTTCATCTTATGCCTAAAATTCTAATTTGATGACCATGACCGTTCCTGTGAAATCATTGACAGGGACATTGGTCAGTCGTAAATAAGACTTGTTGCCTGTTGTGAGTAACCCATCTTTATTCATATGTAAGGTCGGAAGTGGGTCATCGCTAAACGAGATCGCTTGCCCGTTATTTAATAATGTAGCCTTCTGAGGTAAGTTCGTCATTGGACGCAATAGGACACGGTGCATGGTGGGTTGCTGGACGAGATGGACATAGGCGGTGTTTCCGTCTTCTGTCAGCAAGACTTCCAGATTATCAATTTTATCGGATGCTGGCGTAACAAAGGATTCTTTGACGCTTTTATACCATACGCCAATCCGTTTTAAAATTGCCACTGCTTCATCTGGTAATGTGCCATCAGGTTTAGGACCGACATTTAAAAGGTAATTGCCACCACGAGCCAGTGCGTAGTCAATGCTACGGATGAGATGACTATCACTATAATAATCTTCATTGGCACGATAACACCAGCTCTCACGTCCAACAGATTGGTTGGCTTCGGTGCGTCGGCTATAGATTCTGGAATCATCGGATGTGATGTCACGCTCTGGTGTGCCATAATCCCCATCATCCATACCGCGATTATTGATGACAGCTGAAGGTTGCAACTCACGTATCATATTATTGATAGATTCATCAACAACACCCGTTTCATTTATATCCCAAAAAATCCCAGAAATTGTGCCGTAATTCGTGCATAATTCGCGGATTTGAGCCTTCAGATAATCGAAATATTTATCTAGGTTCGGATCATCGCCAGATTCGGGTTGTTCGAGTTCATGGCTACGACCTTGATTGGGATAATTGGGATGATGCCAATCCACCACAGAATAATATAAACATAATCGAATACCACGTCGCTCACAGGCTTCGGCTAACATCGCCAGAATATCACGTCCGTAGGGGGTATTCATAATGTTATAATCGGTCTGTGCAGTATCCCACATGCAAAATCCATCATGATGCTTGGTGGTAAAACACACATATTCCATACCAGCTGCTTCGGCTACATCTAACCATGCGTCAGGGTCAAATTTCACGGGATTGAACTGGTCTTTCAACTTGATATATTCGTTACGTGGAATGCGTCGCCGCCATTGGTCTTGTTCGTGCCATTCGTTGAGGGCGTAGAGTCCCCAATGGATAAACATGCCAAATCGTTTTTCTGTAAACCAATCACGCTCATCATGGAAAGGAAACATATGAGGTATCCTACTGGTAAGATTAATAAGTTGATGCCAATCATAACATATCTGAGGATGACAGGCATCTTGAAAAGTGCAAGAATCCAGCAGAGAGATATTACAACTTATATACGGTTTTTAGCGTATACTTGATAAGAGACCGTATCCATAATTACAGGACGAAATAATGGGACTTGAAGACACCATAGCAGAAGCAATTATCATGGCACTCGATGAACTCGGTGGTAATCCACAAAATGCAGTGGATGCCGCGATGGATTGCGAATCGGTTGGGCAATGGGTTAGCCAGGAAACAACAAAACTCGCATTGGCTGGTGGTGCAGAAATGATTATCCCCGGTCTACATGCCTTCACTATCCCAACAGGTATTTCATATCTACTCCATAAAATGGCATATATCACATGGGGTATTGGCGCGCTAAAAGGGGCGTATATTATCGAAACCGAATCCCACTCAGATTTGCGGAACATCCTTGCACTATGGGCAAATAATACCCACTTTAATGCCAGCATTATCGAGCACTTAGCGATTTCTCTTGATGCGCTTCAATGGACAATGTCGGCTGAGGGACAAAAGAAAATGCCTAAATTATTGGCATCCGAGACTGACGAAACCACACTCCGTACTTATCGGATTTTGCAGGAACTTGCCGAAAATTATGTGGCAGGGGATGAACGCGGTTATCTGGTGGTTGAATCTATCGCGGGAACAACTGTCGCCCAAGAATTACTGGAGACAGGTAAAGCCAATGTGAAGCAATTAGATGATAACGCCGTTATTTTTACGCGACCTCTTGGACGCAAAATCAGTACGCGTCTTGCTGGAAAATTAGCATCACAACTGGGGACTCGGATTCCAGCACGATTTATTGTGGGATTTGTCCCGTTGGCGGGTGCAATCGTTAACGCCTTCTTGAATGCACAAACACTGCAAAGCATGGCAGAATCCGCTGAAAAATATTATGACCGTCGTCTACGAGAAACACATCTGATTGAAGCAAAATAAGCTTAGATTTATCTATGTGGTTTCTTAAGGAATAGGCATGCCTGTTCCTTGTCATAAATGTATTTACTTCAGAAGAATGCAGAAAAACCACTGAGACGGGGTAAGATCACGTTCGATCCTTCATTAAACTAGGTACAGCTCATCATGTACCTAGACATATTTCCCCCTACCCTATATATCAAAGATTATAATGAGATTATTCTGAGATGCTAATACTTTGGGATCATTGTAGTGTTATTTTTAAATAGATATTGATTTGTCTCTACTAACAATTTAAAAATTCCCGAAGATTCGGGAACAAGTCCCATGACAACGGGATACTTTAGCGCATATCGTGAACATTAGAACACCATTGCTTACAAAAAGGAGATAACCATGCGTCGTTCTATTGTTTTTATGCTGATGTTATTCGTCTTAGTAGCTTTAAATGGCATCTTAGCTGTCGCACAGGAGGATACTGCACAAGCGAATAAAGATGCAGTATATGCGGCTGTCGCAGAGTATAATGCAGGCAATTATGAAGCATTCTATGGTTTAATGACCAATCCGTTTATGATGAATCAAGGGGATACGACACTTGTTGAAATGATGCCGGAAGATGTGCTAGGTTTTGATCAAGCGTTGGTTGCAGCAATGCCCGACCTTCAGATGAGTATTGAAGTGGCAATTGCTCAAGGTGAGTGGGTTGCTCTACGTACAGTATTTTCAGGCACGTTTACTCAACCCTACAGTTTCATCGCTTTTGGTTCCGATTCTTTCCCACCAACAAATGAGGTTGTTTCGTGGACAGAAACAAACTTTCTACATTTTAATGCGGATGGTTTGGTCAGT
>Ga0070728_10006329_pt1 | contig 11268 bp, 6 predicted proteins | sample tdDd471_FD_66723 | JGI IMG/M metagenome (GOLD analysis project Ga0070728, IMG submission 66723) | Marine sediment microbial communities from the Atlantic coast under amendment with organic carbon and nitrate - tdDd47.1 | ecosystem: Environmental > Aquatic > Marine > Coastal > Sediment | place...
GACGGCTACCCGGCGGCCTCCGTCGTGCTCAAGCAGGCGCCCGGCTCCAACGCGGCCGAGGTCATCGCCGAGGTCAAGCGGACGCTCGAGGAGCTGCGGCCGTCGTTCCCGCCCGGCATGGACTACGAGATCGCCTACGACGTCTCGAAGTTCGTCGACGCGTCGATCGAGAAGGTCCTGCACACGCTGCTCGAGGCGTTCATCCTCGTGTCGCTGGTCGTGTTCATGTTCCTCGGCGACCTGCGCTCGACGCTGATCCCGACGCTGGCGGTGCCGGTCTCGCTGATCGGCACGTTCTTCGTGCTCAACCTGCTGGGCTTCTCGATCAACCTGATCACGCTGTTCGCGATGGTGCTCGCCATCGGCGTCGTCGTCGACGACGCGATCGTCGTCGTCGAGGCGGTGCACGCGAAGATGGCCGAGAAGTTCCTGTCGCCGTACCGCGCGACGATGGAGGTGCTGCGCGAGATCAGCGGCGCGATCATCGCGATCACGCTGGTGATGACGTCGGTGTTCGTGCCGGTGACGTTCGTGCCAGGGCCGGTCGGCGTGTTCTACCGCCAGTTCGGCGTCACGATGGCGACCGCGATCATCCTGTCGGGCGTCGTCGCGCTGACGCTGACGCCGGTGCTGTGCGCGATGATCCTGCGGCCGCACGGCAACGGTCACGGCAACGGCAACGGCAACGGTGCGGGTCACGCGGCGCCGGCGCGGTCGGCGCGTTCGCAGCGGCTGCGCAAGATCCTGACCTACGTGCTGCTCGGCCTGCCGACGTTGGCCGGCCTGACGTTCCTGGCGTACGAGCTGTGGGGCCCGATCGGCCTGCTGCTGGTCGTCACGCCGTTCGTGCAGCCGACGTTCAGCCGCCTCGTCGACGTGATCACCAACGTCTACGCCGGCATGGTGCGGCCGGTCGTGGCGCGGCGCGTGCTGACGCTCGCGGTCATCGCGGCGTTCGTGTTCGGCATCGTCGGCGTCAACACGCGCATGGCGAGCGGGTTCATCCCCGGCGAGGACCAGGGCATCATCTACGCGGTCCTGCAGACGCCGCCGGGCTCGACGCTCGAGTACACCAACGCGAAGTCGCAGGAGCTGCAGAAGATCGCCAAGCAGATCGACGGCGTCACGTCGGTCACGTCGGTCGCCGGCTACGAGGTGCTGACCGAGGGGCGCGGCTCGAACGCCGGCACCGCGATCATCAACCTGAAGCCGTGGTCCGAGCGCGAGGCGACGGCGGTCGAGATCATCGAACGGCTCGAGGAGGAGACGCGCAGCATCAGCGACGTCAAGCTCGAGTTCTTCGAGCCGCCGGCGATCCCGGGTTTCGGCGCAGCCGGCGGGTTCTCGGTGCGCGTGCTCGACAAGACGCAGTCGAGCGAGGCCGACTACCAGCGGCTCGGCGAAGTGACCGACCGGTTCCTGGCGGCGCTCGAGCAGCGGCCGGAGGTGCAGAACCTGTTCACGTTCTACGCGTCCGACTACCCGCAGTACGAGCTGGTCGTCAACAGCGACCTGGCGATGCAGAAGGGCGTCGCGATCAGCGACGCGCTCGACAACCTCAACATCCTGATCGGCAGCACCTACGAGCAGGGCTTCATCCTGTTCAACCAGTTCTACAAGGTGTACGTGCAGTCCTGGCCGGAGTTCCGGCGCCTGCCGCGCGACCTCGACGCGCTGTTCGTCAAGAACGACCGCGGCGAGATGGTGCCGTACAGCTCGTTCATGCACATCGAGAAGAAGCAGGGGCTCAACGAGATCACCCGCTACAACCTCTACCCGTCGGCGGCCATCCAGGGCGTGCCGGCGAAGGGCTTCTCGAGCGGCGAGGCGATCCAGGCGATCCGGGAGGTCGCCGCCGAGACGCTGCCGCGCGGCTACGACCTCGGCTGGGAAGGCCTGTCGTGGGACGAGTCCAAGCAGGGCAACGCGTCGCTCTACATCTTCTTCGTCGTCGTGGCGTTCGTGTACCTGGTGCTGGTCGGCCAGTACGAGAGCTTCCTGATCCCGCTCGCGGTGATCCTGTCGCTGCCGATCGGCGTGTTCGGCGCGTTCCTGTTCCTGCAGGCGGTCGGGCTGGCCAACGACGTCTGGGCGCAGCTCGGGCTGATCATGCTGGTCGGCCTGCTCGGCAAGAACGCGATCCTGATCGTCGAGTTCGCCGTGCAGCGGCGGCGCGAAGGCCTGTCGCTGAAGGAGGCGGCGGTCGAGGGCGGCAAGACGCGCTTCCGGCCGATCCAGATGACGTCGTTCGCGTTCGTCGCGGGCCTCGTGCCGCTGGTCGTCGCGACCGGCGCCGGCGCGATCGGCAACCGCACGATCGGCACGGCCGGCGTCGGCGGCATGCTGTTCGGCACGGTGATCGGCGTGCTCGTCATCCCCGGCCTCTACTACGTGTTCGGCCGCATCTCCGACGGCAAGAAGCTGTTGTCCGACGAGACCGACATGCCGTTGTCCGAGCAGTTCGAACACCACGCCGACGAGCCGCGTTCGTCGGAGCCGCCGGACGACGGGCCGCCGCCCGCGCGCGCGTGAGGTCGCGCGCGCGGCGCGCCGACCTATAGTGCGCGCCATGCGTTCGCCGCTGCTGCTCGCCGCCATCGCCTGCCACGTCGTGCTGGCGGTGCTGTACGCGTCGTTCACGCCGGCGTTCGAAGGGCCGGACGAGAACACGCACTACGAGTACGGCCTCTACCTCGCGAACGCCGGCAAGCTGCCGATCACGCAGCCGCTGGCGAACGAGCGCGGGCTGCCGCAGGCAGAGGGCGCGATCCTGGCGCACCACCCGCCGCTCTACTACGCGCTGCTCGGTGCGGCGCTCTCGGCGAGCGGCAACAGCGACACCGTGTTCGCGCCGACGAGCAACCGGTTCCGGCCCAAGGACCCGTCGCGCTTCATGACGCACAAGCACGAGGCGCACGTGCCGTCGCTGCTGGTGGGGCTGCGGCTGACGTCGGTGCTGCTCGGCGTCGTGACGATCGTGCTGGTCTACGCGTTCGGCCGCGTCGTCGCGCCGGGGAACGCCGCGGTCGCGGGGCTGGCGGCGTTCGCGGTCGCGTGCCTGCCGATGTGGTCGTTCCTGCACGGCGTGCTCAACAGCGACGTGCTCGCGAACGTGCTGTCGGCGGCGACGCTGCTGCAGTGCGCGCGCATGCTGACGCGCGAGCACAACGGCCACGCGCAGACGGTCACGCTCGGCGTGCTCGTCGGGCTCGCCTGGCTGACGAAGACGACGACGCTGTTCCTCGGCGGCCTGGCGTTCGCGACCGGCTGCGTGCTGCTGTGGCGCGCGCGCCGAACCGACGAATGGCGGCCGCTGCTGCTGCGGCTGCTCGTCGCGGCCGCGATCACGACCGCGCTGACCGGCTGGGTGTTCGTGCGCAACTGGTCGCTGTACGGCGACCCGCTGGCGATGAGCGCGCACGACGGCACGTTCCAGAGCTACCCGCCGGAGTGGCGGTGGGCGTACATGCTCGGCCCGCTCTATCCCGGCGAGAACCCCGCCCCGGTGACGTTCTTCCCGTGGATCTTCACGTCGCTGCTCGGCTGCTTCGGCTGGTTCCGCGTGCCGCCGGAGCCGCCGCTCGTCGCGGTGGGGGCGGTGCTCGCCGGCGCGGCGCTGGTCGGCGTCGCGTGGCTGCTGTTCGATCGCGAACGTCGGCCGCGGCCGCTGTGGCTGCTGCTGTCGGCGTGCGCGCTGGTGTTCCTCGGCGCCGCCTGGTTCAACCTCAAGGCCGCGCAGCCGCAGGCGCGCCTGCTGTTCCCGGCGGTCGCGCCGGCGGCCGTGCTGTTCGCCGCGGGGCTGCTGCGCGTGACGACGTGGCTGCCGAAGCGCGCGTTCGCGCTGCTGCTGTTCCCGGCGATCGCGCTGTTCGCGTTCTTCCACACGTTCCTGCCCAACTTCGACCCGGCGCTCGCGCCGGTGCCGCCGAGCCACCGCAGCCTGGTCGGCGACATCGTGCACAGCGAGCACGAGACGATCGAGTGGCTGCAGACGCTGCCCGCCGAGCCGCTGACCGAACCGCCGACGCTGCGATGGCGCGACCCGGGCGCGACCGACGCGACGCGCTACACGCTCTACCTGTTCGACGCCGACGGGCGCGTCTGGCTGGCGACGCACGAGTGGACGAAGGCGTCGCCGAACGAGGTCGTGATCCGCGGCGGCGAGTGGCGCGTCAGCGACGCCGTCTGGAACAACGTGCCGAAGGGCGCGCCGATGCGGCTGCGGCTGCGGCGCGTGCCGGCGAGCGCCGACGAGGTCGCGGAGGACCTCGCCGCGACGCCGCCGCTGCCGTTCGTGCGCGGCTGAGCGTGCCCGGTCAGTCGAGCCGCACGATGCGCAGCGTCGACGCGGTCTCGTTGACGGCGATCAGCGCGCGGCCGCTGTCGTCGACCGAGTGCCGCACGCGCAGGAAGTCCGACTGCAGCTGCGAGTGCGTGTAGACCACGCGCGCGGGATCGAGCGGCGCGCCGGGGCGGCTGCGCCGCATGACCAGGTCGCTGCCGACGCGCTGCAGTCGCCACCATGCGCCGCGGCTGCGCGACGGCGCGGCGAAGGCCTCGCCGCCGATCAGGTCCGGGCCGATCGCCTCGAGCGAGCCGAACCAGCCGTCGCGTTCGATGCGCAGCAGGCTGTCGCCGTAGCCGCCCGTCGTGTCGTACTGCCGCAGCACGACCAGCGTCGAGCCGTTGCGCGCGGTCATCGTCGTCAGCAGGCGGAGCTGCGCGTTGGCCATCGCCGTCGCCTCGCCCGCGATGGGCTGCAGCCCGACCTTCGGCAGGAAGCGCGCGGCGCGCAGCCGCACGGTCGTCGCGCCCGGCGCACGTTCGAGCCACGTGAGCACGCCGACGCCGTCCTCGCCAACGCCGAAGCTCGCCGTCGTCGCCGGCGCGTCGGGCTCGATCGTGAACGTCTGCGGTGTCGGGTCGCCGAGCTCGAAGCGCACCAGCTGCGGCTTCTCGTCCTTCACGAAGCCGATCATCACGTTGCCGTCGCCGTCGATGCACGGGTCGCCGAACGTGTCGGGCAGCGACCCGGCGAGCTGCCACTCGGTCTCGCCGGCGCGCAGGCGCGTCAGCCCCTGCTCTTCGGGCTGCGTGTTGACGCCGAGCACGAGGGCGACGACGTCGCCGCGCGCGTTGGCCGCGATGCGCGTCGCGTCGGTCGGCATCGCGATCGTCTCGGCGTCGCCGTCGAGGTCGCCGCGCACGAGCGTGCCGACGAGGCCGTCGTACTTCGCGTAGACGTAGCCGCTCTCGCCGAACGGGATCGGCGCGCCGAGCGCGGGCATCTGCAGGATGCGCGCGACCGCCTGGTCGCCGACGACCTCGAACACCTGCAGCCCGCAGATCACGACGCTGCGGCCGTTCGGCCACGACGCGACGCCGGTGACGACGACGCCGGGGACCTCGATCGGCGGCCGCTCGACCGCCTCGCGCACGGTGAACGACGCGACCGCCGACGTGCCCGCGGTCGTGGTCACGACGACGTCGAGCTCGCCGCCGCGCGGCAGCTCGCGTTCGCCGGTCCATCGCCAGACCAGGCCGTCGCCGGTCGGCTGCAGCGCACCGGGCAGCGGACCGCCGCCGTCGGCGACGACCAGGTCGCCCGCGGGGATGCCGCGGACCGGCTCGGAGAAGGTCACGAACACCTGCGCGTCCGGCCCGACGTCGACGGCGCCGTCGCCCGGCAGCGTGCCGACGACGCTCGCGGTGATCGTCGTCGGCGGCGACGGCGGGGGCGGCGTGCTCGGGTTGCGCGAGGAGTCGCAGCCGCAGGTCGCGACGAGCGTCGCGAGCATCGTGAGTCGGCAGAGGGTGGGGCGGTTCATGTCGGCGGGAACAGGCGGCCGGGCATTCTATGGGTTCGGGACCGCTGGCGGCCGCGGTATCGTGCTTCGCGATGCCACGAACGCGCTCCCGAACGATCCTGCTCGCCGCGCTCGCGCTGCTGTCCTGCGCATGCACCCAGCTCGGCGCCCGCCGGGCGCCGTCGCCTGCATTCGACCGGCAGGAGCCGGCGCCAGCGGGCGGTGGCGACGAGCGCGCCGTCCGCGGCACGCCGTACGGCAGCACGCGCGCGCGGCTGCAGTTCTTCCGCGAGGACATCGAGTTCGACCGGCTCGACCTCGACTTCGACAACATCCCGGACGCCAACCTCTACGACGCCGAACGCGACCGCTTCGGCTTCCGCGCCGAGTTCGGCGGCAGCCGGGGCGGCGTCGGCGGGTTCTTCCAGGTGTTCGGCGAGGAGTTCCGCGCGCCGTCGCTGATCGGCGAGGAGTTCGACCTGTTCGGCGTCGGCGGCGGCGTCGCGGGGGCCCCGGCCGTCGGCCGCGCCGACCGCGTCGAGTTCGTCGTGCCGCTGCGCTTCGCGATCAACGTCGCCGGCGGGTCCGAGAACGTCGGCGGCTTCGACGGCGACCTGCTCTACGGCGAGTCGGTGTTCGAGCTCGGCTTCGGCGCGCGCGCGTTCGGCGCGCAGCTGTCGTCGGGCTTCGTCGTCAACAGTTTCGGCGGCTGGTACGAGTCGGACGACCCGGCGCGCAACTCCAACGACGACCCGACGACGATCACCGGCACCAACGTCGGCGCCTGGTTCGAGGCGCTCTACAAGCACGAGCGCGTGCCGCTGATGGCGCGCGTGCGCGGCATCGTCGGCGACGTCAGCGGCGTGCTGCTGTCGTTCGGATTCGCGTTCTAGTCGCGCTTGCGGCGCCTGGGGAGCGGATAGCATGGCGGCGGCCGCCCGGGACGACCATCTGTGCGATCCCGTTGGAAGCGGCCAGCCCCACCCGACCGATCGATGGCCGACACGCCGAACCCCGTTCCTCCCGCTGATCACCCCGACGACGAAGAGCAGCCGCTCGAGTCGTTCGAGAAGAAGATCCTGCTGCGGCAGCTCCGCATCGAGGACTACGAGCAGATCGTCGAGATGGCGAAGCTGTGCTTCCCAGGCATGCAGCCGTGGGGGCGCGAGCAGATCGAGAGCCAGCTGCGCATGTTCCCGGACGGCCAGGTCTGCATCGAATACCAGGGCAAGATCGTCGCTTCGTGCAGCTCGCTGATCGTCGACTTCGACCTGCACGCCGAGTGGCACGACTGGCGCGAGATCGCCGACGGCGGCTATATCAAGAACCACGACCCCGAGGGCGACACGCTGTACGGGATCGAGATCATGGTGCACCCGAGCTACCGCGGTATGCGGCTGGCGCGGCGGCTCTACGAGGCGCGCAAGGAGATCGCGCGGCGCCACAACCTGGCGCGCATCATCATCGGCGGCCGCATCCCGGGCTACGGCAAGTACGCCGACGAGCTGTCGCCGCGCGAGTACGTCGAGAAGGTCGTCAGCCGCGGCCTCTACGACCCGGTGCTGACCACGCAGGTCGCGAACGGCTTCGTGCTGAAGAAGCTGATCCCGAACTACTTCCCGTCCGACACCGCGTCACGCGGCTACGCGACGCACCTCGAGTGGAACAACCTCGACTACGTCGAGGAGACGGCGCAGCGGCGCATGCAGTCGGTCGCGCCGGCGCGCATCTGCGCGGTGCAGTACGAGATGCGCCACCTCGACACGTTCGACGACTTCTGCATGCAGTGCGAGTACTTCCTCGACACGGCGTCGGACAGCAAGGCGGACTTCGTGCTGTTCCCGGAGCTGATCACGACGCAGCTGCTGGCGGTGGACGAGCAGCGCAAACGGCCGAGCGACGCGGCGCGCGCGCTCGCCGAGCACAAGCCGGCGTACCTGGAGTTCTTCACCAGGATGTCGATCAAGTACAACGTCAACATCATCGGCGGCACGCAGTTCGTCGTCGAGGACGACCACCTGCACAACGTCGCGTTCCTGTTCCGTCGCGACGGCACGATCGACGAGCAGCAGAAGCTGCACATCCCGCCGAGCGAGCGCCGCTGGTGGGGGCTCGAGCCCGGTCACGAAATCTCGGTGTTCGACACCGACCGCGGCAAGGTCGCGATCCTGATCGGCTACGACATCGAGTTCCCCGAGATCGCTCGCGTCGCCGTCAGCCGCGGCGCGCGCATCCTGTTCGTGCCGTTCTCGACGGAGAACCGCCACTCGTACCTGCGCGTGCGCTACTGCGCGCAGGCGCGCGCCGTCGAGAACAACGTCTTCGTCGCGATCTCCGGCGCGACCGGCAACCTGCCGTTCGTGCAGAACGCGGACGTGCACTACGCGCAGTCGGGCATCTTCACGCCGCTCGATTTCTCGTTCGCGCGCGACGGCATCGCCGGGGAGTGCACGCCCAACATCGAGACGTTGGTGATCCACGACGTCGACCTCGAGTTGCTGCGGCGCCACCGGCACATGGGCACGTTCCAGCCGTGGGAGGACCGGCGGCGGGAGCTCTACCAGGTGCGCTACGTCGACCCCGAGGACGGCGCCGCGAAGCTGATCTGATCGCGGGTGGCCGCGCGGCTACGTCGGCGACGACTCGTCGGCGCGCAGCGGCGCCGCCATCGCCTGGTGCAGCGCTGCCAGCGTCTGCTCGCGCGCGCGCGGCGGCAGGCCGCGTTCGAGCAGCACGACCTCGGCGCCGGCGAGGTCGGCCGGCGGCGCGGCGAGCCGCAGCGGCGGCGACACGCTGCGCCCGGCGCTCTGCAGCACGAACGCGTTGCCGGTGCGCGCGCAGCGCAGGATCGCCTTGAAGCGCAGCAGGCGCGGGCCGTCGAGCTGCGCGGCGAGCCGCAGCCAGAGCTGCAGCGCGTCGACGTCGACGGGGGTCTCGCTGCGCAGGCTGTGCGTCGTCACCGCGCCGTGGGCGGGTTCGCCGTCGCCGACGTCGGCCGGCGCGCGCAGCCACGCGTCGAACGCGCCGTCGAACGTCGGCGCCGCGAACAGCCAGTCGAGGTCCGGTCCGGCCGCGCCCGGCACGTGCACCGCGCGGCCCGGCGCCGCGTCGGCGAGCCGTTCGCGCACGGCAGCGACGCGGTGCGGCGCGACGTCCGCCTTGCTGACGACGACGCGGTCGCAGCGGTCGAGCTGGCGGCGCACCTCCGGCTCGTCGTCGAGCAGCGCCTCGAAGCGCTCGCCGTCGACGACCGCGATCACGCCCGACAGCCGCACCGTCGCGGCGAAGCGCGCGTCGTCGGTGAACGCGCCGAGCAGCGGCGCCGGGTCGGTCAGGCCGCTGGTCTCGAGCACGATGCGATCGGGCGCGAACGAGCGCAGGCGCGCGACCGCCGCGTGCACGTCGTCGCGCAGCGAGCAGCAGATGCAGCCGCCGGGCAGCGCCAGCACGTCTTCGTCGTAGTCCGCGAGCAGCCGTTCGTCGATCGGCATGTCGGCGACCTCGTTGACGAGCACGGCGATGCGTTCGGTGGTGTTCGTCAGCACGCGCTGCAGCAACGTCGTCTTGCCGCTGCCGAGGAAGCCGGTCAGCAGGTGCAGCGGCGTCGCGGCGGCGGAATGGTCGGAGCTGTTCGGCATCGGCGAAGGTCGAGGCTACCATGCGGCGCATGTCCTCGCGGTTCCTGATCGACGCGCACGTCCACCTCAACAACTACCACGAGTCGACGCGCAAGCCGACGGTCGAGAACGTGCGCGAGCTGATCGCCAAGATGGACGAGATCGGCGTCGACCACGCCGTCGTCATCACGTCCTACAAGGTCGACCTGGACCGGCCCAGCGCCGAAGAGGTCATCGAAGCGCTGGCCGAGAACCCGCGCACGACGGTGGTCGAAGGGCTGCGGTGGCGCAGCGAGCAGCGCACCGACATGTTCTCGATGGAGGAGCGCATCCGCGACGGCCTGGTCAAGGGCATCAAGCTCTACCCGGGCTACGACCACTACCCGATCAACGACCCGTCGCTCGAGGCGGTGTTCCGCGTGGCCGCCAAGCACGACGTGCCGGTGATGATCCACACCGGCGACACCTACTCGAAGACCGCGAAGGTGCGCATGGCGCACCCGCTGCTCGTCGACGACGTCGCGGTCGACAACCCGGACGTGCGCTTCGTCATGTGTCACCTCGGCAACCCGTGGTTCCAGGACGCCGCGGAGGTGCTCTACAAGAACGACAACGTCTACGCCGACATCTCCGGCCTGACGCTCGGCGAGTTCACCTATGACTTCGAGCGCTACGTGGCGATGCGGCTCAAGGACATGATCACCTACATGGGTGATCCCGGGAAGCAGCTGATGTACGGCACCGACTGGCCGCTCGTGCACATGAAGCCCTACGTGAAGCTGCTGCGTGAGCTCGACTTCACCGACGACCAGCTCGAGAACGTCGCCTGGCGCACCGCGGCGAAGGTGTTCGACATCGACGAGGCGCGCCTCGAGTCGGCGCGGCCGCGCGGCTGATCGCTGCGGCCGCCGCGCGCGGGGCTCACGGCTGCATCAGGATGCCGCGCGGGTTGCTCGCCATCGTCGGCGTGAGCGTGCCGCTCTGCAGCACGACGAACGCGTGGTGGAACGTCGTGCCGACGAAGCCCGCGCCGACGAGCGGCGGCAGGTCGAACGTCGCGACGCCGCGGCCGAGGGCGTCGAGCGTTCCGATCGAGCCGGGCAGCAGCACCGAGCCGGCGGACGCCAGCGTGTAGTCGTCGAACACCAGCGGCACCGTCACCGCGCCGAACCGGAAGCCGGGGCTGGTGCCGGTGATCGAGCCGCCGAGCAGGTAGAGGTTGCCGGCCTGCGTCGAGCCCGCGACGAGGTCGAAGCCGACCTGGCCGCCGGTCGTCGCCGAGACCCGTTCGTCGCCGGCCCACAGCGTGAAGTCGTAGCGCCGCGCCTTGAACGACATCGGCACGGTCGCCTGCCAGACGATCTGGTCGTTGAGGCCGAGCTCGAACGAGTGGTTCTGCTGGCCGGAGTGCACCAGCGTGTTGCCGTTCGGCAGCCGCTGCGCGCTCGACACGATCGCCGAGTAGAAGTCGGTCGGCGTCGGCGCCAGGTACTCCCACACCGGCGCCGCCGGCCCGAACGCCTGCCCCGGCGTGTGTGCGTAGGCGCCCGTCGGCCCGACCGGCGGCGCCAGCTCGGTGATCGCCGACGCGTTGCCGAGGCCGCGCACCATGCCGATCAGGTTGTTGAAGCAGAGCAGGTTGCCGGCGCCGGGCAGCCCCGGGCGGATCCACTGCACGTCGTGCTGGTTGGCGAGCTGGCGCGTGCCCGCCGTGTCGTAGGCGGCGGGGTTGCCCCAGCGGTAGAGGATGTCGCCGCCCATGCCCTGGTCGCCGCCCGTCGAGCCGCGCGCCTCGCCCGTCGTCGTCGAGTGGTCGATCACCCACAGCTCGCTCCAGTTGCGGC
>Ga0070728_10006332_pt1 | contig 11262 bp, 8 predicted proteins | sample tdDd471_FD_66723 | JGI IMG/M metagenome (GOLD analysis project Ga0070728, IMG submission 66723) | Marine sediment microbial communities from the Atlantic coast under amendment with organic carbon and nitrate - tdDd47.1 | ecosystem: Environmental > Aquatic > Marine > Coastal > Sediment | place...
GGCGATTGCCGCCAGCACCGAGCCAATGATGAAGGTCACCGAGATAACCCGGTCGACATTGATCCCGGTGAGACGCGCCATGACCATGTCCTGCTGAGTGGCACGCATGGCTTTACCGATACGCGTATATTTGATGAGCAGGGTCAGCCCGATCATGGTGATTGCGCTGGTAATCAGGATGACCAACTCAGCAGAACCCATGATATGAGCGATCGGCTCCATGAATGCAAATTCGGGGACTAGTTCCGGGAAAGGCATGTAGTCGGCAGTTTGTGCCAAAAGCACATAGTTTTGCAGGAACAGGGACATACCGATGGCACTGATCAGCGCTGACAATCGCGGCGCGTTGCGCAAAGGGCGGTAGGCTATCTTTTCCAGAGTGTAACCGTAAGCAGCTGAATAAATAATCGCGATCAGCGCTGCCAGGATCAGGATCGAGACACCCGAGAATCCATAGATCGTCAAGACTCCGGAAACAACCAGTGCGACGAAAGCACCGATCATGTAAATTTCACCATGAGCGAAATTTATCAGCTGAATGATGCCGTACACCATCGTGTAACCGAGAGCGATCAGAGCATAGATGCTGCCCCTGGTCAGTCCGCTCAAGAATAGTTCAAGAAAATATTCCATTGGTGTAATCCAAAACTCTTTAAATTAATTTAAACCGGGCAACCGGTCCGCAACATTATGGATATTGCTTCTCACGCGAAGCTAAAAGAGCTTCACGAGAGTTTGCGTATCTCATCTTGTACAAAAAATGCGGGGGACAGGCAAGCCTGTCCCCCGTTTTTTCTTTTCGCGTCTCACCAGTTACTTCAGTTCGACGAATTTACCACCTTGCACCTGGAAGACAGAGAAGCCAACGCCTTCGGCGTCACCTTTTGCGTCAAACTTTATCTTGCCGACGGCAGAGTCAACATAGGAGCTGCGCAGAGCTTTTTCCAGACCGGCAGAATCAGTCCCACCTGACACTTTAATAGCATTCAGAATTGTCTGCATAGCGGCATAACCCTGGTCAAAGAAAGTACCGGGCTCTTTACCGTACTTGGCAACATAGTCGTCCTTGGCTTGCTTGTTTCCAGCAAGAGCAGACACGTCCATCGGGCCGGTTGCATAAACGCCTTCAGCATTTTTGCCAGCAATCTCAAGAAAACCGTCACCCTTGACACCATCAGGACCGATAAAAGGAACCTTGACGCGCTTCTTCTTCATCTGACCAACGAGTTTGGAAGCTTCCGGGTGATAGCCACCGAAGATAACGGCATCAGCACCTTCCTTACGGATTTTCTGAACGACGGCAGAGTAGTCCATGGCACCCGGGGTTACACCTTCAAAGAGCACGACTTCAGCTTTTCCATCAGCCTCAATTGAAGCCTTGGAAAAGTCTGCGAAACCTTTACCATAGTCACCCTTGTCATGCAGGATAGCGATCTTCTTCGCGCCAAGCTTGTCAGTCGCGAAGCCGGCAGCAAGCTTGCCCTGATCATCATCAGGTGCAATGGTGCGGTAGAAGTTCGGGTAATCACCACTCTGGGTCAGAGGAGGATTGGTCGCAGAAGGAGAAATTGCAATAATATTGGATTCCTTATAGATACCGAGAGCAGCCTTGGTAGCACCGGAGCAAACGTGGCCAATAACAATATCAACACCTTCGGAGACCAGCTTGGTCGCAGCACTGGTTGCAATTTCCGGCTTGCACTGATCGTCCATCGGCACAACTTCGATCTGCCTGCCAAGGACACCACCTGCAGCATTAACCTGTTCAGCAACCATCAACACAGCATCTTTAGTCGGCAGACCATAAGGTGCAAGGTCACCGGTGTGAGGGCCAGCGACACCAATTTTGATTGTATCTGCAGAGAAACCAACTGCCGGAACAATCATGCTCACCAGAGCAATAACAATAAAACTCTTCATAACTGACTTGCGCATACTGCCTCCTTTTTTTGTGAGATCAAGATCTTGCTTTAGGGCTGAAAGAACAGACCCCGTTATAAAAGAAATGTTCTTGTTACGTCAAGGTATAAACGATTTTGAACAGTTAAGAAAGAATAAGGTGGTTCACCGGTTACCCGGATGATCTGCGCTAGAGTGATTATCAGCACAGGAAAGTTGCGTTTGTGAAGTATGCAGTGAATGTGGTGCCGGTGTTGGCAAGTCAAAAATAATCCTGGCGATTGTAGAGCCGCAAGTCACGCTCGCTGAGCAATTCGGAATGCAGGCAGCCAAGCCTCTGACAAATTCCGATACATTGCGAGAAGTGGGCCTTTTTTGAGGTAAAAAGTGCGACCAGGTGAGCTCCACAGGGGCAAACGTTGTACACGGGAAAGGCTTCCGAGCAGGTCGGGCAGCAGATATCGACGACCTCTCCCAGTTTCTTGTCAAAATCGATAAAGGTACGTTCCCTGTCGCCGATGATCGGGCTGATAACCAGTAAACCTTCACTGGTTTTACTTTTCAACTTGAGGGTAAGACCGGGATGCCCCTGAAATATGGCTTTATCTGTCAGAATCGAATGCCCGTTTGTACAGTAGCACTCCGTGATCATTTCCTGTTTGTCCAGGTCCTGTTCGGAGATGACCTCCCGTTTTTGCGTTTGATGCCCGCCAAGCAATAACCAGTTTATCGGCATACCCTGTCCCCTGAATAAAAAATATAGTCGAATATAACATTTTTTGAGCTGAATCGAACATCAAATTGAATGTTAATCTGCGATCAACAACACGCCTTGTTCATTTTCTTCTTTATTCGAGCACGACGAGCAGGTCTCCCTGGTCGACCGGGTCACCTTCTCCAAAACGCATCCCGGCAATGACGCCATCGACCTTCGCCTTGACATTGGTTTCCATCTTCATCGCTTCGGTTGTCAGCAAGGTATCACCTGCAGAGACCTTCTCTCCGACGCTTGTAAACAGCTTGAAAACCTTGCCCGGCATCGGCGCACCGATATGCTTGATATTTGCAGGGTCGGCCTTTTCATGGCTGACATCATCGCTCTCTACCGACAAATCCTTGACCATGACCACACGTGGTTCACCGTTCAGTTCAAAGTAGATATTGCGGGTACCATCATCGTGCACGCGACCCACCGCATTCAGCTTGATAATAAGGGTCTTGCCCGCTTCGATATCAATACTGACTTCATCGCCGACATCTAGCCCGTAAAAGAAAACCGGGGTCGGCAGGAATGATGTGTCGCTGTATTCCTGTCGAAAACGGTCGTACTCCTCGAACACGCCCGGGTAAAGCACGGCCGAAAGGACGTCGCGGTCACTCACAATATGCCCAAGCTTGGTCTGCAGCTCTTCTTTCCTGGCATCAAAATCGACCGGTTCCAGGAGCTCGCCGGGTCGGCAGGTCAGTGGCTGTTCGCCCTTGAGGATAATGTTTTGCAGTGCTGGTGGGAAGCCACCGACCGGCTGGCCGATCATGCCCTTGAAAAAATCGACCACGCCCTGCGGAAATGCGAGGTCTTCGCCTCGCTCGAAAACATCTTCTGGCTCAAGGTTGTTCTGCACCATGAACATGGCCATGTCACCGACGATCTTCGATGACGGTGTTACCTTGATCACATCGCCGAACATGTCGTTGACCTTGCGGTACATTTCCTTGCACTCTTCCCAGCGATGCCCAAGTCCCAGACCTTCAACTTGCGGCTTGTAGTTGGAATACTGGCCGCCGGGGATTTCGTGATAGTAAACTTGGGCTGTCCCGCTGCGGAGTTCCGATTCGAAGGGTGCGTAGTAGGTTCGCACCGTCTCCCAGTAGTTGGCCAGCTTCTGTATGCCATCCTGATCAAGCTGCGGGTCCCAGATAGATCCTTCGAGAGTTGCGAGGAGCGCGTTCATATTCGGCTGGGCGGTCAACCCGGAAACCGAAGATAGGGCCACATCGACTATGTCGACTCCGGCACGGGCGGCCATCATCAACATGGAGCCACCGTTGCTTGAGGTGTCGTGGGTGTGCAGGTGAATAGGAATACCGATCTCATCTTTGAGTGCCTTGATCAGTTTCTCGGCAGCGAACGGCTTGAGCAGACCGGCCATATCCTTGATCGCCAGGATGTGGGCGCCCATTTTTTCGAGTTCCTTGGCCAGGTTGATGTAGTACTGCAGGGGATACTTGTCGCGTTTCGGGTCGAGGATGTCACCGGTGTAGCACATCGCTGCTTCGCAGACCGAGTTGGTCCGCTCATTAACCGCTTCCATGGCCACCTGCATCCCCTTGACCCAGTTCAACGAGTCGAAGATCCGGAAAACGTCAATGCCTGATTCTGCAGCCTTCACCGTAAACTCCTGGACTACATTATCCGGATAGTTGGTGTAGCCAACGGCATTGGAACCACGCAACAACATCTGGAAGAGGATATTCGGCACTTTCTTGCGCAGGCGCTCAAGCCGTTCCCACGGATCCTCGGTGAGGAAACGCATGGAGACGTCGTAGGTCGCGCCACCCCACATCTCGAGAGAAAAAAGACCTCCACCTAGGTGCGCTGTCGCCTCGGCGATGCGATCAAGGTCGTAAGTCCGGAAACGGGTCGCCATCAGTGACTGGTGGGCATCACGCCAGGTGGTGTCGGTGATCAGCAATTGCCTGTTCTTGCGAGTCCAGTCGGCAAGGCCTTTCGGCCCCTTGTCCAGCAGGATATCGCGAGTACCGCGCGGATGCTGTTTGCCATAAGTGATCTCCGGGATTGCCGGCTCACGCAGATCGCGGAAATTGAGCCGTTTCTCAGGTTTGATGCCAGGATAGCCGTTGACCGTCGTATGACCGATCAGGCTGAGAATTTTGTTGGCGCGATCTTTTTTGACCGGCAGCTTGAAAACCTCTGGATGCTCGTCGAGGAAGGAGGTGTCACATTTCCCTTCAAGGAAAGTCGGATGTGTGATGACCTTTTCGAGAAAACCGATATTGGTCTTGACGCCGCGAATCCGGAACTCCTGCAGAGCACGATGCATGGTCCGCGAAGCATCAGCGAACGTCAGCCCCCAGGTTGAAATCTTCACCAGGAGTGAATCATAATGCGGGGTGATGATTGCGCCGGCATAACCGGCAGCAGCATCGAGGCGCACACCAAAACCGGCTGCGGTCCGGTAGGCCTTGATAATGCCAAAATCCGGGGCGAAGTTGTTGGTTGGATCTTCTGTGGTAATCCGGCTCTGAATCGCGTAACCACGCAATTCGATATCTTTCTGGCTCTTGATACCAATCTCGGGATCTGTGAGCCTGTAGCCCTGGGCGATACGAATCTGCGCCTGTACCAGGTTGCGCATGGTCACCAGTTCAGTCACGGTGTGTTCCACCTGAATCCGAGGATTCACCTCGATAAAATAGAACTTGCCCTGTTTATCCATCAGGAACTCAACCGTACCGGCATTACGATAGTTGACATGCCTGGCCAGGGCCAGGGCATAATCGCAGACTTCTTTGCGCTTTTTGTTGCTGAGGTAGAGCGACGGGGCAATTTCGATCACCTTCTGATGACGACGCTGGATAGAGCAATCACGCTCGTAGAAATGGACGATATTGCCATGGTTATCGCCAAGGATCTGCACTTCGACATGCTTGGGTTTTTCAACAAATTTCTCGAGAAAAACCGTCGCATCTCCGAAGGCCGCCTTGGCTTCCGAAGCTGCGGACTTGAGACCTTCGAGCAGCTCCTTCTGGTCCTGGGCAACTCGCATACCGCGACCGCCGCCCCCGGAACTCGCCTTAACGATGATCGGATAGCCTGCGCTTTTGGCAAAGAGCAACGCCTCTTCTTCAGAACGGATCGGATCATCCGTGCCCGGCACAACGGGCACACCGGCTTCAACAGCCACCTTGCGTCCGGAAATCTTGTCGCCTATCTGACGTTGCATATCAGGGCTCGGACCGATAAAAGCAATCCCTGCTCTTTCACAGGCTTCCGCAAACTCGGCATTCTCGGAAAGGAAACCGTAACCGGGATGGATCGCATCGACATCTTTTTTGCGGGCCAGATCGATAATCTCGTCAATGCTCAGGTAAGCGTCAATCGGACCTTTGCCCTTGCCGATCAGATAAGCTTCATCTGCCTTGTAGCGATGCAGTGACAGTTTGTCTTCTTCCGAGTAAATTGCCACGGTATTGATACCAAGTTCAGTGCATGCGCGAAAAATGCGGATGGCAATTTCACCACGGTTGGCAGCCATGACTTTGCGAAACTTCTTGATAGGCATGATCTCTCCTTGAGGCCGATAACAATCAATTAAATTTAACGAAAATAAAACCCGAACAGTACCGTTAAATATTTAGTTAAAGTAAATATATTACAACAAAATTAAACACTTAGAGGTTTTTCAAGGTTGCATTCTAACCAAATCGATATGAACGCTGTCAAGCAAAAAACTGTTCTATTTTCAAGACATTGAATTAACTGATATTTTTTACCTCTCATCGCATCCGGATACTCGGAATTCTTCTCCAGACACAATAGATACGGTCCATTACACCTTATTCAGTGCACAAGGCGTTCCCTTAAAACTCTTGCAAGACTACTAATAATCATGATAGCTTGCGCATATCGTCAATTTCATGACGCAACACTCGGAGCGATTATGGAACATGCCGCCCACATTCTCTTCGTAGACGATGAGCCAGGTAGTCGCGAGGGGCTAACCCTGCTCCTTGAACACGAGGGCTACCATGTTGATGCTGCTTCGGATGGCGAGATAGCCCTCCGACTACTCTCGAAAAAAACTTACGATGCCGTTATCACTGACCTTTTCCTCCCCGGCGTGAGTGGCATCGACATTCTCAAACATGTAAAAGAACAGCTCCTCCCCTGCAATGTCATTCTGATTACCGGAAATGCCACGGCGGAAACCGCTGTTGAGGCGATGAAAGAAGGCGCTTTCGACTACATTATCAAGCCCGTTGACTTCGAAAAGCTGAAAGTCCTCGTCGCCAAAGCTGTTGAAAAAACCCGTCTGGTTGCCGAAAACATCTACCTGCGTCAACAATTGCGCGGCAAATACAAGTTTGACAATATCATCGGCAACAGCCCGGCCATCCAACCGGTTTTTTCCCGGATGGAAAAAATCCTGCATACCGATTCCACCGTGCTTATCCTTGGTGAGTCGGGCACCGGGAAAGAACTGGTCGCACGTGCCATCCACTTCAACGGGTCACGCAAAGAAAAGCCATTTATCGCGATTAATTGCGGAGCGATCCCCGCCGAACTGCTGGAAAGTGAACTGTTCGGCCATGTGCGTGGTTCGTTTACCGGAGCGGTGGCTGACAAACCGGGTAAATTCGAACTGGCCAACCACGGGACGATTTTCCTTGATGAGATCGGCACCATGCCCCTTCACCTGCAAATGAAGCTGTTACGCGTTCTGCAGGAGCAGGAGATTGAGCGGGTTGGTTCAATACGCAAGACCAAGCTCGACGTCAGGGTCATCTCGGCAACCAATTCCGATCTTGATGAACGCGTACGCCGCGCCGAGTTCCGTGAAGATCTCTTCTATCGACTGAATGTTATTCCCATCCACCTTCCCCCTTTACGGGAACGCCATGAAGACATAGCCCTGCTGGCCAGACACTTCCTCCGCAAGATATGCGCAGACATGCGACACCCCATCTGTGAGCTGACACCAGAGGCGTTAAAAGCAATGGAGAGTTACAACTGGCCGGGCAATGTTCGAGAAATGGAAAATGTGATCGAAAGGGTTGTCGCGCTGACAGACGGGGATGTCATCGATCGACAGGACCTGCCACCGCAGATAGCCGGGGCTCTGCATGAGAATGGTCTTCTGCCCGTCCTCCATATCCCGGAAGAAGGCCTTGACCTGACGGAGATCATGGCATATCTCGAGAGGCATCTTATTCAGCAGGCCATGGAGAGGTCACACAGTATAAAAGCACGCGCCGCATCGCTGCTGAATATAAATCGCACCACACTGGTTGAAAAAATCAAGCGTTACGGTATGTAAGTAAGAGCACATAACGTTTATTCAAATCTTTCCTGGAGGAAAACATGACGCAGGATCCATCTTTTGCAACATCCATGCTGGGCAGCATTGTTTATGCCATCATTATTCTCGCCGTTGGTTTCTGGGGTGCCAAAATGGTTGCACGTCTGGTCAAAGGGCTGATGGAGCGCCGTGACCTCGATCAGGCTCTGTGCGGTTTTGTCAGCAACCTGATCAATGCCCTTGTTGTTACAATCGCTGTCATTGCGGCACTGAACCAACTTGGCATCCAGACCACTTCGCTGGTCGCCATCGTCGGTGCGGCAGGTCTCGCCATCGGTTTTGCTCTGAAGGATTCGCTGGGCAATTTTGCTGCCGGCGTCATGATTCTTCTCTTCAAACAGTTCAAGGCAGGCGACTTCATCGAAGCTGCAGGTGTTCTCGGAGTTGTTGAGTCTCTCAACATCTTCTCAACCCAGTTGAAGACCGGTGATAACAAGACCATATTTATCCCCAACGGCAAGCTGGTCGGTGACAACATCATCAACTACTCAACCAAACCAACCAGGCGTGTCGATCTGGTGATAGGTGTCAGCTACGACGCTGACCTGAGTCACGTCAAATCGGTACTGGAAGACATCCTCACTAATGAAGACCGTGTTCTCAAGGACCCCGAACCAACGATCGGCGTCCTTGAACTGGCCGACAACAGTGTCAACTTTGCCGTTCGGCCATGGGTTAATGCAGCGGATTACTGGGGGGTCTATTTTGATCTCCATGCAGCAGTCAAAAACCGCTTCGATGCTGAAGGAATTGGCATCCCTTACCCACAACGCGATGTTCACCTGCACCAGGTACCACCCCCCGGGAAGACTACAAAGAAAAAGTAGACACCCAACATATTTCGAACGTCAAACGGCCTGGTTTTGATTTACCAGGCCGTTTATTTTTCAGCGTGAAGGACACCGAACACTTTTGTCTTCTCTGACTGCTGCCAATACGAACCTATGTAGACATTTTGGCTTTTCCTGTCATACGTTTGATCTCGATCTTGACCACACGGGTCCGGCTGTCAAACTTTTCTATGTAGACGCCTCCCTCTGAGACGAAATCCGGCGAGTACTTCTCAATCAGGGCATTCAAGGCCTGGTATCTTTCCTCTCCTTCGATCACTGAAGCACGACCGAATACGATAACACTCTCGAATTCGGTACTGAATTCTGCGGGCAGAAGATTGGTTCGACCGACCACACAAAAGGAAACCTTATGGTTGAGGGCAAGGTTGTCGAGCTTATGGCCTTCCAGCGCACAATGAAAGTAGATGCAGTTATTCATCAGCACATAATTCAACGGCACTCCATAGGGCTGGTCGTTGCCATCGACCGTCGACAGAACACCATATTCTCCGTTTTGCAAAAGACCGATGATGTCCCCATCCTGCATGGCCTTGTCTTTTCGTCTCATTATGATCGACTCCTTAAGCCTTCGCAGATCAATGTTCGCGCAAACTCTGGTAAGAAGTGAAATATGACCGGTATCCGAACCGCAGGATCATGAAAGTGGTCAGTGCCACGCTACCGGTAATCACACACATAATGGCGATCTGGTACTTGACAGCGATCAGCGGCTCGGTTCCCGAAAGGATCTGACCCGTCATCATGCCGGGGAGAAATACCAGCCCCATGGCGGCCATTGCGTTAACGGAAGGGATCAAGGCCGCCCGGAAGGCACTGCTGACAGCCGGTTCAGCCGCCAGCTTTACACTACTGCCAAGACACAGGGCTGTCTCGATTTCCTCTCGTCGTTCACGGAATTCTGCGGCCAGTCGTTCGGCCGCCAGGCTCGCACCGGTCATGGAATTGCCGATCACCATGCCGGCCAGCGGAATCAGGTAACGAGGGTCATACCATGGCTCGAGCCCGATAACCAAGGTACAGAAAAAGAACGTCATCCCGCCGCAGCCGAACAGAATAGCGGCACCGACCACCCGGTAGAAATTCGGCATCTTTGTTTCGACCCTGGCACCGATCGTCTGGACGGCAAAGCCGGTCATAACAATCAGGATCAGGAGGACCGGCAATGCCGATTCAAGGGCAAACACCAGGTGCATCACATAACCGACAACCATCAGTTGCACGAACATACGCAGACCGGACCAGAAGATGTCTCTGCCCTGTCCGGCCCTGAGGATGTGGGCCAGACCGATACTCATCAGCAACAGGCTGTAAACGGTCACCAGATCCCAGAGGCTGAGATCGACAATCGTCAGATTCATATCGCAACGTCCCCGTTATCTATCACGGTTGATGATAGGAACTGGCGAGAGGCCTCGACTTTCGGGTCATTCAGGACTTGGGAAACAGGACCGGTTTCGATAACTGAACCACCCATCATCAAGGCAATCCGGTCTGCACAAATCTCGGCAATCTGCAGATCGTGAGTCACGAGAATTATAGCCAGGCCTTTTTCTTTAGCCAATAGTTTGAATGTTTGCGCCATCAGAGCGCCTGTCTGACGGTCAAGAGCACTGGTCGGTTCATCAAGCAACAGAGCTCTGCAAGTACCGACCAGGGCACGGGCCAGACAGACCCTCTGCTGCTGGCCGACCGAAAGTTTGCGCGCGTCACGGTCCAGCCAGGACCGCTCGACCTGGCAGATCTCAATCAGATTTTTGATATCTGGTGATTGCAGTTCCGGTGGCTCAACCCGTTGCAACCTTGCCGAAGCCAGTAGGTTGTCTTTGACGGTACCGGGGAAAAGATAAGGCTTCTGTGCAACCAGGGGGATTTGCGCGCGCAAAACCGGCGGAGAGAGAGTTTTGATGTCTTTGCCGGACAACATGACCTGGCCGCTGTCCGGCTCGAGCAGACGGTTAAAGAGCCGCAATAGCGTACTTTTGCCGCTGCCGGAGGGCCCGGCCACCGAGAGCACTTCACCGGGGGCCACGCCGAGCGTGGTTTTATGCAAAATTCTGACAAAGGAGCCATCGTCACCAGGCCGGCTGACCGTCACATCCTGTGCCAGCAGCAATTCCCGGGAAGTCATGGACTATCTGTCTCGGCGTTCAAACGGCGCAGGACTTCTTTCATGTCTTCCCAAACGTCCCGTTTACCCTCCGGATTCCGCAACAGATAGGCAGGATGATAAGTGGGCATCAACGGAATCCCGTGGTAGCTCTGCCATTCGCCCCTGATCCGGCTGATCGGAACCTTGCTCTTCAACAGACTGTGGACCGCGAATCGCCCGAGACCTATGATCACCTGCGGTTTGATTGCCGCTATCTGCCTGATCAGAAAAGCTTCGCAGGTTGCCATTTCGTCAGGTT